>Ga0075012_10003845_pt1 | contig 14091 bp, 9 predicted proteins | sample All_14_2_FD_71474 | JGI IMG/M metagenome (GOLD analysis project Ga0075012, IMG submission 71474) | Freshwater microbial communities in response to fracking from Pennsylvania, USA - Allegheny Zone_MetaG_DW_15 | ecosystem: Environmental > Aquatic > Deep subsurface > Groundwater > Drilled... | reverse complement strand
GCCTGATATTTTGCTGAACAATATTTAATCCAACGCCGTACCCTTGAAACAAGCCATCGCTGGAAGGAGATACTTTGAAAAATCGGTCAAATATTTTATCTTTTTGGTCAGGAGCGATGCCGATACCGGTGTCTGAAATGATGAGCTCCAAAATGCAGTGTTGATCAGAAAAATCAATGGCGTTTGCAGAAATTATAATGCTGCCCTGTTCAGTAAATTTTAGTGCATTGCCGAGAATATTCAGGATTATTCTGTGTATTTTGACGTAGTCGCTGGTAATCAAGTCCGGTAAAGATGGGGCGGTATTTATAATCAATGCCAGATTTTTTGCTCGTGCAGAAGGCTGTTCCAGATCGCGGATGTCGTTCAGTATTTTGTTAATTGAAAATGTGCTGATTTTGACCTGTTGATCATGTTCATTTTTAGTTAGATCGAGGATGTTATTCAATAGGGTAAGAAGTTGTTGGCTACTGGCACTAATCAGGTTGGCGCATTCCTTTTCTTCTGGATTTTGTAGTTTTTGTTCAAGTAAATCGGACAAAATAATCATACCAGTTAAAGGTGTTCGAATGTCATGACTCATGTTTTGGATGAATATATCTTTGGCTTGATTTGCAGACTCAGCGGAGGCTTTAGCGGTTTTCAATTCTGTTTCAATTTTTTTTAAATGGGAAATATTGATAGTATTGCCAACAATTCCAACCACGTTTTTTTTTGCATCCCGGAGAGGAATTTTGGTTGAGAGAAGTGTTACTTCCTCTCCAGAAGATAAGTGAGTAATTTCTTGTATTGATAGCTCCATTTCTCTTTTCATGACTTCAAGATCATTTTTCCTGTAGCCATGTGCCGTTCTTTTACTAAAAATCTGATAGTCTGTCTTACCAATAATGTCTGCAGTTGTAGTATTGTTCGCAATGACACCCATTTGTTTCAAGCTTAGAATACAACGCTTGTTCATTCCTGCCCAAATGCCATTTTTGTCTTTCCAGTATATATCCCCTGGCAGGTTATCAACCAGATCCTTCAATTGATAATTTTCAGATCTTAATTGAGCAACCTCATTTTTCAGATCATGAATGATTTGTTCATAGTCTTTTTCAGAGCACGTATTTATTGAAAAGAGGGTATTGCTCACTATATATATTTCCTGATTTGGATTGCCGTCGAAACTGGACGGAAAGTGTAACCAATAACGCTGGTTTTTCAAAAGAAAATTACAGCTTTTAATCCATCTCCAAAACCATCCTATATCGCGCCTGATTATTCCTGACCTTTTTAATCGCCTCATTCACTTCGATTAAAGGACACACTTCCACTTGAGCCTCAATCCCATGTAAGGCAGCAAAACTCAGCATTTCTCTCATTCGTTGGCGATTGCCAATATAACTGCCGCTGACTGATTTTCCACCATCAATCAAGCTGACGGCGGTCACGTTTAGCGCTTGTGGTGGGACGCCTACAAAGCACAGATTGCCGGTAGGGCGCAATAAATCCAGGTAGTCAGACCAGTTTTGATCAACGTGAATCGTACAAAGAAGAAAGTCCAGCGTGCTTTTTCGCTTTTCTATTTCCTGTTCATCTTGCGACAAAACGAAATGCGTCGCGCCCAATGCCAGCGCTTGTTGTTCTTTGTCTTTGCTGGTGGAAAATACTGTTATTTCACACCCAAACGCTTTGGCAAACTGTACCGCCACATGCCCCAATCCGCCCATGCCAATAATACCGATATGCTGGGTAGGCTGCACGCCATAACTAAGTATGGCGTTGAACACCGTGATACCCGCGCACAACAGCGGTGCGGTTTTGGCAGAATCCATCCCGTCAGGAATGGGAAAAACAAAGCGATGATCAGCCGTCACATGCGTTGCAAAACCACCAAATCGTCCGACACAAATGGGTTGATGGTTGCTGCAATAATTTTCATGCCCACGATTGCAGGTTTCACAATCAAAACAAGCTCCAACCAGCCAGCCAACCCCGACACGTTGCCCGGGCGTAAACTCACTAACTCCGGAGCCCACCGCCTGCACCGTTCCAATGATTTCATGGCCTGGCACCAGCGGATATTGGCTAAGCCCCCAATCGTTATCAATCATATGAATATCTGTATAACAAATACCACAATGGGTTATGGCAATAGCCACATCCTCGGGTGCTAATGGTGTTTGATCATAACGAAAATCTTGCAAAGAAGTGTTAATATCGGGTGCAGCATAGGCACGGATCGTCATAAGTGTCTCCTTTTTATCGTAAAATATTGATGGATACAAACTGGGCCATGCCTTTTGGAATTAATCGAACACTATCCGCTTCGCAGCGTACAACAATTTTTTGTCTTGTTGTGTCCGTTGACGTTAACTGTCAACGGCCTTTGATCCTGTCATGCAGAAAGCTCAACGTCCTGATGCATCGTAATATCCATTGACTCCACCAATGGTGGAATCAAGTGATCAAAAGCTTCTTTGATGTATTCTGCTTCGCAGTGGAAATCAAAGGCGGCTTGGTCTTTAAATCTGTCTACAAAAGTAAATATATTGGGGTTTTCGATATCACAATGCAGTTGATAACTCAAACATCCGGGCTCACTTTTGGATGGTTTAACAAGACCTTGTAGAACTTGCAACAAGCTTGCCGTCATACCTTCTTTGGCAATTAAACGGGCAATACAAACAATTTCATGACTACTCATTCATACTCCTGGAGTTTTTGTTAATGATATTTGTTGGCAGCTGGCATCAATACCATGAATTTTGTTATCTGAACAGCCCTTTATTTAAAAATAGTGATTAAAATAACATCGAAAATTTATCCAAATTCGTAGCTTTAAAATACCCATTTTTCATACACGCCAGCGTCAACAACATCTGTTTTCTGATCAATGGTGTGCGGCAAAATATGCCGTGGAGTTGATCTCTTAAAAAGCCCATCACGTGGTTGGAGGATTGGAACCAGGGGGTTACGAAACGGCTGGCGTTTTGGTAAAAATCGAGTTGGGATTTTCGGGCTTGGGAGTAGCTTGCCAGTGCTTTTGGAATGGGGGATTGTTGCAGGCATTGTGATAATATTTGTGCATCGATCAGGGCGAGATTGGCCCCTTGTCCGAGTTGCGGGCTCATGCCATGCGCGGCATCGCCGATCACGACAACGCGTTGGTGGTGCCAGGGATACATTTTGATATCTGCGTAACGTGCGAAGGCAAAATCGGCGTGGGAATGGAATTGTTGGAGCAGGGAATCGAGTTTGGGCCAGAGTTTGACGACTTCTTCCTGCCATTGGGAAAACGGCGTGTCCAGCCATTCCTGATAGCGGGCCTGGTGCAGGCTCCAGAAAAAACTGACCAGCAGCTTGTTGTCCTGATGTGCCATGGGCAGCACGCCGGCCATGATTTCCGTGTGTTTGTAAATTTGTTCAAGCACGTGATCAAACTGTCGATCATCATCCTTGCCAATCGCCCATAAAGCACCCCATTCATAAGGTTTAACGCGAATTTTTCCAGGCAGAGTGTGGCGCAAGCGCGAACGTGAACCGTCGGCGATGACCACGCAATCGTAAGGGCCAAAAACCGTTCCTTCCGTATTCGTTAAGAATACCCTGTCCTGATTATTGTCGATTTCATGGATTTCACAGGGATGAATGACCTGAATGCTGCGAGCGATCATGGCCTGGTATAATTCGTCATATAACACGGCTCTGGACATGCCCAGCCCTGTGTGCCAGGAAACCAGGTCGGCATAACGCAGATCCAGCACCATTTTTCCTTTGTGATTATGCCCTTGCAAACCCGACACGGGCGCGCCTTTTTTAATTAGAGACTGAGCGAGGCCCAGCGTGTTTAACACATCCAGCCCGGCCGGTTGCAGCAAAAATCCGGCGCCGACCGGTTTTAAATCTGCCACTTTGTCAAAAACAGTGACGTCTACACCGGGTTGTTTTAAAAATAAAGCCGCCGCGGGGCCAGCGATACCGCAGCCAATGATCGCAATATTCAAAGGAGAAGTCCTATATAAATGGTTTTTTATTTGAGCATAAATAGACCGGGAAGTCACGAATGTTGGTAGCAAAATCATAATTAATGTATATACTGAGGTGATTGATTTGATGGTCGAAAACCAGGTTAACCAGGGCTTGAGATAGACAATTGATATGAGGAAAACATGATGTTTCATCAGATCGAAAATGATTTCTGCAAGCGACTCAATATAAGATTACCCATCATCCAGGCGCCCATGGCGGGAGGAATCGTCACGCCAGCTTTGATTACGGCGGTTGCAGAGGGCGGGGGGCTGGGATCTTTACCTTTGGGCTATTTATCTGTTGAAGAAGCACGCACAGCGATTCGACAAACAAAGGGCGCAAGCTCCGCTCGTTTTGCGGTTAATCTGTTTATCCCTTCTCCTGACGCTCCTTCATCACCAAAACAGATTAAAAAAATGCTTGAATATACCAATGGATATCGAACCCGATTTGGATTGCCAATTTATACTGATATCTCACCATGGATCGAGCCTAATTTTGACGAATTACTGAATATGATTATCAGCGAAGAAATTTCAATTATCAGCTTTACCTTTGGTGTTTTAAATCAACAAACTATAAATCGATTACGGCAAAAAAATATCATTATGATAGGAACTGCAACCACTATCCGGGAAGGACTGATGCTACAAGCTTCGGGCTGTGATGCCGTGATTGCTCAGGGCTATGAGGCCGGCGGACATCGCGGCGGCGGCTTTGCGGGTGAGGATTCTTCCGGCTTAATCGGCACCATGGCGCTGGTTCCGCAAATGGTTGATGCTTTGCATATTCCGGTTATTGCAAGCGGCGGCATCATGGACGGGCGTGGAATTGCTGCGGCATTAACACTGGGGGCCAGCGCTGTTCAGATGGGGACGGCGTTTTTAACTTGCGAAGAAAGCAACGCATCGTCCATGCATAAAAAACGGATTCTGGAAGGAGTTGAAACCGATACCTGTATCACATCGGTTTTCACCGGAAAACCGGTCAGAAGCATCAATAATTCGTTCATATCAATAACTGAAAATACATTCAAACCAGATGAGCTACCACCTTATCCATTACAGCATTATCTCACCAGAGATTTGAGAAAAAATGCAAACAAATCGGGGCATGATGAATGCGCAGGTTTGTGGAGTGGGCAAGGGGTTCGCCTGAGCCGTTCGATGTCAGCCGGGGATTTAATGGCTGAACTTGAACGGGAAATGATGTTGTCCTTTATAAAATCGGAGTAACAAGGTGAAAATATTCTTGATAATGTGGCTTTTTTTTATATCTGTCATCGCATCGGCCAGCAGTGATTCATTGCAGATTGTTGCTCATGATCAATCAAGAACTTTAAGCAAATCCGAATTGCTCTCTCGCCCGGATCTGGAACAGGTTAGTATCAATAACGATCGGGCTTATCCAAACAAAATCATGCATCATCAAGCCATCCCTTTGTGTAAATTATTAGCGCCTTTTCACGTCAAAAAACAAGACTGGATTGAGTTGATTTCCAAAGATGATTTTCATGTGTATGTTCCGGCCATCAAGATCATGGATTGTAGCAAAAATGCCTCCACTGCCATGCTGGCTATTGAGCCGAAAACAAAATGGCCTGCCATAGCCAATCATCATGGTGAAACAGCCGGTCCTTACGAAGTGATCTGGCTTCATCCAGAGCGATCCAACGTGCCAAATGAGTATTGGGCATGGAGTTTGGTGGCCATCAAAGTTACTGGAAAGCTGGATGATAAAGATGTACTTCCGCTGCCAAAAACGACCAATCCGGCGTTGATAAATGGTTATACTACTTATATCAGTCAGTGTGAAGCTTGTCATCGCATGAATCGCATCGGAAAAAGCAGTATTGGCCCGGATCTCAATTGCCCGAAAAATCCACTGGAATATTATCCCGATATCGCTGTATTGAAAAAATTTATACGTGATCCTCAATCTGTTCTCGCGCTTCCAAAAAGGCGGATGGCTGGTGTGGATAGCAAGTCTTTATCTGATGAAGATCTGAATAATTTAATTCAATTTTTTGCGTATATGAAGACTGAAAAACGGTGTTGAATCATGTTCTCGACTTATCGGCTTGCAGCCAGATTGTAGTTCGCTCCTGGCACATATCTTGAAACAACGCAGGGATTAGCCCCTGTTTAGTTTATCTACTAAAAAGACCAAATATAATCCATATAGATTGCTTATCACTCAAAAAAAGGTATAATAGGCCGCAATTGCCGTTTGAGGATATTGTATGCCATACACAGATAATGCACTGTTAATCTCCAGAGCCGTAGTTGTAGCTAATCTTGCCACCTACGATAGTCAAAAAGGATTTTTACGCCGATGGTTTCCAACCTGGTATGGTGATCATCCCGCCATTCAGGCCTTGAGGAGGCATCTTGCATGCCATGAGGGCGATTTTTTGGATGTGCACGCTCTGTTAACGCCAGCTTTTGCTGTTCGAAATCGCAGAGATGACTACTCTGAGTCGGTCAAGGCTTCAACCCGGACATTGCGCCGGTTGCTCACTGCAGCATCTATCTCACCCGATATTGAAAAGCCGGAGCAGAAGTCGCTTTTCTATTTCCTGTATGCCTTTTTCGCATTTCCGCAACCCAGAAATTATTTTGATATTTGCATGAGGTTTTTGTTCTCCGATACGGCTCGTTTCAACGGTGACGTTAACGACCGTATTGCAAGCCTGGGTACCTATGACAAGCTGGCCAAACGATCTCCTCATCCCTCTTCATTCATAGGTCATTACAACGGTTTGCCGCCCGTACATGACTCATTCTACCAACACATCAGGATTCGACATCTTGTAAACAACTTGTCAGGCAGATCATACGATGCGATTAAAACGCATCCTTATGAAGGTCTTTATTCCTGGTCGAAAGGTAACCCGTTGATATCCGTAGAAAATTTTTTAGTATTCTTGCTTGATAAAAGAAGTCAGGCTCTAACAGAAGAAGAACAAAACAGTTTTTTCCAAAATTTATTTCCCGGACAAGATCCAGACTGGACGCCGGCGCCAACACAATATAGGACAGACGTTTCCGCTATAACACATTTTGTTAACAATCTTGAATACGCAAAAAACGCATGGATATTTAAAGACGAGAGACTTTATCCTGCGCTCTTGCAATCACCGGCGGTACTTTTAAGTTATTTTTCATGTCTTAAGTGGCATGGGAAAGATCAAGAATGGCCTGAAACATTGATTCCCAAAACGCCTGAGCAATACACTGATTTGCTAACATTGCTTGAAAATGGCGGCGCTGCTTTGGCCGCAGGTGGTCCAGAACAGGCGCATTTTTTTACTAACCTGCCCAAGATAACAAAAGCTCAAATGGTGATGCGGAGCAGTGGCTTTAGCGATGAAAGTATCCAGCAAGTTAGCAAGTTGTTAGTGAACGGGGGCTGGGAGACCTGGGGTGAGCGGCTGTTTGTAACGCGCGAAAGATATGGGCACGAGATACTCCGGAATTGTCCGGAACAGATAGTCGAGCATCTAAAAAAAGTTAACTATTTCCCATCTCGCGATAACCCTTGGCCAATCCACCAGAATTTGGCTATTTTGCTAGATTCCAGGCAGGAGGAAGCCAAAAAAGATCCTGAAGCAACCAAGGCCTTCCTTGAAACATTGCCCGAGCGTTATCAGATACTGATTCTATTAGGAAAGATGTGTGTTTCACTAAAAAGTGGGGAAATGCAAAAAATGGCAACAGCATTGGCACAAGCGCCATTGTCCAAAGAATCGTTGAGCAAATTTTTTCAAACGATGCTTGGGTTACGTGATTCAGGTAGATCATTTACAAGTGCACCCGAGTTCGCTAATTTTTTAAGTCAAAATCCAGATGCGTTTCAGGCTGCATTTGCTCCCGTAATGACTGCTTATGCCGAAATCCTGTTCCGCGCGCAGCGATCGGATATGGGCTCGCAGCCGGGTTGTAGTTCGAGACAAATCCAGGCCGAAGAAACTTCCGTCTTGTCTGGTGAGGATGGGAGCTTCGTAAGTAACCAGGGTTAATGCAAAAGCAAGTTACCTGGTTGCTTGCCCTGGCTTGTTTTTGTCAGTTAACTGCTTGATGAGCACGCAGGTTGAAATTCGGGTTGTTCAGCGTCGGTATTTAACTCAGGATAGAAACCGATATATGTTGCAGATTTCACAATCCAATACGCTCCGCATATGAAGCTTTTCCTGTGTTACATCGTTGCCACCAGTGTGCGTAGCCTTTTATTCCTTCTATCAAGTTGATCCGGGGTTTATACCCCAAAATATCCCGCGCTGCGGAAATATCCAGTGTTTGGCTTTTTGCCATCAATCCGGTTATTTCTCGCGTCAAAGGTGGTTCGCGCCTGGCCAATACACCATAGCCAAACTCCAGGACGCTGGCCATGGTATAAGCGACAGGGTAGGGGATGGATCGAATGTTGATGGGACGTTTTATACTGTCGGCGAGCAGATCGACCATTTGGCGTAACTTGAGAGGCTCGCCATTGCTGATGTTGAATTTTTTCCCGCAGGCAGATTCGGGCGCGTTTAATGCCAGCAATACGGCGTCGACAACATTATCCACGCAGCTTGGATCAACTAATGATTGACCGCCATTGGGTAGATAAATGCTGCCGCTGTTTGCGGCTTTTAAAATCCTGCCGAGAACGTTGTGATCGCCCGGGCCAATAATCGATTTGGGACATAAGGTGATGCAAGACAGACCACGCTCGGCAGCGGTATTGATCAAGTTATCGGCCATGCGTTTGGTGGCTGCATACGTGCTTGTCGGTTTGGGCAAGGCTTCAGATTCACGAATCAGCAGCCGGTTTCGATAATTGAAATAGATACTGGATGTTGATAAATGCACGAGACGTTGAACGCCATGGGCAAGGCTGGCATCGATAACATGTTGAGTGCCGAGGACATTGGCACGGTAAAAATCTGAATAATTACCCCAACGTGCATTTAACGCGCCGGCATGAATAATTTGTTCCTGATTGGCGAAAGCGCTGTGGATGGCTTCATTATCTGACAAATCGGCGTTGATAAAACGGATCCCACGTTTTTCAAATTCGGCGCCAGTTAGTTCATTCCTGCCCAGAGCCGTTACAATATGGCCCAGGGAATGCAACCGGATCGCGCAATGCCGGCCAAGAAAACCGGTGCCGCCGGTTATCAAAATCTTCATATGACCACCATCCGCTCTCTGCTTGCCATATAATTCCTGTCAAGGAAGTCACTGTAATCAATGAGCGTCCGGCTTTTCAGTTCATTTTTATCAGCCAAAACCAGAAAATCAGGGGAGTCGGCAGGGATGAGTTTATCGGTGAAGGATAGCACTTCAAGCCCACCCGGATTGGCGAAAAATGTGTGGATAACATTTGCCGGGATGAGCGCAAGATCTCCTCGTTTAACTGGAATTTTCAGCAAATATTTTTTGTTTTGTATATCGCCCGCGATTAGAAAGACACCTGCACCTCGAAGCACCATGCTGATGTGCACGACTTGATGATGATAATGCAACGGGGTCAGATAAGCGTCAAAGTGTGAAATATCACAACTGTCTCCCTGAGCCGATGAAATCAAAACGGCGCCCTGGCTGTTGAGTTGCCCGGCAATTGGACAAGAAAATATTGGCTTGTCGAAAGAGCCATAGCGCGACCAGCAAGCCGTATTGGGCATGTCAGACCAGTCAATTCGCGGCACTTGTTGCATCTGCTCTTCTGAAATGCGAAGCACAGCAACATGATGCTCATGAAAAAGATCCGCCATACAGCGCATGTCCTTAGACGTAGCCTGCCCGGCCAACATGTTGTCAAAAAGCCGGGGCAGGAAGTCTGTTTTTTTCTCTATTTCCGCTAAAGATAATATCGGAAGCAGGGTTTTTATTTGTTCGTCAAGTACATGATTCATTCATAAACTCGCAATCAGGTTGTTTTTTTTCTTTTTTAAAGTCGCCATTGTCTCATTTTGTGTTGTATGCCATTTATTTATTTTGTTCAAGCCAATGACATATTTCTTCACTGGTTTCATCATGTGTAGCAAGTATCTGCATATAGAGTGGTTCGAGCAGTGATCGATGCCCTGCTTTATAATATCGCTCTAAATATTGGCAGGCAAAGCGCAGTTTTTGAGTGCCAAGATATATAACACCTCCCTTAATTTTGTGGACAATCTTTTCTACCTGTTCCCAATTCAGTTGTTGATGTTCTTTTTTAAGTTGAACGAAGTCTTGTTGTATGGATTCGGATAGATAACTCTCAAGAAGATTTACCAGCAATTGCTTATCCGGGATTTGTTTCAAAGCAAGTGTTTCATCAAATAAAGGAAATTGTTCTAGCTGAAAAAGATCTTCCTCTTTATTAGGTAAATCAAGTCCTAATGAAGATTTTTTTGAGGAGTTATTTGTAGCTTGTTCTTTGTTAGGAATCAATAGAACTAGTTCTTGTATACATTGACGGAGTTTATCAATTCGCGCAGGCTTGTTCAGTACCTTATCTATTCCGCTTTTAATACACTCTTCAAGCGCCGCTTCCCCAGCGTGGCCGGTTATCCCTATAATGGGCAATCGAGGTTTACCGAGATATTGCTCTTGCTCACGAATACGTTTGCTTAATTCAGTTCCAGAGATACCTGGTAATCCAATATCTGTAATCATTAAATCAAAGTGTTGGCTGTTAAATAATCCCCATGCGTCCTCTCCGGAAGTAGCTGAGTTGAAGGTATAATGGTTTTGAGACAAGAGAAACTCCAGGGTTTTTAAAGCCACTTTGTTATCTTCCACCAGCAGGAGATGAAGCGTTTTCTTTGGAGCAGAGGATATTATCTGAGGTAAGGGATTTTCGGGTGGTTTTTCTATCGCTTTGCCCACCGCACACTTTAAATCAAAATGAAAGGTGCTACCAATCCCTTCTTTACTCGTTAATTTAATATGCCCTCCGAGTAACTCCACATAGGATTGCGCAATATGCAATCCCAAGCCATGCCCATTATAAATGCCCTTATAGGAAGAGCTTACTTTGAAAAACCGATTAAATACTTGAGATTGAGCGGCCTTAGGTATACCAATCCCTGTATCAGATACACTGAATTTGAGATGTGCCTGATGTTCATTACAATTCAAACATTCAATCTTTACAGTGATACTGCCTGATGGAGTAAACTTGATAGCATTGCCCAGCAAATTTAACAGGATACGATGAATTTTATTTTGATCACTGCAAATATACTGAGGTACATCCGTTGCAATATCGACTTTAAGCATTAAATTTTTTAATGAAGTCGCAGGAGATTCTAAACGGATCAAGCTTTGAATGCATAAATATAAATCAAAAGATTCATCCTTAAGATATTCTTCACTAATTTGGGTTGAGCGAATATCATCTAAAATACCGTTGAGCATGTGTAATAATTCTTCACCACTATCATGGAGTAAATGCACTTTTTCTTTATCACCAGGATTTTTCAGTGACAATTCCAGAATTTCTGAAAGACCTATAACACCCGTTAACGGGGTACGTATGTCATGACTCATATTAGCAATAAATTCTGTTTTAGCCATCTCCGCTTGTTTTTCTTTGGTCACATCGATGGTGATTCCCAGAACGCCTACGATTACCCTCGAATCACTCATTATCGGTACTTTACTCACAAGGGTATGAAGCACTTCGCCATTATGTCTGACCAATTCTTGAGGGGATTTTAAAATGGGAATTCCTGTATTAAGAATGTGTCTGTCATTTTCTCTATAACTTTCGGCAAGTTGCGGGTCGGAAAACAAATCAAAATCGGTTTTCCCTCTAATATCATTGGGTGATTGAAGACTAAAAAACTCAGAAGCTATTTCATTACACCCCATATATTCAAGCTGTATATTTTTCCAATACACAAAACAGGGTATTTGATTAATTATATCCGTTAAAAAATAATGTATTTTTTCTACGTACTGATTTACAGGTAAGTGATACTCAAAGCTATAGCCTGTTATTTTACCAACTTCTTGTTCGAGCACTGAATAGATTTCCTGTACTTCTGAAGCATCGGTGTCAATCAAAAACCAATAAGGCTTTTGATCTAAAGTAATGTAAATTTTTTTCCAAGCACGATAATGGTGTTTAAAAGACATTTTGCTACAAATAAGATTCCCTTGACTGTCTAAAAGGGGAGGGGCTTGAGTTTGTTCCCATGTTTTAATAAAAGGCTTGTCAATCCAGGTTTTTTTACCACGGATATTAAATAAATTTTTGGCAAATTCATTAATCAATACGATGTTTATTAAAGCATCAATAACGATTAAGGAGCTAGAGGCTAAATCATAAGCTTTTGCAAAAAAAAGAAGTTCATTTTTAGTAATATTCAATTAATTCCAACTCCTGTGCGCCCTAGTGTCAAATTAAAAATTGTTTCAGGTAATTAGTAATCGTTTTAATGTTTTTATCATTAATTATCGTGTCATGATTTGCATCAATTGTCTTGCAAATAATATGCCCTTGAGTGTACTTAGCCCATCCATTTAGAGGATCATCAATGGATTGGTAGTCATGATTCAACTGAGTAGCTTTAAATAACACTATATCTTGCTGTGTATTAGAAGGTTTATAATGCACTAATAACTCCATTCGTTTCAAAGCTAAATTTGCTAATTTTTTTGTTGCTTGAGTTTCAGAAGAAAGCATATGATCAATAAACTGCTGTTCCTTAACTTGAGTTTCTGAAAACACACACCAGCTCTCTATTAAGGCTAACAGACCTATAGTTTGCTGTTCTTGTTTTAAGAGGTGAGCTATTTCATAAACTAAAGTTCCACCAAATGAGTAACCTGCTAAATAATACGGTCCATTGGGTTGGATGCGTTTAATTGCTGCTGCATACTGCTCTGCCATAGTAGTAATGCTTTCGTATAAAAGGCGCCCTGCAGAAATACTGGGATCTTGTAGACCATATAATGCATAAGGGAGTTGCCATTGTGCAGCTAAAGCATTAAAGCAATAAATCATACCGCTAACAGGATGGCAGAAAAAAATCCTGGGCTCACCCGCAAGGGACTCCTTGAGGGGTACAATAATATCCATCGGCTGTTTATACAATCCTGAAGTAATGCATTGCCCTAATTCAGCAATGGTTGGACTTTTATATAAATGTTGAATAGAAAATGAGCAGCTGAATGCTGAGTTAATTTTTTCAATCAAGGTTAAGGCTTTTAGAGAATGTCCTCCTAATGAGAAGAAATCATCATGTCTCCCTATGGATGCAATGTGTAAATTATCTTGCCAAAGAGCGGACAATCTCAGTTCACAATCACCTTCTGGCGCGCAATAACTATTTTTGATATTTAAGTCTTCACGAGATGTTTTGTTATCATTAAGATAGTTTGATTCATGAGGTTGCATCAAGCGCTCTTGAAAAGTAATCAAGTCATAATTAGATATGATTATCTGTGAGTATTGAGAGGATAATGCATTTAAAAATAACGCTTGTCCCTCAGCGGAACTGATGTCATTTCCTAAACTAAATAAATCCAGCTCATCGCCGTGTTGTGAATTGAAGCTCATTCCTGCATCACGCCAAGTATTCCAATTAATACTTAAAGTATATCGAGAATGGAAAAGGGTACTATGGGCAAAGGCATCCAGACAGGCATTAGCACCACAATAATCAATCTGTCCTTCCATTCCTGCCATAGAAGCAATGGATGACATAAGCACCACAAAATCAAGTGTGGGTAAGATGTGTGAGGCTTTTGCCAAATAATAAGTTCCGTGAATTTTAGGTAGAAACACCGAGTGCGCTGCTTCTTGTGATTTCAATTGAGCAAGGCCACCTCCTGGGACTCCTGCAGCATGAATCATTCCATTAATTGTTCCAAATTTCTGGTACAGTGTGTGGATTAATTGATTGATTGCACGCTCATCTGTTACATCAACAGTATATATCTCTAGAAAGGCACCTTGAGTTTTAAGTTGGTGTAATACGCAGATTGTGTCATAATTTTTATGAGTTTTATCCTTCAGAATCATGGCCCATTCTTCTTGCTCAGGGTAGGAAGTTCTGGAACACAATATGAGGGTTGGATGGCGCACTTGAGATGC
>Ga0075012_10003843_pt1 | contig 14094 bp, 11 predicted proteins | sample All_14_2_FD_71474 | JGI IMG/M metagenome (GOLD analysis project Ga0075012, IMG submission 71474) | Freshwater microbial communities in response to fracking from Pennsylvania, USA - Allegheny Zone_MetaG_DW_15 | ecosystem: Environmental > Aquatic > Deep subsurface > Groundwater > Drilled... | reverse complement strand
ACGCCACGACCGACCACCGCATAAGCCGCGATGTGCGATCCGTCGCCGATCACTGCACCCGGACCGATGACGACACCAAATTCCAGCTGAACGCCCTCTCCGAGTTTGGCTGTCGGGTGGATCGCTGTCGTTCGATCCGACGCCCAATTGCGTCCGGCCCGCGGGTAGAACCGGTGAGCAATCTCGGCAAAGGCCGCCGCGGGATTGTCGTGGAGGATGACTGCGCCCGAGAGTCCGAGCCGCGTCACGAGCCGGCCTGTCGTCAGCCAAGCACCAGCGGCCGCGAGGTCGATGCCCTCTGCGGCCCGCGGAGAAGCCAGAAATCCGAGTACGGCTGGCCGAAGATCCGAGGTCCCGGCGACATCGACAAGTTCCAGACCAGGATCGGTGCCTTCCGCTAATTCAGCACCGATCCCGCGAGCCAGCTCGCCGATCGCGAACGGGCCTTGATTGTCATAGAAGCGGGCGTCCGCCATCTGCCGCCCGTCCTGTCTTTACTGGGCCGGTGATTGCTCCGCGGGTTGCGACCCGGGCTCCGGCTTGGACGGCGTAACCGTGACGGACGGCAGCACCTGGTCGAGACGCTTGATGACTTCCCCAGTCACGTCGATATCGACCGAGCCGAGCACGATGGCACCGCGATCGAGCATGATCGTCGCACCGCGCTCCTGAAACAGCGTGTTCAGGATCGGGCCGAGGGCCTTTTCGATCTCAGTGCGGGCGATGTTGATGCCGTTCTGGATCGCCGCCTGCTCTTCCTGCACCTTCTTCTGGAGAGATTCGCCGCGCTCGCGCAGCTCGCGCTCCTTCTTCTGGCGGGCCTCGGGCGACAACACGCCGGCCTGCTCCTGAAGCTCCTGCGCGTCAGCACGAAGCTTCTTCTCTTCCTCACCGTACTTGGCCTCCATGGCCTTTCCGAATTCGTCGATCTGGCGGATCAGATCCTTGCCTGCGACGGAAGTGCGCAGGATGGCGCCACGATCCACCACCAGGATCGATGGCGCGCCAGAGGCCGGCGCGCCTGCAGTCGCGGGAGCTCCCGCGACGGGCTGAGAGTTCTGCGCCGTGCCTTGCGTGCCAGCGATGAGAATGGCCGCGACCAGCACGGCCACACCGAGACCACCACCGATGCCAATAAGCGAACGATTGTTCATTTGAGCTCGTCCTAGAACTGAGTACCCGCGCTGAAGCGGAAGGATTCGGTCTTGTCGTAGTCCTCTTTGACAAGCACCTGGGAGAAATCAAGACGGACACGCCCGAACGGCGAGTCCCAGAAGACGCTGAGGCCAGCAGAAACCCGCATCGAGAGGTCGTCCTGGATGCAGGACAGCACTGTCGGCACGGTCTGGCAGTTATTGGCAGGCAGATCGCTGATCAGACCAACCGTACCGAAGTCGACGAAGAGACTGGTATCGATGCCCAGATCGTCCGGAAGATAGTTGGGCACCGTCAACTCGACTGTGCCGATCGCGTAGAGTTCCGCACCAACCGAATCCTGGGACGACGACGCCGTATCACGCGGACCAACGCCGGCAGTCTCAAATCCGCGGAACGACGATCCGCCCTTGAAGAACCTGTCGTTCAAGCGAAGCGGCGTATCATTGTCCCACGTCGCTATATAGCCAGCGTTGACCCCGAGCGAGAGAACGAAGTCATCCGACCAGAGCCGCTGATACCAAGTGGCGTCGGTCTCGAAGCGGTAATACTTCACATCGCCGCCAAGCCCGGCGAAGTCGCCCGAAAACTGAACCATGAAGCCATGCTTCGGAGCGGTCGCGTCGTCTCGCGTATCGAGCACATAGTCGAACCCGAGCACGGAGGTGATGAAGTCACCCTCAAGCGCACGAATGAAGTCGGACGCGTCGCTATAGGCCGTAATTTCATCCTGCCTGAGCGTGTAGCGCAGGCCGAGGCGCGAATACTCCGACAGCGGGAAGCCAAGGCGCAACCCGCCGCCAATGGTGGTCGCCTCGTACGACGACTCCTCATAGGTGGAGGTGATATTGTAAGCCTCGATGCCCGCCGCCAGATTACGGTCCAGGAAGTAGGGCTCCGTAAAGCGGAAGTCGAACTGGCGACGGTAACTCGACAGGCTTGCGCGCAGCCGCAAGAACTGGCCCCGGCCAAGCAGGTTACGCTCGGAGACGGAGATATCGCCTACGACGCCTTCCTGGCTTGAGTAGCCTATACCAAACTGGAGCTCGCCGGTCGTTGTCTCTTCAACGCCGACATTCAGGATCGTCTTGTCAGGAGCCGATCCAGGCTCTTCAGCGATATCGACGCCCTTGAAATAGCCCAACGCCCGAATACGCGTCTTGGAGCGGTCAACGAGGACCTTGTTGTACGCATCCCCCTCGGCGAGGCGGAATTCGCGACGGATGACCTTATCCAGCGTGCGCGTATTGCCGATGATATTGATGCGCTCAACGTAAACGCGAGGCCCTTGTTCGACCACGAAAACCACGTTGATGAGCCGGCCCTGGGAGTCGCGCTTCACGCGCGGCTTCACTTCGGCAAATGCGTAGCCGTGCGACCCGGCGTAATAGGTCAGCGCCTCGACGGTCTTTTCGACCAGCTCTGAGTTATAGACATCGCCGCTCTCAAACGTGACCAGGCCCGACATTTCGTCGACCGACAACTCCGCGAGCTGCGACTCGATCTGGACCTCACCGAACGAATACTGCTCACCTTCCTCAATATTGAACGTGAGGTAGAAGCCGCTCTTGTCGCGCGCCAGCTCGGCAATGGACGAGATGACCCGGAAGTCGGCGTAGCCATTCCGCAGATAGAACTTGCGCAGCTGCTCACGATCGAAGGTCACACGATCAGGATCGTAATTGTCCTGGCTGGCGAAGAACTTCCACCACTCGCTCTCCGTCGTGACGATCTCCTGACGAAGCTCGCGGTCCGAGAACACCTTGTTGCCGATGAAGGCGATATCGAGAATGCCGGTCGCCGGGCCTTCGTCGATTTCATAGACGAGATCGACGCGGTTCTGGGGGAGCTCGATGATCTTGGGATCAATGGTGGCGGCGAAGCGTCCCGAGCGACGATACAGCTCCAGCATGCGCTGCACGTCCGACTGCACCTTGGCGCGCGTCAGAATCTGCCGCGGACCAAGCTGCGCTTCCTTGCCAAGCTCGTCGGAGTCCAGACGGTCATTGCCCTCGTAGTTGACCGAGTTGATGACCGGGTTCTCGATCACATCGACCGAGACCACGCCGCCGCTCTGGCGAACGGTCACGTCTGCGAAAAGGCCCGTCGACGAGAGCGCCTTCAGCGCCTGGTCACCCAGTGCGTCGCTGTAGCGCTGCCCTTCGGAGAACGGCAGGTACTGACGAATGGTCGCCTCTTCGATACGGCGCGTGCCCGTCACTTCGATGCGCGTGATGACAGGACCGTTTGCCTCGGGGCGATAATCGACCGCACCCGGTGCCTCAGCAGGGGCCTGCGCCATAGCGAACGGGCTGGCGGTGGCCAAAAGAACTCCAGCCAGGGCGATTAGTTTGCGCTTCATGCCGCCAATACCGATCGATAACCGAATTCAGACGCGAGGCATCCTGCCGGGCCCTCAGGACCAGAAAATGCGCATCACGTCGTTCCAAGTGGCGAATAGCATGAGGCTGAGGACAAGCGCCAGACCTATGCGAAGCCCGTATTCCTGAGCCTGCTCCCCGAGCGGCCGGCGCAGGATCGCCTCGATCCCGTAGTACATGAGATGGCCGCCATCGAGCATCGGGATGGGAAAGAGGTTGATGAGGCCCACCGAAACCGAAAGCACGGCCATGAGCTGGATCAGCGGCAGCCACCCGAGCGTCGCCACTTCGCCGGAGGTCTTGGCGATCCCCACCGGCCCCGACAACTGGCGGACGTCCTCCCTTCCGCTGATCAGGCCACCGATGAAGGTGAAGGTGTGTTCGACGAGGAAATAGACCTGCGATACGCCTTGTGTGACGGCGCTCACAGGGTCCAGACGCTGGAAAACCGCGGTTTCATTGCCCATCCGGCTAACGCCCAACCTGTACAGGCTCAACTTGTTGCCGAATTGGTCGACAACCTCCTCCCGTCGCGGAGTGACCGAAACTTCGTACAGGACGCCATCGCGCAAGTAGGCGAGCGACACCGGCTCGCCGTCCGACAACATCATTACGCGGGAGATCTCGTAGAAGTCGCCGATCTCCCGACCGTCAATCCTGACGATGCGATCGCCCTCCTTCAGCCCGGCATCGGCCGCGGCGCTGTTCTCCAGGACCGTCGCAACGACCGGCGGGATCGTCGAGACCCCGGCGGTCATGTTGACGGCAGCGAAAACCATGACAGCGAATACAAAATTCGTGAACGGGCCGGCGGCGACAATCAGCGCCTTCTGCCACAGCGGTTTGAAGTGGAACGAGGCGGCAGCGTCCGGATCGGCGGCGATTCGCTCGAGTCGCGCCTTGTTGGGCAGGGACGTCGCGTCTTCGTCTCCCCAGAACTTGACGTAGCCACCGAGCGGCAGCCAGCCGACTTTCCACTCCGTCCCGTGCCGGTCTTTCCACTTCGCAACGGAGCGGCCAAAGCCGATGGAAAATGCGTCGATCCGGGTACCGAACAGACGCCCGACCCAGAAGTGCCCGGACTCATGCACAAAGACGACGACGCCGAGCACCAGCAGAAAGGGCAGGATGTAGCCCAAGCCGCCGCTGATGAAGCTGGAAATTGTGCTGAAGGCGTCCATGGGTGGTCCTAATTCAACAGTCCGACCGCAACTTCACGGGCGGCCGCGTCCAGCAAATCGACCTCAGCCAGAGAGGCAGGTTTGCCCCACCCGAGCCGTGAGCTCGTCTCCAACGTGCCGGTCACAATAGGCGCGATCCGGCCAAAGGCGATACGGCCTGCCAGAAAAGCCTCCACAGCAACCTCGTTGGCCGCATTCAGAACGGCCGGCGCAGCCCCGCCCTCGCTCAGTGCTTCCTGCGCCAGGCGCAGGCACGGAAAGCGATCCGTGTCTGGCGCCTCGAAAGTGAGCTCCCTGATCGCGGCAAGATCGAGGCGTGCGGAATTTGTTGCAAGCCGCCCCGGCCATGCCAGCGCGTGAGCAATCGGAACCCGCATATCGGGCGCCCCCATATGAGCGAGCACCGAGCCATCGCTGTACGACACCAGACTGTGCACGATCGACTGGGGATGGACCAAGACTTCCAGACGCCCCGGCACCGTTCCGAACAGGTAGTGGGCCTCGATCAACTCGAGCCCCTTGTTCATGAGGCTGGCCGAGTCGACCGATATCTTCGCCCCCATATTCCAGGTGGGATGACGACAGGCTTCCGCCGGCGACGCGGCGGCGATTGCTGCGGCCGGCCATGTGCGGAATGGGCCTCCGGATGCCGTCAACTGTATCCGTTCGATCCCGGCCGGACGTTCGAAATCGAACACCTGGAAGATCGCGTTGTGCTCACTGTCCACCGGCAACAGGCGGGCGCCGCTTGAGTTAACTTCCGCCATGAACAGATCGCCAGCGGAAACGAGACACTCCTTGTTGGCCAATGCCACCGTGCCGCCGTTCCGCACTGCGGCAAGCGTAGGCGCCAACCCAGCTGCCCCGACGATCGCCGCCATGGTCCATGAAACCGGACGCGCCGCCGCATCAACAATCGCCGAACGGCCGCCGGCGGCTTCAATGCCTGACCCTTCCAGTTGCGCGCGCAGCTCAGGCAACGCGCGCTCATCGCCGATCACGGCGATCCGAGCACCGAAGTCCCTGGCCTGTTTGGCCAGTTCCCCGGCATTGGTATTTGCGGTCAACGCCTCGAGCTGGAAATCGAACTGGCCCGTTTCCCGAACCTGACGCAGCACATCGAGCGTCGAGCATCCGACCGACCCCGTCGATCCCAGCACTGTGATGGTTTTGACGCTCACTGCTCTGTCCCGCCGAAGGGGAATTCGGGCCATGCCAATTTAACGGCAGCCATGAGGAGCGTTGCCGCAAGCAAACTGTCCATCCGATCGAGAAATCCGCCATGCCCGGGGATGACCGCGCCCGCATCCTTCGCCTGGAAGCGACGCTTGATAGCGGACTCCAGAACGTCGCCCGCCTGCCCGACCAGAGCGATGGCAGTCATGACAGCGATGAGCGCAATATCGGGACCGCGCCCAGCAACGGACGCGAAGATCGTTCCGATCCCGATCGCGCCGAGTGTGCCGCCGATGACGCCCGACCAGGTCTTCTTCGGCGAGATTCGCGGCGCCATAAGCGGCCCCTTGAAGACTCGCCCAGCGATCATCGCCCAACTGTCAGTCGCCCATACGACGAACAGGAACCACAACGTGGTCACCCACCCTTCTGGCAAACCCCGAAGCCAAATGAGGGCTATCGCCGGAACGCCGAGATAAAGCGGCAGCGCAAACGCCCAGCGCCGATGCCGCCCCTTGATCTGCGCGTAGACGAACGACAACACGGCGCCAATGCCCACCGCTGCGAAGGCGAAGGCGTAGAGATCCGCTACACTCAGGGCCGCAGCAGCGGCAATCGAGGCAGCCGCCAAGACCACCCCCACGCTGTCGGCGGGCAGCTGGGTCATGCGCTCCCATTCAAACGCCATCAGCGCGCAGGCGGCCGCGATCCACGCGGCGAAAATCCACCCGCCAAGCCACACGACAATCAGTGCGATTCCGAACAGAACCAACGCCGACGCGAGGCGAATGCCGAAGTCACGACCGAGCGGCCCCCAGACCGACCGGGCTGACGCTGCCGGCCCTTCGCCCGCCTTCGTCATGCAGCTTCACCCGCTCCGCCAAAGCGCCGGTCGCGCCGCCCGAACTCCTCAATGGCTGCCACAAGGGCGCGCTTGTCGAACTCCGGCCACAGCGTGTCGGTGAAGACAAACTCGGCATACGCCGATTGCCAGATGAGAAAGTTCGAGAGTCGCTGCTCGCCGCTGGTTCGGATGACGAGATCCGGGTCTGGCACACCTGCTGTATGCAGGTAGCCCGATATCACCGACCGATCGATCGCGTCAGGCTGCAGCGTACCGGCCTGCGCCTCGCGCGCTATGGCCCTGACAGCGTCCACGATCTCGTCCTGGCCGCCGTAGTTGAACGCGATGGTGAGGTTGAGACCCGTGTTCTTTTCGGTCAGCTCGCGGCTCTCATCAAGCATCTTCAGGATGTCCGGCGAAACACGATCGCGTCCGCCGATGAAGCGAAGGCGCACGTTCTTGGCATGCATCTCCGCAAGGTTCTCGCGGATGAAGCGCCGCAGAAGCCCCATCAGGTCGGAGACTTCATGGGCATCCCGCTGCCAGTTTTCAGACGAGAAGCTGTAGAGCGTGAGATAGGCAATGCCCAGATCGTTGGCCGCCGTCACCACATTGCGTACGGCGCGCATGCCAGCATGGTGGCCAAGGACGCGAGGCAACAGCCGGGCGCGCGCCCAGCGACGATTTCCGTCCATGATGATGGCTACATGGCGCGGAAGACGCGGCGTGTCAGCAGGCCCGGACGTCATGCGGCTCTCGCGCTCCTACGCGCCATGCGATCCTCAGACCTGCATGATCTCCTGTTCCTTCGCGGCGAGCGCAACATCGATTTCCTTGATTTCGGCATCGGTCGCTTTCTGGATCTCGTCAGCCTGCTTCTTGTGCTGGTCCTCGGAGATCACGTGCTCCTTCTCCAGCCTCTTCAGGTGATCCATGCCGTCGCGCCGGACATTCCGGACGGCGATACGCGCCGCTTCCGCATATTTGCCTGCGAGCTTCGCCAGCTCCTTGCGGCGCTCCTCATTGAGAGGCGGAATCGGTATCCGGATCAGCGTGCCATCGACCTGCGGATTGAGGCCGATACCCGCGTTTCGGATCGCCTTGTCGACGGCCTGCACGGTGCCCTTGTCCCAGACGGTGACGGTGATCATGCGCGGCTCCGGCACGTTGACCGTCCCGACTGCATTGATCGCCATCTGCTGGCCGTAAGCCTCGACCGTGATGGGATCGAGAAGGGAGGCAGACGCGCGGCCGGTGCGCAGACCGGCGAATTCCGTCTTCAGCGTCGTGAGCGCGCCGTGCATACGGCGCTTGAGCTCGTTCATGTCGAGCGGCTGTGGTTGGGCCAAGTCGTCCTCCCTGAATGCCGCGGCAATATCTAGCCGCCGGCGCGATCGTCCTCGATAACAGTGCTCCGCGCCTTGCCCAGCAAGGCCAGCGCAAAATTGCCCTTGTGATGAATGTCGAACACCACGATGGGGATGTTGTTTTCGCGAGCAAGGCTGATGGCTGCGGCGTCCATAACCTTGAGATCACGGGCGAGCACTTCGTGATGCGTCAGGTGTTCATAGCGCACCGCCGACGGGTCCTTTTTGGGATCGGCCGAATAGACGCCATCGACCTGCGTGCCCTTGAACAGAGCGTCGCACTGCATCTCGTTGGCCCGCAGGGCGGCTGCCGTGTCGGTTGTGAAGAAGGGATTGCCGGTGCCCGCCGCGAAGATCACGACGCGGCCTTTCTCCATATGCCGAGCTGCCCGGCGGCGAATATAGGGCTCGCAGATCGCGCTCATAGGAATTGCCGACTGGACGCGCGTCGGCACCCCGATTTTTTCCAGAGCGTTCTGCATTGCCAGGGCGTTCATCACCGTCGCCAGCATGCCCATGTAGTCGGCGCTGGCGCGGTCCATGCCGGACGCCGAGGCGGAAAGACCGCGGAAGATGTTTCCGCCGCCGATAACGAGGCAGACTTCAGCGCCCGTCTCGACACCCTCCTTCACGTCACCGGCAATCTGGTCGACCGTCTCAAGATCGATGCCATAGGACCGCCCACCCATCAGGGCCTCGCCCGACACCTTGAGAAGCACTCTTTTGTAGCGCAAGGCGTCGGTCATCTGGTCCTTCCGGGTGGGCAAATCCTTGAGTCGGCGCGATCCTATCAGCCTTTGGCTGCCGCCATCACTTCAGCAGCGAAATCGCTTTCTTCCTTCTCGATCCCCTCGCCCAGGGCGAAGCGATAGAAGCCGGTCACTTTGATCGGGCCGCCAACTTTGCCTTCGGCTTCCTTGAGCGCCTGGGCAACCGTCTTGCCGCCATCATGAACATACGGCTGATCCAGCAGGCAGACCTCCTTGAAGTAGGTCTTGATGCCGGAGTCGACGATCTTCTCGACGATATTGGCAGGTTTGCCGGAGGCTGCCGCCTTCTCGGTCAGAACCGTCTTCTCGCGCTCGACGATCGCCGGATCGACGCCCGACGGATCGACCGCAAGCGGGGACGAGGCGGCGATGTGCATCGCCACCTGACGACCGAGCGTCGTCAAGGCCTCGGAAGATCCGGTCGACTCAAGTCCGACGATGACGCCGATCTTGCCGGCGCCAGGAACGATCTGGGTGTGGAGGTAAGATCCGACGACGCCCTGCCCGACCGTGATCGAGGCAGCGCGACGAAGCGCCATGTGCTCGCCGATCTTGGCGACGGTCGCCTGAATCTTCTCGTCCACCGTGCCGCCGCCCGGATATGCGGCCGCCTTGATCTTGTCGACGTCCGCGCCGGTGTTGAGAGCGACAGTGGCGATCGTGGTGGCCATTTCCTGGAACTCGCCATTACGCGCAACGAAATCGGTCTCGGCATTCACCTCGACGACGACGCCCTTGGCTCCATCGACGGCGATCGCGACGAGCCCCTCGGCCGCCGTGCGGCCGGCCTTCTTTGCGGCCTTGGTGATGCCCTTCTTGCGCAGCCAATCGATGGCGGCCTCGATGTCGCCATTCGTCTCGGCCAACGCCGACTTACAATCCATCATGCCCGCGCCGGTCTTTTCGCGCAGGTCCTTCACCATCGCTGCGGTGATCGTGGTCATCGCACTATCCTTCACTGTGTCTCAAAAGAGCGGGCGGCCGCATCGCTGACGCGGCCGCCCGAACGAAATCCAAAATCGTCAGGCGGCAGCGTCAGCGGCCGGCAGGTCCTCGACCGGAGCTTCTTCAGAAGCACCCAGATCGACGCCCGATGCGCCCTGGCTTTCCGACAGGCCGGCGATGATCGCACGCGACACCAGATCGCAGTAAAGCGAGATGGCGCGTGAAGCGTCGTCATTGCCCGGAATCGGGAAGTTGATGCCTTCGGGGTCGCAGTTCGAATCGAGGATCGCAACCACCGGGATGCCCAGCTTGCGGGCTTCGGCGATGGCGATGGCTTCCTTGTTGGTGTCGATCACGAACAGCAGATCAGGCAGGCCGCCCATCTCCTTGATGCCGCCGAGCGAGCGCTCCAGCTTCTCACGGTCACGCTGGCGCTCAAGCGCCTCGCGCTTCGTGAGGCCGACGGCGCCGGCGTCCAGAGTTTCCTCCAGCTGGCGCAGGCGCTTGATCGAGTTCGAGATCGTCTGCCAGTTGGTCAGCGTGCCGCCGAGCCAGCGATGGTTGACGTAATACTGCGCCGACTTCTTCGCCGCATCGGCGATCGGCTCCGACGCCTGGCGCTTGGTGCCGACGAACAGGATGCGACCGCCGGCCGCCGCCGTCTTCTTCACCTGAAGCAGAGCCTGGTGAAGCAGCGGGACCGTCTGGGCGAGGTCGATGATGTGAATGTTGTTGCGGGCGCCAAAGATGAACGGAGCCATCTTGGGGTTCCAGCGGTGGGTCTGGTGACCGAAATGCGCGCCAGCTTCGAGCAGATCACGCATAGAAAAACTCGGCAGTGACATGTGCCGTAACTCCTTGACCGGTTGTTTCCGCCGCGGCCCTGAATGCCAGCCAAAGCCGGACACCGGAAGGTGAACGTGACCAAATCCCGAGGGACCCTGCCGCGTCTTGACCGCGTGTGAGATGGCGCGGCTTATAGGGCCGGTCTCCGGCGAGTGCAAGCCCGCCCTTCCGTCAGGATTTTATCATAATTATCAGAGTGATAGGCGAATGAGCGCGCGCGACCCCATCCGCGAGACGATCCTCGCGCTTCGCCCCAACGCCATTGGCGAGGTTTCACGCTCCGGCCTTGGTGAGAAAGACCTGATCCCTTTGTGGTTCGGCGAGACAGACCTCGTCACCCCTGCTTTCATCCGTGAAGCCGCCAAGTCGGCCCTGGACGATGGCCAAACCTTCTATGCGTTCCCTGGCGGCACGGTTCGGCTGCGCGAAGCCATCCAGGCCTGGACTGACCGGTGGTATGGCGTGACGCCGGAAATCGAGCGCATCTGGGTGCCCGGCTCCGCCATGCTGTGCGTGGTGACCTCCCTTCAGTGCTGCGTCGAAACAGGCGACGAGGTGGTCGTTGTTGGCCCCATGTGGCCGAATATCGGCCAGGCCTGCCTCGCAGTCGGCGGCAAGCCGATCTACGTCCGGCTCGAAGATGAGGGAGAGAGCTGGCGGCTCGATCTTTCCAAACTGGAAGCGGCCATCGGGCCGCGCACCAAGGCGATCTTCATCGGCTCGCCCGGCAATCCGACCGGGTGGGTGATTTCGGATGCCGAGATCAGGTCGGTGCTCGACATCGCGCGTCGCAGAGACGTCGCCGTCATCGCCGACGAAGTATATTCGGTGATGTACTACGCCGGGAAACGCGCTCCCTCGTTTCTCGATCACGCATCTGCCGATGACAACGTCTTCGTCGTCAACAGCTTCTCCAAGGCCTGGGCGATGACCGGATGGCGGATCGGCTGGGTCGTGACGCCAAGGCGGCTTGCGAACGCGATGGCGCAGCTTTCGGTCGGCAACAACACAGGGACAACCGTGTTCGCGCAGGCAGGCGCAGTGGCGGCCCTTGAGCATGGAGACGCGTTCGTCGCTGAAATGGTTGGCAGATGCCGCGCCGGACGCGACATCGTCCGCGACTTCGTCAACACCACCAACCGGGTGAACTGGGTCGAGCCGCAGGGTGCCTTTTACGCCTATCTGCATGTGGACGGGCTTAGCGATTCACTCGGCTTTGCGAAGGACCTTGTGAAGAATGCCCGGGTTGGCGTCGCACCGGGAGCGGCCTTCGCCTGCGGGGACAGCAAGGACGAAAGCTATCTGCGCCTGTGCTTCGCCCAGGATCCGGCGCGCCTTCAGACAGCGCTCGAGAGGCTTTCCCAGGCCTTAAACCGCTAGACCTCTTCCGCTTCGACCACGCCGGGCACCATGCGGATGGCGCGGCGCAGTTCAGGCGAGACGGCGAAACGGCCCACCTCGATCTCCGCCGTCCGCGACGTGCCCAACAGGAGGGACAGGCTCACCCTGCCCTTCCCCTTGCGCGTTTCGAGGATGTTCCGAATTGGCGCCATCGCCGACGGCGCATCCAGTGTGATGCGCAGTCCGGCGCTTGCTGACTTCGCGGCATCATTGAGCGATTTGACCGCATGTGTGCGGACACGCGCCTGATCGTCTTCCCATTCCACCGTGACGGTGAAGACGACGGCATTGCCCGGACGGAGAAGATCGTCGTTGGCGCTCAACAACTCGCTGAACACCGTCGTCTCGAATACCGCGGTCTGATCGGATATCCGGATGAACGCGTAGACGCGGTCGCCCTCGCGGGGCCGCTTGTCCTTGCGGTCCAGAATGATCCCCGCGACGCTGACTGCGCCGCCCTCTCTGCGGCCTGCGCCCGAAACCTCGGCCCATGACTTCACGCCCAGTCGTTTCAGCGCGAGCGCGTAGTCGTCCAGCGGATGACCCGAGAGATAGAATCCGATCGCTTCGAACTCGCGCTGCAGGCGATCGCTGGAATCCCAGACCGACTTGATCGGAAGCGCCGGATCTTTGGCCTCTTCCGCCCCGCCGAACAACGAGGCCTGCCCGCTCTCACGCTCCCGGTTCGATGAATCGGAATGGGCGAGCATGACTTCGGCGGCGGCGAACACCTGCGCCCGGTTCGGATTCAAACTGTCAAACGCACCCGCTGCAGCCAGGTTCTCAATCGCCCGCTTGTTGACGAGCTTTGCATCCACGCGCCGCGCGAAATCGAAGAGCGACTTGAAAGGACCTTCCTGGCGCGCCTCCACGACGCGCTCCATCGCCTGCCGGCCCACATTGCGGACAGCGCCCAACGCATATCGGATCGCGGGCCGCCCCTCGGCGCTCCATTCGACGGTAAAGGCCGCGCCCGACGCATTGATGTCAGGCGGCAGTACTTTGATGCCCAGCCCCTCCGCCTCCTGGCGGAAAATATTCAGCTTGGTCGTATCGCCCATATCGAGCGTCATCGAGGCACAGATGAAATCCGCCGGGTAATTCGCCTTCAGATAAGCCGTTTGATAGGCCACCTGCGCATAAGCCGCCGCGTGCCCCTTGTTGAAGCCGTAGCCCGCGAACTTGTCCGCCTGGTCGAAGATGTCTTCCGCTACCCCGGCGGGAATGCCGCGCTCGCCGGCGCCCTTGATGAAGCGCTGGCGCTGCTGCGCCATCTCCACCTTGTCCTTTTTGCCCATCGCGCGCCGCAACAGATCGGCGTCCCCCAGCGAGTAGCCCGCCAGCTCTCGCGCGATCATCATGACGTCTTCCTGATACGTCATGACGCCGTAGGTATCCGACAGGATCGGCTCCAGCATGGGGTGCGTGTACGTCACCTCCTCGCGGCCGTTCTTGCAGGCGATGTAGCGTGGAATCGATTCCATCGGACCCGGGCGATAGAGTGCCACGAGCGCGATGATGTCCTCGATCCGGTCGGGCTTGAGCCGCCGGATCAGGTCGCGCATGCCCTGGCTTTCCAGCTGGAACACGCCGATCGTGTCGCCCTTCGACAGCATGTCGTAGGTCTTGCGATCGTCGAATTTCATCTCATCGCCGGTCCGCACGTGGATTCCGCGGGCCTCGAGCAACTTCTCGGTCTCGGCGATAACCGTGAGCGTCTTCAGACCAAGGAAGTCGAACTTCACAAGACCGACGGTTTCGGCATCCTTGTAGTCGAACTGCGTGGCCGGCAAATCCGCCTTCTGGTCGCGATAGAGCGGCGCAAGCTCCGGCAGCGGGCGGTCCCCGATCACGATGCCGGCGGCATGCGTCGAGGCGTTGCGATATAGGCCCTCCAGCCTTTCAGCAATTTCGAACAGGCGTGCGACCTGATCCTCGTCGGAGATCAGCTGCTGGATCTTCGGATCGCCGTCGATCGCCTGGCGCAAGGTGATCTGCTTGCCAGGCTGGTTGGGCACCATTTTGCAG
>Ga0075012_10003841_pt1 | contig 14095 bp, 14 predicted proteins | sample All_14_2_FD_71474 | JGI IMG/M metagenome (GOLD analysis project Ga0075012, IMG submission 71474) | Freshwater microbial communities in response to fracking from Pennsylvania, USA - Allegheny Zone_MetaG_DW_15 | ecosystem: Environmental > Aquatic > Deep subsurface > Groundwater > Drilled... | reverse complement strand
GTGACAGGGAGAGCAGCAGGAGGTGGGGTTTCATGAAGGGGATCGAATTTTCCGGGTGGGACTTCAACTGGCCAACGGGTCGGGCCAAGGGATCAGGATGCTGAAAGGGGTTGGGATGTCAAATAGGGGATTGGTTGTGTGATTCCCCGCTCGTTATCGTACTCGTTCTCACGCTCGCTCTCTCGCTTCCAGGATTGAGAACGAGAATGAGTGCGAGTAAGAGAACGATGGGAAGCATATATATCCGGCTTGGAAGCTGCGAAAAGGTGCTTAAATAGAAGCGGGAATCCTGTTCCCTGAATCGACTGTGAAATCTTCTGAAAAAATCCTGGTGGCCCTTTCGGGGGGCGTGGACAGCGGCGTCGCCGCCGCCCTGCTTGTGGAGCAGGGCCATGACGTTTCCGCGGCCTACATGAAGAACTGGGTCAACGAGGAAGACCTGCCCGGCGAGTGCCCGTGGGAACGTGACGCGGCCGATGCCCAGGCGGTGGCGGACAAGCTGGGCATCCCTTTCCGCGTGGTGGATTTGGTGCAGGAGTACAAGAACCGCATCGTGCTCTATCTGCTCAATGGATACGAGGACGGCATCACCCCGAACCCCGATGCCTTGTGCAACCGCGAGATGAAGTTCGGTGTTTTCCTGGATGTGGCCAAAGCTTCCGGGTTCGCGGCTGTGGCCACAGGCCATTACGCGCGGCGGGTGGCTGCGCCCGGCGGGGGATGGGACATTCTGGAGGGTGTCGATCCCAACAAGGACCAGTCGTATTTCCTTTCCCTGTTGCGCCAGGACCAGGCGGCGGCGGCACGTTTCCCCATCGGCCACCTGCCCAAGCCCGAGGTGCGGTCACTGGCCCGGCGGTTCGGGCTGCCGGTGGCGGACAAGAAGGACAGCCAGGGGATCTGTTTCATCGGCAAGGTCAAGATGGCCGATTTCCTGGAGGCCTACGTGCCGGAAAAACCGGGCAAGATTGTCGATCTCGATGGGAACGTACTGGGCCGCCATCGCGGGTTGCACTTTTTCACGATCGGCCAGCGCAAAGGCATCCGGGTGGCGTCACCGCATGAGGGGCAGGCCTATGTGGTGGTGGAGAAGCGGGGGGCGACGAATGAACTGGTCATCGGCTGGGACCGTCCCGATACGCCCGGCCTTTATGCCAAAGGGGCCGTCCTTGCGGGAATGTCCTTCGTCAACCGGGTGGTTGGCCAACCCGCCGCATTGCTGGCGCGTCCGCGGTACCGCGCACCCAAGGTCGGGGTCCGGGTGGTGCCGCAGGCGGGCGGCGGGATGGAAGTGCGGTTCGACGAACCCCAACGGGCCCTCGCTGTGGGTCAGATCTGCGCGTTGTACGACGGGGAAATCCTCCTCGGCGGCGGCGTCTTCCAAACCATCCGCCACGATAGCCCTGCGGCGAAGAATGCGAATTAACGCAGAGACGCGGAGTCGCAGAGATAGGTTTTGGTTTTTTTTGCATTTCCATCCTTTGCGTCTCCGCGCCTCTGCGTTAAATGTCTTCCATGATTCTGCTTTCTTGGAACGTCAACGGTATCCGGGCCACGCTCGGGAAGGGATTTTTGGAATTCGTGACCAAGACGAAGCCCGACATCCTCGGGCTCCAGGAAACCAAGGCGGAATCGCACCAGGTCGACATGGTGATGCCCGACCATGACCACGCCAGTTGGAACAGCGCGGTGAAGAAGGGGTATTCCGGCACGGCGGTGTTCAGCCGCTTCGCCCCGAAGTTGGTCACCCTCGGGATGGGCGAGGCCGAGCACGACCAGGAAGGCCGGATCATCAACACCGAGTTTGATGATTTCATCTTCGTCAATGTGTACACCCCCAATTCCCAGGACGGGTTGCGCCGTCTCGACTACCGGGTGAACGCCTGGGATACGGCGTTCCTGAAGCATATCCAGAAGCTGGAGAAAAAGAAGCCGGTGGTGGTTTGCGGGGATCTGAACGTGGCCCACCAGGAAATCGACATCGCCCGTCCGAAGGAAAATGTCCAGAGCCCGGGATTCACCCCCGAGGAGCGGAAAAGTTTCCAGCGGTATATCGATGCCGGCTGGATCGATACTTTCCGGGAATTCGAAAAGGGACCGGGGCATTACAGTTGGTGGAGTTTCCGCACCGGGGCCCGGGCGAGGAATGTGGGCTGGAGGATTGATTACTTTTTGATCTCGCCGAAATTGCGACCCGCCCTGAAGCGCGCCTGGATCATGCCCGAAGTGATGGGATCGGATCACTGCCCGGTGGGTATAGAGTTGGATATCTGAGGAACTTGGGGAGAAGAAAGGCAACGGCGGTTGGAAAACCGCCGCTCCTTGTTGACTGCGAAATTACCCAGTAATCAGGGCGTTGTTTTGGCGGCGAGATCTGTGCGGAAAGGCGAGGCCGGGAGGTCGCCGCTGTTGTAGAGGTTCACCGCGGGGGATTCGCTCCATCCATAGGCCACTTCCGCCGGCGCGGCGATTTCCGGGGGTGCGGTGACGGTCACCGTATCCGGTCCGGTGATCTCTGCTTTGGCCACCGCCCATTTTTTATCGGCACCCGCGATGGCAAAACCCTGCAACTCGGATGCGGGGGTGGGCGCCGTTGTCCCGGGTTTGGGATCTGTCGGAACGCCGATTTTCAAACCCGTGCCGACGTCCTTGAATTTGAGGGTGATCTTGTTGCCCTCCACCGTCTTCGAAACATAGACCGGACTTACGCCCACGATGGGTTCCCCGTATACTTTCTGTCGCACGGCCAGGGCGAGGCGGTGGCCGACCGGCCGTTTGTGCGGGGGGTGGAGATCTTTTTCCTCGCCCACCTCGATGGCCACGGCCATTCCGGCGTTGGGAACGGTCTCGGCAACTTGGGCAATGGCCTGGCGGACCTCGGGCCATCCCCGCTCGACCACCAGATTGCTGGAGGGGCGGTAATTCGGCAATTGGACCGCGTAGAAAGGAAATTCCCCCTGGTTCCACTGGTTGCGCCAGCCTTTGATCAGGGCCGCAAGGAGGTTGGCGTACGGGGCTCCCCCCGATTCGCCCTGGTACCAGATCGCGCCCTTGATCGCATAGGGAACAAGCGGGGCGATCATGCCATTGTTGAGCACCGTGGGAGTGCTGGTTGTCTTGGGCGAAGGGGGCTCCGGTGCGTGGGGTTTCGGTGCGGGCGGCTCCGGCGTTCCGTTTTTCTTCGCTTCGTACGAGGCCCTGCGCCAATCGGCCGACGCCTTGAGGTAATCGTTGCCCCCCTCGGCCAGCCACTTGGCATACGCGGCGTTGATCTCGTCCTTTTTTGAGTTGAGGGCGTTGAACGCATCGGAAAATTTCTTGAGGGCGGGATCCGCATCCAGTCCTTTGAGGTCGATCCAGGCCTGTGCCGGTGTTCCCCCCACATTGCTGCCGATCAGGCCGACCGGCACCTTCTGGGTTTCGGCAATTTCCTTCCCGAAGTAATAGCCGACGCCCGAAAACCCCTTGATGGACACCGGGTCGGCGATTTGCCACGCCCCATTCGCCACATTGTCCAACGGCTCGAAGCTGGGGTTTGCCCGGACCGCAAACAAACGGATCATTGGATTGGCGGGCGCGCTTTCGACTTCCTTCCATGTGCTGGAAGAGCCGGTGCCGAATTGCATGTTGGACTGGCCGGAACAGATCCATACATCCCCCACCAGTACGTCCTTGATGGTCACGGTGCCGCTCTTGGTGGAAACCGACAGGTCGAAGGGTGTGGGAGTCGCCTTGAGCGAGTTCAGCTTGGTCATCCATTTGCCGGCGGCGTCGGCGGTTGCGGTGGCTTCCACCCCGCCTCCGGAAATTTTTACTTCCTCCCCTGCGGCGGCCCAACCCCAGATAGGTGCGGCCATGTCGCGCTGCAGGACCATGTGGTCGCTGAACAAGGTGGGCAGTTTCGGCTGGGCCTGGACCGCCGGGAAAAAAAACGCAAAAAACAGGGCGGTGATGAGGGCAAGGGAAGTGGGGGCAGTTTTCATAAAGATGAAGCTATCAATGTAAGTGTCGCAGGGGCTTTTTAAAGGGTTAATTCCGGCGCCGCACCCGGGTCCGCTGTTTTGTCTGTGTAGTCCCGCGCGTGGCCTCTTCAGTGGAGGTTGATGTGTTTGCTGGGATAAAGAACGCGGAACTCCTGCGGGGTGAGCCCCGTCGCCTTGCGGAAGCTGCGGGTGAAATGGGGGGCGTTCGCGTAGCCGCAGCGTTGCGCGATTTCCTTGAGGAGCAGATTGGATCCGACCAGCAGCGAGCGGGCCTCGTCGATCCGCCGCTCGCGGACGTATTGGGCGATGGTCCGGCCTTTGGCCTTCTTGAAGACACGGCCCAGGTAGTCGGCGCTGTAGCCGAGTTTGCGGGCCAGGCGGGCCAGCCCGGGGCCATGGACAAAGTTCTCCGCGATCGTTTCCTCAACCGATGTGGCCAGCCAGGAACCGGCGGTTTCGGCGGGGGCCGGCGGTGGTTGCAGAAGTTCCTCCAGCATCAGCAGGACAATGCTGCGGGCCCTTGCCTCGCACATCCGGCCGTTCTGTTGGTCGTCCAGGAACCACAGGAACAATTCCACAAGGCGGTGGGGGCGGACGGGACGGATGAGGTTGGGGAACTTGAGCGGAACCGAAACGCGGGAGGGCAATCGGAAATGGAGCCAATAAAAGGCCAGGCCTTCCGGGTAACGTTCCAATCCCCGGTGCCTGCGGCCCGGATGGAGAACCAGCACCTCGCCCGGCCTGGCGGAGAGCGTCTCTTTTTCCTCCTGCAGCCGAAGATGGCCGCGCTGCACCAGGATCAGTTCGAAACTCCGCAGCTTGCGGGCGGGGTGCCTTCCTTCCCCGGAAGAGACAAACAGTCCCGCCGATTCCACCCGGAGGGCGGGCCAGACGGATAGGAGGTCGCGGGAGGCTGGGGCCATCTGGAACGGAAAAATGCAAGCATTCACCATGTTTGTGCAAGGGTAATCTTTTGCGAAAAAGGCGGCTCCCAACAGGATCAAATGAACCACCCCCATTCCCCATCATGCCGCACACTGCCCCCTTCCTTCTCGACACCACAGCCAGCCCGCAGGCCAGGACCCGGTTCGCCCCGGTCGATTGCTGGAAGCCGGCGGGTCCCTTCTGGACCACGCTCTGCCGGGAGAATCTGCGCACGATGCTGCTGGAGGAATACAGGCAGATTCTCGAAACATCGCGGCTGGAGAACTTCCGCGCCGCCTCGGGCCGGAGCAACAGCCCGTTCACGGGCATCTATTTCAACGACTCCGACGTCTACAAGTGGTTGGAGGCGGCGGCGTGGTTCAGCATGGCGGATACGGACGGGGAGGTGGTCCGCGCCATGGAAAACTGCGTCGACGAGATCATCGCCGCGCAACAGCCCGACGGTTATTTGAACAGCTATTTCACCACCGGGGGCCGGGAAGCCGAACGCTGGAGCAGCCTGGGTGAAAAGCACCAGTTGTACTGTGCCGGCCATTTCTTCCAGGCCGCCGTGGCCCACCACCGGAGCACGGGCTCTGCCCGTCTGCTCGACGCGGCCCGGCGTTTTGCCGACTGCATCTGCCTCCATTTCGGACCGGCCGTAGAGGGGAAAACCGCGGAGACCGACGGGCATCCCGAGATCGAGCTGGCGCTGGTGGAGTTGTACCGTGCCACCGGGGAAAAGAAGTACCTGCGGCAGGCGGAATTCTTCCTCGATATCCGGGGGCAGAACCGGGTGGCGGACGCGGAAAATCTGCTCCAGCACGCCCCCTACCGGGAAATACAGGAAATGACCGGGCATGCCGTGCGGGCTCTCTACCTCGCGGCCGGGGCGACGGATGTGGTGCTGGAAAACGGCGACCCCACCCTGCTGTCGGCGATCCGCGCCCAATGGCGAAACTTTCAAACCAAAAAACGCTATGTCACCGGGGGCGCCGGCTCCCGTTGGCGCGGCGAGGAGTTCGGGGATGATTATGAACTGCCCCACCGCGGTTACTGCGAAACCTGCGCCGCCATTGCCAGCATGATGTGGAGCCAGCGTCTTTTCGCGCTGGAGGCCGATCCCGCATTCATGGATTCACTGGAGTGGACGTTCTTCAACGCGGTGCTTCCCGGCGTCTCCCGGAACGGCACGGAGTTTTTTTACGAAAATCTTCTCGTGGACAACGGGAGGCACCGGCGGAAAAAGTGGTTTGGCTGCGCCTGCTGCCCGCCCAATATCGCGCGCCTGCTGGCGTCGCTGCCCGGATACGCCTTCGGGATTTCCGATACGACCGTTTGGATTCATCTCCCGATGAGCGGGGCGATTACGCTGCCCCTTCCGGGGGGGCAGACCGCCGGCCTGGAAATCAGCGGGACGTATCCTTGGGGCGGGGAAATCAGGATCAAAACCACGGGCCATTTTTCCGGCACGCTGGCCGTCCGTATTCCGTCCTGGTGCGGGGCCGCTCCAGTCGTTGTCCTGAATGGAGAAACCCGATCCGGATCCGCCGAACCGGGATCCTATTTCAAGATCCAGCGCGAGTGGCGACCGGGCGACTGCCTGCAAATCAGCCTGGACGACGCGCCCCGTTTGATCGAGCCGCATCCCCATATCCTGGACAGCCATCATCTGGTTGCCGTGGCTCGCGGTCCGCTCCTCTATTGCACCGAGGCCGCATACAATCCGCACACGGATTTGCGCCATGTGGAATTGCTGGCCGGTGCGGTTCCGGCGCTGGCAGGCGACGCGTCCCTGCCGCCGGATGCCTGTGCCCTATCGTGGCCTGCACAATATTCGCCGCCCGGCGGGGAATGGGACGGGCAATTGTACCGGACCCGCAAGGCGGGGGCATCCGCGAAGGGCGAGGTCCGAAATGTGACCCTGACCCCCTACTTTTACTGGGGCAACCGCGAACCGGGCCGGATGCAGGTGTGGCAAAAATTCATTCCGTGATCCGTTGAGCCTTGTCCTGGATTGAATGTTTTCAGGCGACTTCGGGCAAGTGCCCATCATGCGTTGGCGCTCTTGCTCGTGGTCATTTTCATGATTTGACAGGCCATACTGATGTTAAAAACGGTGGATCCGGCCACGACAAGCAATAGGGATTGCACGATTTCGAGCAAATGGGTTGTTGCATCATCCAAGGCGTAATAGGCATCTGCCAAATAAAGAGTTCTACCACGAAGCTCCTCAATTGTTTGGGAAGAGACAACTTTTGATCGTATTTGTTCAAGTTGAATGACCGATGGTTTCTGAATGAGAACAAGGCAGTAGAGGAGCGACGCCAGAAGCAAGAAATTGAAAACCACAAGAACAAGGAAAGTTTGTTTGGGTGTCTTCATGCGGTTGTGTCCCCGATGTGCCTGCCGATTCGTTGGTAGAGCACCAATTCGAAACAGAATATTAACACGACATCCAACCAGCCCGTTTCATCGGTGGCCTGATTCAAAAAATAGGCCGCGGCATACACGGCCACTGCCAGGGGGATGAGGGCCAGGAGACACCGGCAGGAAACCACCCATCCCAAGACAATGAATTTCTGGATAAAATCGAAGCCGGCATTCTTGCCGTTCTTGGCGTAGGCATAGAGCACGCCGGCAATCGAGGTTCCTACGCTCAAGATGCAGGAAGCCCCGTCCCATGCGTTGAATTGTTGTGTCATGGCCAACGTCCCGGTCAGGGCGACCAACGCCGAAGAGACCAGCATATAGGGCAAAGCCTCCCTATCGGAGAGGGTTCTGGAACGCAGCTTTTCCTTGAGCGGGTTGTATTGGATGAAATACATGGATGGGGAAAGGGGGTGTTTTCAGGTTAACCAAAGGGGCGGATGTGTCGACGCCAAAGCGGCAGTGACAAGAAGGGCTGACCGCGCAGACAGAGTCATCCGGATCCGGATTTCCCGTCATAACGTCCGAATTGTTTCCAGGCGCTGATCATGGCCCGGTAATTGGCCATGGGAGCCTCCGGTTGGACGGCATTGCTGGTGCCGAGCACAAAGGCGCCGTCGTTTTTACAGGTGGTGAGCAGTTTCTTGGTGGCATGGAACACCTGGTCCGGTGTGCCGGTCAGCAGGAGTCCGCAATCCAAATTGCCGCACAGGCAGACCCGGCCTGCAGTTATTTTTTGGGTGGCGGCCATATCCATGCCGGCCACGGTATCGATGGCCTGGATTGCGTCCACGCCGCTAACGGCCAGACGGTCGATATAAGGGGTGAGATTGCCGTCACTGTGAAGGATGCTGAACAAACCGATTGAGCGGACGAAGTCGACCCAGCGCCGGATGAAGGGGTAAATCCACCGGTCCATCTGCAGGGGATTGAAGAACGGCCCGCTGTTGTCCGCAATATCCGAAGCGGTGAAAACCGCCCCGATGCCCAGATCCCCAAAACGGCGGATGGTTTCCCATGATCCCTTGAGGGTATCCTCCGCCTGCCGGTCGATGATCTCCGGTTCCTCGAACATGCGCAGGCAGAATTCCTCGCCGTAATTGGCCGACATCACCCCGGTCGCACTGGCGATGAGCATGAGACCGGGAGGGGCCATGTCGTGAAGCACTGCCGCCTGTTGGAAGCGGGCTTCTTTGGGCAGGCAGTAATAGGCCGGCTTCCCGGGGGCCTCTTCCCAATATCCTCCCGGCACGGTCAGCGCCGCCCAGCCCATTTCGTCGGCAACCGAGAGCAGGATTTCCGCATTGGTATGGAGCGCCCGGTCCTGCCCGGAAGGGGTGAGGGCCTCGAATTCCCGACCGAGGACAACGTGATGTCCGGAGGCGGCGTCCCAGGCGTGGAACTCCAATTCCCAGACAGGCACCGCCCCTGCCGGAGTTTTCCGTTGCAGGGCGGCAATCAGGTCGTCTTTCCCGCTCATGGGCATTGCCGGGGAATTTCCGGGACAAAGTAGTATTGGGCGTCTTCCCCCTGTTTCTTGATGACGGGGATGATTTCGAGCCATGTCGCCAACAGTCCGTGAGGGGCCGGGGGGAGATCCTTCTCGATGGCCTTGCGCAATGCGGGAAGGTTGTAGAAGGGAACCGCCGGAAACATGTGGTGCTCCACGTGGTATTGCATGTTCCAGTAGAGGAAGGCGGGGAACCAACTGCAGGTGTAGGTCCGGCAGCACAGGCGGAAATCGGGAACATCGGGCCCCATCCCGATGTGTTGCGGCAGGCTGCAGAGGCCGGAAAGCCAGCCGGCATAGGTGCCGCAGCAACTGATGAGAATGACAAGGAACCAGTGGCCCGTGGCAATGAAGACGGCGGAAAGGACCAGATGGCCGAGCAGGAGAACCCTCGCCCAGTTGCGGTGCCGCTTCCGGGCTTCGGCTTTGCTTTCCGGCAGGATCTGGTTGAGCCACCACTCGCCGCCCGCAAACATGCCCAATCCTTTCAGGTCGCCGAGTGCATAACGGATCCAGAGCCTGAGGCGTTGCCAGCAACTCACCGGATGGGGAAAGGGAAGGAACTGCCGCAGAAGGAAATTCGCGAATTTCCCGTCCAGCTTGTCCGGAAGGATGACATCACCCTCCTGCAGCGGGCTCCAGTCCAGTTTCAACGGAAGGATGACCTCGCCGTCCAAATGGTGATGGACGGTGACCTGGTGGTGCCTGACGTGGCTCAAGCGGTAACTCACGGGGTCGGACCAACTGAAGAATGAATAAAGATAGAGGAACACATCATTCAAAAAAGCGCTGTGGAAGGGGGTCTTGTGGCTGAGTTCATGGATCGCCACGCCCCCCATGAAGGGAACGAATGTGCCGTGACAGAAAAGACACGCCAGCAGCAAGGGAACCGACCAGTGCCAATTGGCGGCGTTCACGTTCCGGAAGGCCAGGTAGGCGAGCGTGGCGGTGAGGGCGAAGAGGCCGAATTGCAGCACCACTTGCCGCAGTGCCTTGAAGTCGTCTTTCTTCATGAGGCGGCTCATGACGGCCTTCTCGATCGGACTGCGATACCAGTTGATCTTGATTTCCTCGTCCAGGAGGCGTTCGGTTTCCATTCCCCAGACTGGCGGAATCACAACCCGTCGTGAATGTCACAGTGGCCTGAAAACATATCCCAATTGACAATTTGTTCCCACACCCAAGCATGGCATTCATGGCCAGAAAAACGCCCCAAGCCGCCGTGAAACCGAAAGATGGAGTGCGGGCCGTATTCCGTGGGGATAATACTTACACCTTCGTCCGTGCGGTCTATGAGCCGGGTGGCTCCTACGGCCCGCAGCGTCAAAGGGCCTACCAACTGGTGGTCATGTTGAGGGGCGATGCCAAAGTAGAAGTGGACGGCCGGTCCCTTGTCCTCCGCGAGGGGGAGGGGATACTCATGCAGCCGGGGTGGCGGGTACTTTACCTTTTCAACCGCGATCAACGCAGCATCCATACCGGATGCGAATTGGAGCCCATGATGCTCGACAAAGGGGAGCGCCGGCTTCTCGCCGGGGTCCGGGGGGTGTATTGGATCCCGGCTGTGGTGCATATCTTGATTAATGAGGGCCTGGCATCACCGGCCTCAGCTGGAAACCAGTTCCACAAGGCCATGGCCCTGATGGCGAGGGCCTGCCTGCTCCGCTTCGCGGCGCATGTGCTGGAATTGCCTGGTTCGGGATCGCCGCCCCATCCGTCGCTGCGCCGGGCACTGGGTCTCATGGAGGAAGACCCCTCGATCTATCGCACTGCCGGGGATCTGGCGGGTCCTTGTGGAATTTCTGTTTCCCGGCTGCGGCAGCTATTCCATGAGGCAGAGCGGGAAAGCCCCTCGGCCATGCTCTGGCGGCTGAAAACCGAGCAGGCCGTCCGGATGTTACGGTCCACCGGGTTGACCCTCGGAGAAATCGCCGCCCAGTGCGGTTTTGCCAATCCATTCCATCTTTCGCGCAGTGTAAAGAACCTGACCGGACAGCCTCCCCGGGAACTGCGGCGCTTGGAATGGGAGGGCAAACAGAAGCGGTTGTGAAAAGGGTGTAGATTACGCAGCCAAGGAAGTCAAAGGACACGGACAGCGATCGCGGCTACAAATAAATCATCCGTGTTTCCGGTTGATCCGTGGTCTGGGTGTTCGGGGGATGGGGGAAGAGGAGGATTATTTTCGGAAGACGTCGAAGGCGTGGTCGGCGCCTTCGCGTTTGGCTTCGAGGACGATCCGCAGCAAGCGGCCGAGGTCGCCCTCGGGCCAGCCCTTTTGCTCGAACCAGCACAGATACTCCGCCGGGATTTCATACAACGGCCTGCCGGTGAATTTTCCGAAGGGCATTTTCCAGGTGCGGAGTTTTTCCCAATCGGCCAGGGCTTCGGGGGTTAAAGACATGTGAGGTTTCCGGTTGCCGATGGCTTTATTCCCCCATCACATTGACCCAGATGGTGCGGGTGTGGGGGGCGCGACGGTGTTCGAAGAGGAAGATGCCCTGCCAGGTGCCGAGGCAGAGGCGGCCGTCGGCGACCGGGATGACCTCGGAGGTGCGGGTCAGGGCCATGCGCAGGTGGCTGGTCATGTCGTCGGGCCCCTCGTGGATGTGGATGAAACCGGGTTGGTTCTCGGGGACCAGGTCCTCGAAGAAACGGTGGAGGTCGGTGCGGGCGGAGGGATCGGCGTTTTCGAAGATGACGAGGCTGGCGCTGGTGTGGGCGACGAAGACGGTGGCCATGCCGTTGCGGATTCCGGACCGGGTGACGAGTTTGGCGACGTGGTCCGTCACCTCGGTGGTGCCCTTGCCCTTGGTGGCGACGGTGAAGGAGGTGGATTGGGAGGTCATGGGGGGAGTGATGGGGTGATTGAGGGATTAAGTGATTATTGGGTTATAACCAAGGTGAAGCCCTTTGGGAAATCCGCATTATCAAGAGGGGGCGGAAGTAGTGGCAAGCTCCGGGCGGCGGTGTTCCCCAAGTAGGGGCACACACCCCCGCGAGGCATTCGCCTCGTCGGCCCCTCTTGATCGAGGGGATAAGAGGCTTGCTCATGCTTATCCGGTGATTGAACAGCAGTAAATTGCGAAGAGGCAGTGGACGCGAATAAAAATCCGGCTATCGTGCAACCCATGAATATGCCCCTTATTGCCATCGTGTTTGGGATCCTTTTGGACATCACCGGAACGGCCGGTTACGTGTTTACCGGCCAGACCCATCCGACCGCGCTCATTCCCAGCGCGGTGGGAACGATCATCCTTGTCAGCGGGATCATTGCCCTGAATCCGAAGTTCCTCAAACATGCGATGCATGTGGCGGCGATGTTCGGGGTGCTGGGATTCCTCGGCGGGGTCGGCCGGTTTGTGCCCTCCCTGATCAAGCATTTCCGCGGGGATGAAGTCAGCCCGGTGGCCCTCGCGTCCACCGGATCGATGGCCCTGCTCTGCGCGATTTTCACCGCGTTGTGCGTGAAGTCGTTCATCGACGTCCGCCGTGCGCGCGAGGCCCAGTCCTGAGGTTTGTTTTTCCGTGAGCGGCGGCCGGATATCGTTGGATCGTTGGATCGGCGGGATTTTGTTCCTGCTGACGGCGGTACTTTTCGGCCCGCTGACGTACTGGCTGGCCCGGCAGACGGCCTACCACCAGCAACTGACCCATGCCCTGCTCATCCTGGGGTTGGCGGTGGCATTCCTCCTGACCGAGCGCCGCAACCGCCTCTCCTTCCACGGCGCGTTCGACGGATTGTCGGCCGGCCTCTTGATGGGATCGTTCCTGAGCCTGGCCGTCGGGACCGCGCTGAAGTCGTTTTGGTGGGTTATCGCGAGTTATGCCATGGCAGGCGCGGCGTGGGGACTTTACATTTTCGGCCCGCGCGGGCGGCGGGCGATTTTCTCCCTTTCCGGGGCGCTGGCGGCTTACGTTTTGCTGGCGGCACTGGTGCAGGCCGCGGATTGGCCGCTGCGGACAATGGCCGGCCGGTATTCCCAGTGGGTCCTGGACAAACTGGGCATCTATACCCGGTTGTTCATTCCGCCGGGGGACGAGGCCAGGCTGATCCTGGTGGCGGGGTCACAGGCCTTCGAGGTGGCGCCGGAGTGCAACGGGTTCGGGTTGATCGGGGCTTCGCTGCTGCTGTCGCTGCTTTTGGTGATTTACCGGCGGGTGGCCCTTTTTGACAAGGTCCTGTGCGTGGTGGCGTCCCTTTTCCTGGCGGTGCTTTTCAATGTGCTGCGGATCATTTCCATCTGCCTGCTGGCCCCCCATTTTCCCAAGCATTACCACCTGATGCACGAGGTGGTAGGCAACATTTTCTTCTGGGCAGGCCTGGCCTCGGTGTGGGCCTCGGTGTGGTATGTGGGCGGAGGCGGGGGACGGGAGGAAGAGGACAGGGACAGAGGGCAGAAGACGGAGGGCGGCGGGGAAAAGGGCAACTGCTGATAGGGCGGGTCACTTCGGCAACAGAAATTCCTTGTCCACCAGCCAGAGTTTTGGGGTGTATTCCGAAAGGGTGAGCCAGCGGGCGCTGCCATCCGCGAAAAAGTAGTGCAGGGTGTTTCCGTAGGTGGTCCAGTCGAGGACTTCGACTTGGTTGCCCTTTTTGCCCTCGAGCACATCCATGTAGAAGTCGTAGCGGTCCTTGCGTTTTTTGCTCAGGAGAATCACCGAGGAAGGCATGGGCAGGGCGGACATATTGACCCGTTTGGTGGCATCGGTGAAAAGGCCGAGGTCGTTGAAGCCGTTGAAAATGTAGCTGCTGTTGTTGCGCCTGTTGGTGAAGAAGACATCGGGATCGGTGTTTTTGGGACGTGGGTCTGAGGGGTCCACGAAGGCCCGGACATCGGGCATGTATTCGTAAATCTGCCTGGGCCATTTGTTGATCACTTCACCGGTGACCGGGTCTTTGCCGGTGGTGCGCGGGGGGAGGAAGTTCTGGTTGTCGGAAGCGTAGGTGAGCATCGACATGCCGATCTGGCGGATGTTGGAGATGGAGGCGGCCTGGCGCCCCCGGGTGAGGGCCCTGTTGATCGCGGGGATGGTCAGGCCGACGAGAAGGCCGATCACAACGAGAACAACCAGCAATTCAACCATGGTGAAGGCGCGGCGCATCCTTCCATCCCTACTCCGGTTGGACCCGGCAATCAAGTGATCAAGCTGAGCGGGTCGAAGCTGCTCTGGGCCCGTTTCCAAAAAAACGAGGCGGACGGGGTGGCGTTGCGCGGGAGGAGGGCCTTGAACTGGACGGAGGCGATTT
>Ga0075012_10003838_pt1 | contig 14102 bp, 11 predicted proteins | sample All_14_2_FD_71474 | JGI IMG/M metagenome (GOLD analysis project Ga0075012, IMG submission 71474) | Freshwater microbial communities in response to fracking from Pennsylvania, USA - Allegheny Zone_MetaG_DW_15 | ecosystem: Environmental > Aquatic > Deep subsurface > Groundwater > Drilled... | reverse complement strand
GCGTTTATTCAGGATGCTGTTGGCCGTTTGTCGGATAATGCGACATCGGCGCAGCGCGCTGAAGTCGAAAAACTCGCCGCTGCCCTCTATGATCAAGGCGAAGCCCAGCAGAAGTTGAATAGGCTGCAGCAAGACGGGGAACAAGTCACCAACGCCACACGTTCGGCAACGGAATCCTATGCAGCGGAGCTGGATCGATTAAAGAGCCTGCTCGATGCTGGTGCCATCAGCCAGGAAACTTATAACCGCGCCGTTGCCAATGCTGAAAAACAGCAGCTTGATGCCCGCAAGGATGCCGAAGCTGGTGCCTTGCGGGCGTTCCGAAACTATCGTGAACAGGCTGAAGACGCTGCGGCATCCGTGGAGCGTGCCTTCACCGAAGGCATGAAAGCCACTGAGGATGCCATCGTCGATTTTGTGACGTCCGGCGGTAAAAGCCTGCAGTCTTTGGGTGATCTTGCCAACTCCATCGTTGCGGACATTACGCGCATGGCCGTGCAGAAGTCTATCACAGGGCCGCTTTTCAATATGATTGGCGGCAGTATTGGTGGCGGTGGTTTTCTGGATAGTATTCTGGGCAGTATTTTTCATGAGGGTGGCGAAGTTGGCGGATCTGCACCACAACGCCGTGTGCCTGCCTATGTGTATACAAACGCGCCGCGCTATCACTCAGGCGGTGTGGCTGGTCTTAAGCCTGGGGAGATTCCTGCCATTTTGGAGCGCGGTGAAATCGTACTGCCCAAAGACGGTACGCGCATGGGGTCACCCGTTAATGTCGTCATGAATATCACCACGCCGGATGCCAGCAGCTTCCGCATGAGCCAGTCGCAAATCTCGGCTGAAGCTGCGCGCGGTATTCAACGTGCCAAAAGGAATTTGTAATGGCTTTTCATGAAGTCCGCTTTCCCGACGACATTGCCTATGGCGCAACGGGCGGGCCGGAGTTTGCGACGAGTGTGGTTGCCACGGCATCGGGCTATGAGCAGCGCAATATCAACTGGTCATCGGCCCGTGGGCGATGGGATGTCGCCTCTGGCCTTAAAAAGCAAACTCAGCTTGATACGCTGATTGCATTCTTCCGCGCCCGTAAAGGCCGCGCATATGGGTTTCGGTTCAAGGACTGGACGGATTTCAAGGCGACGGCGCAGGCGCTGGGCAGCGGGAATGGCACGCTCAAAACCTTTCAGCTGATCCGCACTTATTCGTCGGGCGGTAATACGGATGTGCGTACAATCACCAAGCCTGTTGCCGGAACGGTTAAGGTCTATCTGGCGGGCGTCCAACAGACATCTGGTTGGACAGTCAACACAGCCACGGGCGTGATTACTTTTACGAACGCTCCCGCGAACGGCGTGGCCGTATCTGCCGATTACGAATTTGACGTGCCGGTGCGCTTCGATACTGACCGCATGGCCGTGACGATTGAACAAGTTAACCTTCATCAATGGTCGGGCATTCCGATTATCGAGATCCGCGTATGAAAACAGCATCTTCACAACTTGCCACGCATATTAGTGGCGGGACAACCACGCTTGCCACTTGCTGGAAAGTCACCCGCCGAGATGGGGCAGTGTTTGGCTTCACGGACTTTGATAAGGATTTGACGGTTGAGAGCATTTTATATCAAGCACGCTCTGGCTATACGCGCTCGGCCATTCATACGATTGCCAATTTGACGGTGGACAATCTCGATATTGAAAGTGCGATTGATAGCGAAACTTTAAGTGCCGCTGATTTGCGCGCTGGTGTCTGGGACGGCGCAACGGTTGAGATTTTCCTTGTGAACTGGAGCAATCTTGCCAACGGCAAGATTATCTTAAAACGCGGCACCATCGGCGAAGTGGAACTTAAAGATATGGTGTTCCGTGCTGAATTGCGCGGGCTTTCGCAAGCCTTATCGCAGCAGATTGTAGAGCTTTACACACCAGATTGCCGCGCCGATCTCGGTGATACGCGCTGCAAAGTTAATTTGTCCGCGCTCACCGTCACAGGCGCGATTACCGCCATGACCGACAGACGGAGTTTTACGGACACATCGCGTGTTGAGGCCGCTAATTTCTGGAACGGCGGCTTGCTGACTTGGACAGGCGGCGCAAATTTGGGCCGCAAGATGGAGGTTAAAGCCTTCGTCAGTGGTGGGATATTTACACTGTTCTTGCCCATGCCGAGTGATGTTGCGGTTGGTGATACTTACAGCCTGCGCCCAGGCTGCGATAAGAAATTCTCAACCTGCAAAGACAGGTACAACAATGTGAAAAACTTCAGGGGCGAACCTAACGTCCCTGGCAATGATCAGGTTTTGGCTTATCCCGATGGAAAATAAATTAACTCGCATGGGCGTGGTGCTTGAAGCTCGCGAATGGCTCGGCACGCCTTTTAAGCACCAAGGTGCTCTTAAAGGCGTGGCCTGTGATTGCATAGGCCTGATTAAAGCCATCGGCATACAGCATGGGCTGATGGACTATGATCCGAATTCAACCGAAGCCCTGTCTTACGCCAATTATTCGATGATGCCAGATAGCCGCCGTATGCGCGAAGCCTTGAGCCGCTGGTTTATCTCTATTCCTGTGGCAGAGGCAGAAATAGCCGATTTTTATTTCATGGCCTGGGGGCGTGAGCCGCAGCATGTGGCCCTCATTACTGATCTTGGCATCATCCATAGCTATTCCGGCGTGGGTAAAGTTGTGGAACACAGCCTTGATGAACGCTGGCGGCAGCGTATCGCCGCTGCTTACCGCTTTCCTTATTTTGTGGAGGGCGCGTAATGGCTGTTCTGGCTTTAGGGGTGGTGGGATCGGCTCTTGGGTCTGCTATCGGCATTGGCGCATCCGCTGGATGGCTGGGCGGCGTCATGCTTGGCAATCTCCTGTTCGGTGGCGGCAAAGGCCAGAATATCGAAGGCCCGCGCATTGATGATCTTTCGGTGCAAACATCCACTTATGGTGCGCCCATTCCGCTGGTCTATGGCACAATGCGGATTTCAGGGAATGTCATCTGGTCAACGCCGCTCAAAGAAACCCGCACTGTTAAGCGCAGCAGTGGAGGCAAAGGCGGTGGTAAAAAATCATCGCAAACTACTTATAGCTATTCGGTTTCCTTTGCGGTGGGCTTGTGTGTTGGCCCCGTGGCAACCGTGCGGCGGATCTGGGCGGATACCAAGGTGATTTATGATGCGACCGCTGGTAATACGCAGGCCACCGAAAAATACCCAGGCATTATCCGCATTCATCGTGGAGAGGAAACCCAAGAACCAGACAGCACGATTGAAATGCATCTGGGCGCTGGCAATGTGTCTGCCTTTCGGGGGCTATGTTATCTCGTCTTTACCGATTTACAGCTGAAAGACTTTGCCAACCGTATCCCCAATATCAGCGCAGAAGTGGTGGCCAATGGCGATATGGTGAGTGATGCGCTGATTTTACCGCCCGCCACGACTATGACGAAAGAAGGCGGCGTGCTCGATCAAGCGCGGGGCACGCTGATCGGTACAGGGTCGGATCATGTCTATAAATATGATGTGGTGAATAACCGCCTTGTCCTGCAGCGCGGGTTGGCAGATCCAAACTGGTCTGGTGCCTTTCCTGGTGCGAATGATGTTTACGGCGATGTCTGCGGGATTGATAGCCAAGGGTATTATTACCATGCCGCTGATGCCTATGCGGTGAGTATGCGCCTTATTAAGCGCCACCCTGAAACGCTGGGGATTGTGGCACTTACCAGCCCCAAAGTGCCGTTCAGCGTGAACGGGATTGTCCGGCGGGATAAGATATTCTGTTATGGGTCGCGCCGTGTTTATAACACCAGCCTGCAGGAAATTGCCGATCTTTCGGATTATTTTCCTTCTGTCACTTTTGGCGGGCCGATGTGTGATGATCCGAATGGCAATTACTGGCAGGTCACAGGCAATTTCGTGCGCCGTTATACCCCAAGCGCTCTCGGCGCTGGCAGCCTAACGGAATGGAGCAGTACGCTTTGGACGGGGGGTGAGCTGCCCCGCACTGTGTTCTGGGATGATTTTACGGGGCACATTTATTTCGCGCTGGGTATGGCCAAGCGCGTCATCAAATGGCACCCCGAAAACGGTTATGTGGCGCATGTCGATGGTGTCGCCATTCCCGCTGGTTTTGGCTATCAATCTGATTCCAACCTGCCCATTAACGGCAAATTCTGGTCGGCGGCCAGCTTTGAAGCAACGCTTGTTGATCTCGTTGCGATGCGGCTGGAGCGGTCAATTGATTTGATCCCGTTCCGCCCCAGCAGTGCCACGCATTTTGGCGGAGCTTATGAGAAATTCACCCATTCCGCCGTGATCATGACCAATGACGGGCAGATTAAATACCCACTCGAACGCTATGGCAATGATGCGGTGGCTTTATCGGGCGTGCTCTCGGATATCTGTCAAAAGGCAGGATTAGCATCCACCAGCCTGATCACCAGTGCGGTGAGCCAATCATTGCGCGGCTATGTGGTGAGCCGCCGTATGGCTGCCCGTGAAGCGCTGGAGCCACTGCTCGGCACATATTTCATCGATGCGGTGGAAACCGATGGGGTTTTGCGATTTGTGCCGCGCGGGGGTGCAGCGATTGCCAGCATTGCGTATGATGATCTAGGGGCAAGCGATAACGGGCAAGACGAACCTCTTCGTTTATCCGAAAGTCGTGTTCAGGATGTGGAACTACCGCAGCGTCTTGATATTGTGTATGTCGATCTAACCCGTGATCATCAGCCCAATACCCAGCATGCCTCGCGCATCAATGATGCGATTATCACCCGTGAGAAACAGACACGCGAAATCTCGATCTCGCTCACGCCTGATGAAGCCAAACAAATCGCCGAGCGCACGCTTTATAACGCCTGGGTAGAGCGCAACCAGTATAAATTTTCGCTGCCGCCCAAATGGCTGCGGCTGGATCCGACCGATATCATTACGCTGAACATGGAAGACGCCACGCTCAAAGTCCGCCTGAACAGGGTGGATTTTGGCGGGAATAATGTCCTCTCGGTTGAAGCGGTGGCGGAGGATGAGATTGTGTATCTTTCCACCGCCGCTGGTGCCGGTGGTGGCCTGTCAGTTCTGCCGATTGCGATTACCGGCCCAACGCCTTTGTTCCTCATGGATCTGCCGATGCTGCGTTATGATGATGATACGCTGGGCATTTATTACGCCTTTGGCTTTCGGGATAATACCGTATCGGGCGCCTCCATGTACCGCTCGCCTGATGAGCTGGCATGGGAGGTGCTTGGAACAGGCAATGACGGACCAACTTTTGGCTGGGCAGCTACAGTCTTACCAAATGTCGCAAGCGCCTGGGTGTGGGATGACACCAGCAAAGTACAAATTGCACTGACCCAAGGCACGCTGGATAGCAAAACCGCGCTGGAGGTTTTGAACTGGGCGAATATCGCACTTTTGGGTGATGAGATTATCCAGTGGCGCAATGCGACTGTGCTGGCCAGTGGCCTTTATGAATTGTCAGGACTCTTGCGCGGGCGGCGCGGTACAGAATGGGCGATGGGCAGCCATGTAATCGGCGAGCGGTTTATCCTGCTCTCTGATGATGGGGTTTATCGTGCGCCGCTGCCGATGACCGAAGTAGAGCGTACGGCCTATTACAAAGGGATCGCCGATGGCGGGAATTGGGATGATGCGCCGTCCAATATTTTAGTCTTCAAAGGCAATAGTCTGCGGTGTTTTACGCCTGTGCAGGTGAAAGGCGCGCGCGATGGGGCTGGCAATCTCACCATCAATTGGAAACGCCGCACGCGCTGGTACGGCGAATGGCAAGATGGTGTGGACGCGCCGCTCTTTGAAGCGAATGAAAATTACCAGATCGATATTCTCGCTGGTACCACCGTCAAGCGGACGATTACAACGACCACGCCAACCGCCGCCTATAGCGCCGCTGATCAGGTGGCAGATTTTGGCGCGGTGCAAGGAGTGGTGAATATCGCTGTTTATCAAATGAATGCAGTTATCGGGCGTGGGCGCAGCGCACAGGCCGCTTTGTAAGGAACGATCATGACCACAACACCAAATCTTCTGATTGATCATATCGCCGCCAACCAGGCGCAAAAGGAAGTGACGGCCAATGCCGCTTTCGATGCGCTGGATAAAGCCTTATGCCAGCAGACGAGTATTGCGCTCGCTGATGCCAACCTCACCGTAACGGATGCGCAAATGCTGGGTGCAATGGTGCTGCGCTTTACAGGTGCTTTAACGGCTGTCCGTACCATCACTATTCCCACTCGTAATAAGCTGATCGTAATCGAAAATGCCACGACTGGAGGCTTTGCGCTGGCGGTTAAAACTCCTGCAGGTGTTGCGATTAACTTTAATGTCGGAGATCGCAAGCTGCTCTATTGCGACGGCACGACCTTGCAAATTGTCTCAGAGGCAGCGGCGGCATCGAGCATCCCCTACGATATTGGGGGGACGCTCGGCGGTATCCCAACCGGCGGCTCTATCATCCTGCGTTATCCGCTGCCCCGCGCGGTAAGGTTTCCAATTGCACTCGCTGGTAGTCAGGGTGTAGCGGGCACTGCTTCAGGCGCCACAGCTACATTTTCTATCCGTAAAAACGGCACACAATTCGCCACCATGCAATTTGCGGCGGGCATCAGCACAGCCACCTTCACGGCAGCCACCGCCACTGATTTTGCGGCGGGTGATGTGCTGACCATTCTTGCGCCCAACCCAAGCGACAGCACGCTGGCCGATATCGGCTTTTCACTGGCCGCAAGTAGACTTTAAGGAGGACATCATGGCTTTACGCTTTATCGACGGGTTTGAGCATTACACCATCCCCGCTGACCTTTTACAAAAATGGACAAGCTATAATCAGTCCTCCACATCCACACCCTTTGGCAGCACTACAGGACGGCGGGCGGATTCAAACGCGCTGCGCATTCGCAATGATCAGGACTGGGTATCAATTACGCTGGATAACCAAAGCACATGGTTTGTAGGTTTTGCCATGTATTTGTTCGGCAATGAAACAGGGGATGTGGTACGGTTTTTTGATAATGACAATGCCACGCAATGTTATGTGAGCGTCACATCGGGCGGTATTATCCAGCTTTATCGCGGCACCACGCTCCTGGCTTCCAGCAGTAATGCCATCCCGAATGGTAGCTGGAATTTTATAGAAATACGTCTCAGCATCGCTAATTCAGGCGGCGTATTCGAAGTGCGGGTGAATGAACAGGTCTGGGTATCCTTCACGGGCGATACCCAGCAATCGACCACGCTCTCGACCGCCAACCGCATCATCTTATATGGGCGGGATGTGCACGTGGCTTATGATGATTTGTATATCTGCGATGGCACAGGCAGCACCAATAATGCCTATCTTGGCGATGTGCGGATTGATACGGTGCGCCCGAACGCCCCTGGGGCTGCTGCGAATTTTAGTCGTCAGGGTGGCGCCGCCAATTGGGAGAATGTCGATGACACACTGACCGATGCGGACAGCAGTTATAATTTCAGCAACACGGTGGGGCATAAAGATTGTTTTGATTGCGCGAACCTGCCCAGCATTGTTGGTACAATCTTTGGTGTGCAGGTTTCACTTGCCGCCCGTAAAGATGATGCTGGATCTCGTACGCTGCGCGCTCTAACCCGTGTTGCCAGCACGGATTATGAAGGCGGCGATCTGGCGCCTGGCACGGATTACCGTTTCTTTCGCCAGATTTGGGAACAAAACCCCAATACCGCCGCCGCCTGGACAGAAACCCAGATTAACGCCGCTGAATTCGGCTATAAGGTGCAAGCCTAATGCCTAAACTCTATCTTTCCAAAACAGGAAGCGGTTACACACCCGCAACCATTCGTGGCACTTGGGATAAAACATCTGATCATGTTGTGCGCGGCATGCACACAGCGCAGGATCTACCAGGGCTGGGTGGGCCGATTGCTGTATCATCGGTTGAGACTTCGGCGACGACAGATTACGAGAATTTACTCCTGCGCGGGGTATCCGCACCGCTTGCGGCAGATCATAGTTTTGCAGGCACATTGAACCTGATGCTGGGAGCGCAGGAATCGGCAACGGATGCCGATATGGCGTATTTCATTCATGTGTTTGTCACACAAGGTGATACCGACAATCTGCGCGGCACGCTGCTCGCCAATTACGCGGATCCAATCACGAATGAGTGGAGCACCACAGCCGGTGGCCGTGCGCTATCATCCACCCGCAGCTTAAGTGCGGTATCAGCTTTGGCAGGGGATCGCATCGTTGTCGAAATCGGCTACCGCGCCCGCAATACCGTAAGCTCCAGCCGCACGGGCACGCTTTGGCATGGTGGTAACGGCGCTGATTTAACCGCTGGGGGCAATCCCGCAAGTGGTATCGGGTTTCTGGATTTTTCGGATAATTTCACGCTGGTCAATAACCCAACCGCACGCCTTAGCCAGATGGTTGTTGAAAGCCTACGCAGACCAACTGCACCCAACGCGCTGGTCACGCAAATGCCGGTTGAAGTTGTACGCCGACCGACTGCCGCCAATCTACGCCTAAGTCAAATGGCGGTGGAGGTCATTCGCCGTAACGGCACACCGCAGGCAAGCGGCAGCCAGGGCGGCATGCTGATCATCGTCGCTGGATAAGGAATTCATGAACCCCAAGAATTTTCAGCCTGCTTTCACAGAGCGGGAACAGGAGAACACGCCCATGACCGAGCCAGAATATTTCCGCGCCATCGGCAGGCTGGAGGCACAGGTGCAAGCCTTAACCAATGCCATCACCGAGATGAAAACCAAGGTCGACAGCATGGACACCAAGCTCGCGGATCTTGACCGCATGGCGCATCGCTGGAAGGGCGGCTTTGCGGTGGTGCTCGCGCTGGGCGCGATGATCGGCGTGATTTTGGATCAGATCACACGCCTTTTCATCATTCGCCCCTGATTTTTAACCCAAAAAGGAGAAGACCATGACGACCACACAAACTGGCCGCACACCGCGCGGCATTCGTAATCACAACCCTGGCAATATCCGCCGCAGCTCTGACCCATGGCAGGGCTTGGCCGAGCGCCAGAGTGATGTCGAATTTTTCACATTCAAATCGCCCATCTATGGTATTCGTGCTTTGGCGCGCACGCTGATTACCTATCAGGATAAGCACGGCCTGCGCACCATTCGCCAAATCATCGGGCGCTGGGCACCGCCTGTTGAAAACAACACCAACGCCTATGTGCGGGCGGTGGCAGAAGCAACGGATCTGGATGCGGATCAGATGCTTGATCTGCATAACTTTGATTTTCTCTTTCCGCTCACCAAAGCCATCATCAAACATGAAAACGGTCAGCAGCCTTATACCGATGCACAAATCACCAAGGCGCTGGTGTTAGCGGGCGTCGAGCCAGAAGCACCAAGCATCCAAAAAACCCGCACCGTCAAGGGCGGACAGGCAGCCACAGCCGCTACGGCAGGGGTGGGTGTGATTGAGGTGGTTCAGCAGACCATTGATCCCGCCCGTGATGCTCTTATGGGGTTGGCGCCATATCTGGAGATCGCCAAGTGGCTCCTTTTGGCCGTCACGCTGATTGGTATCGGCGTGATGCTATGGGCGCGGATTGATGATCACCGCAAAGGTCTGCGCTGATGTGGCTCATCATCAAAAGCTGGCTATCCAGCAACCTTCTGCGCCTCATCGGTTGGGGCGTGGCAGGACTTTCGGTTTTGACCGTCCTGCTTGGTGCCCGTCAGGCCGGACGTAACGCAGAGCGCGTTGATCAACTCAAACACATATTGGAGGTAAAAGATGCCCAACTTCGTGCCACGCTGGACGCTCCCCGTACTCGCGGCGAGCTTGTTGACCGCCTGCGCAGGGGCAAGTTCTAACCCTGCAATGACATGCCCGCCTATCAAGGAATATAGCCGAGAATTTCAGCGTAAGTTGGCGGGTGAAATAGAGGCAGCGTCAACCGACGCTGCTTTTCCTGTCGCTTTGCAGGATTATGCCTTGGTGCGAATTCAAATTAGAAAAATCTGTCTTTAGACGTAAATTTTTTGCTCAGTATAACAATGCAAGCTCTGAACAATTTAAGTCTTCCTCACAAATCGCAATGTTCTCTGGCAATAATCCAGCAGCTCCTGATCGTTAATCAGTTCGGTCGCATACACTAGATTGGTATCGTGGTGAAATTTATTTGCGTAATTCGTCAGTTGGCGAAGCTCTACCATATCCGCAGTATTCAATATCGGCTGCCCGGCTGTTTGAGCCTGGACGCAGCGATTGTGGAATTCGCCCAGCAGCGAGCCGGGCGGGAAGCTGCTTGAATAGGCCACGCGAATATAGGCTTCCAGCACATTACGAAGCGCCACAGCTGCTGGGCGGGCGTTCGCCGGACCTCCGATGCTGATATATCCCTCGATCAGTGCGTGATTTTTGTCGTTGTTATTGATGCAATCCTGGTGAACATTCCACGCTTCAAGTACCGAAGACTGACCGTTGCGAATGATTTGCACCGCGCTGCGGTTTGCTTTGTCTGCAGCTATCCATAGATCGCAGAGGAAAGCCTTGGCATGCGAAAGCACGATCACCTGTTTAACTTTCCCCACCAGTTCGTTCATTTCGTTGAGCGTGCGATGTGTGCGGTGTTCATCAAGACTTGTCATGGGATCGTCGATGACCACGATCTTGTTTGCTAAATCCGGCTCCTGATCCAGCGAAGCAAAAAAGAAGGCAAGCGCCAGCGTGTTTCGGTCACCCGCGCTAAGGGTGTTTTTAAAGGAAGGCCCGCTATCCGCCGTGATCGGCACGGCGACGTCGTTGATCAGCATGCTGTATGTGCATGAAGAACCGCCACGGTTGTTGACCGAAGTCATGCTGGAGAGGCGGAATCCCGCGCCAAATTTCACCAGATAATTATTAATGGCGGTTTCATATCGGGTGAAAATCGTTTCCCGATACTGATCGAGAGCGGCGCGCGCCGTGTCGCGCAGGCCTTCCGACGTCTTTTTCGCCTCTTTTTCCTGCATATACGCATCGCACAGCGGCGCGACTTCAGCGCTGTAGCGTTTTTGAATCGTTTTCAGTTTCCCCAAATCACTGGTTAGCGTTGCCAGGTTGCTGGATGCGGCGCGTTCCTTTACCAAGACGATTTCAGGATTGCAGCCCTCAAGCACGCCGGCCGTTTCTCCCACTGCAGCTCGGTGGCGTTCGTATTCGGCGATGGCCGCGACCGCGTCATCTGATAGGCTCATTTTTTCGAGCGGTGACGCATATTTTGCCCGCAGAGCTTCTAGCACAGGCTTTCTTGCTGCCTTCCACGCGCGGGCGATTTCCTCCGTATTGATGTCGAAAGCTGGCACCTCCATAAACTTGCGCCAGAACTCCGCCGTCTGAACAGCCACACGGACGGCGCGTTCAAATGCTGCCGGCATATCATCCTCATGGGCTTCCGTAACGGCTTTTTCTTTTTCGGTAATGGCCTTTTTCAATTCGGCGTATGCGTCGCTGAAATATGTCTGATAGTGGGAGATGATCTCCGAGCCTTCCAGGTCTCGCGCGCAGAACGGACAGATTTCCTTGTCATGTCCGGCAGAGGCAGCAGGAATCTTTTGCATACCTTCGCCTACCCACGTTTCTGAGCCTTTCCCCAATTTTGACAGATGTTGCTGGACGCTGGCGGCCGCCTGAGCTTGCACATCCGGCAGATCACGCTGGAGGACAGCGTTGATCTCTTCCACGTTGAATGAAGGCAAGGAAAGTCGTTGAAAATTGGCTTGCTGGCGAACAGGCTCCGCCGATTGAGCCGCCGCCACGGCGCGTTCAGCTTCCTGGATTTCGGAATTAACATTTTCTTTGGGCTGCAACGCGCAAAACTGGTCGACGGTTAGGCCGCCGCGCATGGCTGCAGGGATCGCAGCTTCCTTATCTCTTAGGGCGCGATTGTGCGCTTCGATGGCTGAAATATGGGTTTGCAGCTGGGCATTCAATGCCACTCCCTGAGCGCCCAAGACCAACTCATGAAGATTTTGCCGATGGTCTGATTCAATCTCGACGCCTGAACAGACATTCTGCGAAACGAAATGGTCGTCGAAAACGGCAATGGCCGGAAGATGGCCTGACCAGGCACCGTTCTCGAAAGTGAAAGTCTGGTTGTTGGCGTTGATGACAACATGCGGCATATTTGTTGTGCCAAGACGGTGTCGCTCGGTTACAAGATCGGTGTTGCCCGTGCCAAGGGAGCGAAGGATCGCAGCCAGTGTTGTTTTGCCACGACCGTTCTCGGCGTAAACAAGAGCGAGCTTTTGCATGGCCGTTTGCTGGGGCGGGGTGACGGAATCAAATTGCCCTACATTTCTTAAAAGCTGGATTTTGTCGACCATTTTACTTCTCTAATTTTTTACCTGATATGAATGTTGAGGAACTAGTCTTTTAAGCAGCTACCTTTGTTGCGAACACACAAGGCTCGGCATCGGTGGGTACTGCAAAGATAGGCCACCAGAAACGATGCTGCGTCCAGCCTAAATCTCTGCCGCCTTGCTGTTGAAGGAGGATGAGCGCAGGCTTCGAGCGGGATTCATCAAGTACAGTTCTACGTAAGGCCGTACCTAAAATGGAGCGGCCTGATTTATCGCCGGAACCTGCACGAGACAGCTTTCTTCCTGTCTCTGCCCAAATCAGGATTTTCCCATCAACGTTTCGTTCTTCATCGGTATAATAGTCGATAAGCCCGCGCATGGCGTTCCATTCGAATTCTACAGAATCGAATTCCATGCTCTGCTGTATAGTGTCGATAATAGCATAGGCCGTTTTACGATCGACCTCGATAAAATTTCCAGAGTCGCGCCATTCTGGTTTGATAAGATCTTCAAGTTTTTCCTGAATTGCAGCCATAGTCGTTCCGCCTTTAGTCTGGAAATCGGTCGGGAGCAGTAGGTCGGTCGGAGATACCGCCACGACATCGCTCAGAATGATTTTGTTTGGCGCACAGGGGCGAACGCCTTTGCTGGCGTCAGACTGGATGAACACGACGCCTGCGTCATGTGCGCCTTTTTCAAAAGCGCGCCGCAGAGCGTTTTCAAGAGAATTAATAGTATAAAGGCGGTCGAACACGGCACGAGACGTATAGAAGCGAGTGACAGCAAGATCCCGCAAGTCTCGATTTCCGTACATGCGAGAATGTTGAAGCACTGTATCGGCCTGCATGGTCTTCGGGTTGCGGCCATAGTAAAACGATATCAAATTTGGAATCGTTATGCCCCGATCCAAAATGTTTCCACCAACCCAAATATTATATGGGGTACGGAGTTTCAATTCGGCGTTGGCGTCGAGTAAAGCCATTACGTCGCCGTCCGAATTGACTTTCTCCACAACAACGTCATCGCTTTGAAGGGCGTCGATGAAGGCGTCGAACGCTTCATCACGAGGCGGCATGCGACCTTTGTCCGCCGTTACAGAGGCTTCAAGGTTGTCATAGGCCTGATCAAACAAAGGACGAAGGCGATCCGGTTTTACTTCTGCGGCCTTTACAATCGCTTCAAAAATCCAGTCGACAACTTGTTCCTGCCATGCATGGGCCGCGCGTTGCGTGTCGTTATGAATGACCATCGCATATTTTTTAGGGCGCATTCCGGTTTCACGATGCTGCCATTGGCGAACGCCAACTGCTACGATAAACGTTGTGATCGCCTTTCGTAGACCTTCAATGTTTTCAGTGTCCAGCACATTGGCCTCATTAATGCGGCGCCGATCTGAACGCCTCAGTGAATCTTGTTCTTGATCTGAGACCTCGACAATTAGTTTTGAGCGGGGATCATCTGACTCAAACGAACCAAAATAATGATCGCCGCCCACATATCCGCTATGAATGGGTAGAAGTTCGGTAAATGCCGGACGTTTTGGCTTGAAAATATAGCTGTTTCCGCTTGCCGTCTCTTCATAACCCTCTGGCTGAAGATACAAAGAATATGGCGTTGCCGTAACCTGTAGGAATGCGATTCCTGACGTCAAACCCCGCAACATATCGATTTGATCAGCAATGGTGCCCTGGTTAATGGTCGGGTCGCCTTTTTTGCGCACGAAACGAACGCTCGCCAAATCGGCTTCATCGTCAATCAGCAAAACTTTTCTGTTCTGTAGACCTTCATGAT
>Ga0075012_10003837_pt1 | contig 14102 bp, 12 predicted proteins | sample All_14_2_FD_71474 | JGI IMG/M metagenome (GOLD analysis project Ga0075012, IMG submission 71474) | Freshwater microbial communities in response to fracking from Pennsylvania, USA - Allegheny Zone_MetaG_DW_15 | ecosystem: Environmental > Aquatic > Deep subsurface > Groundwater > Drilled... | reverse complement strand
GGCGGGGCCAACGCCCGCATGGTGGGCGTCGTCCTCAACGGCGTGCGCGCCTCCGAGATGGGCCCGCAGTACGGCAACTACTATTACGATTACAAGAACTACGTGAGCCGCTGACGGCCCGCCGTCACCCACACAGATCATGCAGGTAATACTGGTCCTCATCGCGCTGGCCGTAGCGGCTTTCGCCGGCCACCTGGCCGGCGGCGGTGCCAACGTGGCCCCGGCGCTGGTTGCCGGCGCCGCTTTCGTTTCCATCCTGCTGGCCTTCCTCTCCCCCAAAGCCGGGCTGACCGTGCTGGTGTTCGCCATGCTGCTTTCGCCGGAGATAAACCTGGCCGGCCTCTCCGGCACCAGCCGCAACATCGTAATCCGCTACGATGACATCATCCTGCTAGTCCTGTTCTTCTCCTGGTTCGCCAAAAGCGCCATACTTAAGGACAAGCCGCTGGTGTTCCGTTCCCCGGTGCAGACGCCTATCCTCCTTTATACTATGGTCTGCGTGCTCTCCACGGCTTTCGCGGTACTGGGCGGCAAGGTGCGGTGGGAAGTCTCCATATTCTACGTGCTGAAATACGTGGAGTACTTCCTGCTGTACTTCATGACCTTCAACATCATCGAGAACAAAGAGGATGTCCGCCGCTACCTGAAGTACGGCGCGATCGTGGCCGCGATAGTTACGGTCTACGCGGTCTGGTACTATATGAACGCCGGCCCCGGCGCCCGTGCCACCACGCCTTTCGAGGTGCCGCTCGGGAGCCCGGAGGAATCCGAGCCGGCCTCTCTGGGCGGTTATTACCTGCTGGTATTCGGCCTGATCTTCGGCGTGATCTCCGAACTGCCGGTGCGCAGTTTCGCCTGGGCGTTCACGTCGATGATGCTGATGATGCCCGCCTTCGTTTTCACCCTTTCCCGCTCCTCGTATATCGGCCTGGCTTTTTCCGCCGCCGCCGCGGTGCTGCTGTCCAAAAAGCGTAAGCTATTCCTGATCGGAGTCTTGGTAGCCGGCGTGGCCGCCCTGGCGTTCACGCCTGCCTTGTCGGAACGCGCCAAGGAACGGGTCGAGACAACCTATACGGGCGTGTACGCCACCAACACTTTCCAGACCCCGTTCGGCGAGATCCGGCTGGAGGAATCGGCCGCCATGCGCGTGCGGGCCTGGCAGCGGAGCGTCTTCTACTGGCTGCCGAAGAATATCCTGATCGGCAACGGCGTGACCGGCACCGGCCTGGTGGACGCGCAGCTGCCGCTGGTGATAGGCGAGACCGGGGTGATAGGTTTCCTCCTGTGGCTCTGGATGATAGCGGTCTGCTTCAAGATTTCCTGGCGCCTCTACCGTTCCAGCGCGGACCCGGCCGTGCGCGCCCTGGCCGTAGGCTACGTCATTGGCCTGATCGGGCTGCTCTTCCAATCGACAGGCGTTAACACTTTCATCATCGTTCGAATCATGGAGCCTTTCTGGTTCCTTACCGCGGTAGTCATGAAGCTCTCTCAGCTGGAGGAGAAGGTTGCCACAACTGCCTGAGGAAAGCGGCAGCGACGCGCTGCCGGTGTGGGCTGCGCTCTGCTGCGCCGCCGCCCTGCGCGTTATGTTCCACAGCGGCCTTACCGGTTACGACGAATTCGCGTATGCCAGGATAGCGGCGGATATCGCCGAAGGTCTCTTCAGGCTGCCCGAAGTTACCGGCTATTACGGCTTCCGTTACCTCGTCACTTTCCCCGCGGCTTTTTTTTATAAATTATTCGGCCAAGGCGCCCTTTCGGCCGCTGCCTGGCCGTTCATCTGCTCTCTCTGCAATACCGCGTTGGCCTACGCCCTGGGCAGGGAATTATTCGGCAGGCGCGCAGGCGTCATCTCGGCCTTCCTGCAGGCTTTCCTGCCGCTGAGCGTGGTGTACGGGACCATGCTTTACCCCGACGAGATCCTGGTCCTCTGGACTGGACTTTCGGCGCTCCTGTTCCTCAAAGGCTCCACGGCCGAAGGGCGCTGGGGCGGGGCGGGCTTGCTAGCGCTGGCCGGCCTGGCGGCCGGGCTGGGCTGGCATACCCGGCTGAACTCCGCCATAATGATCCCGGTCTTCGCCGTCTGGCTGATCAAGCTCAGGCCCAGGCCGGCCCACCTGGCAGTAGCCGCGGGATTTCTGGCTGCGCTTGTTCCGGAATGGATAGCCTGCGCCGCGCTGACCGGCGATCCGCTTTTCGGATTGCGCGCACAGCTGGCCAAGCTCGCGGCGGACACCGCGATCTATCCCGAAGGGCATTTGGTCTATCTGCGCGGTCTCCTGGGCCTGGATCTCTACGGCCTCGCGCTGTTCGGTGTTATCTTTTACCTATTTGCGGCGGCGCTCCTGGGCTTCGCAAGGAAGAAACGTCTCGCGCAGATCTGGCTGCCGCTGGCCTGGGTCGCCGTGGTGCTGGCTTACCTGGAGTTCGGTCCGGCTTCTTTGTCTCCGTACAAGCCGGTGCATAAGCAGCTCCGGTTCCTCTCGATGGCGACACTGCCGATGATAGCGGTCGCGGCAGCGTACCTTTCCGAATTACGCCGTCAGATAGCCTGGCCAGTTCTCGGGCTCGCGCTGGCGGCCTCCGTTATAGGCGCACGGGAAATGAGCGCCTACCAGGCGCGTGAGGCTGCCCCGGCGAGGCTGGCGGCTGGATACATAGAACGGTATGCCCCTTCCGCCGTGTACGCCGACGGTTACCTGGCGCAATATCTCGGTTACCGATCACGCGGTGAACATCGTGAACCGTATTATCCCATGCCTGGATCTGGCCCCGGTTTTTTTCGGCCATACAAGGACGCGCTACAGTCAGGCGATCTTGACGGGAACTGTGTGATCGAGGAAAATATCCCCGGTGCTCGGCGCATAGCGGGCCGCGCGGCTAATCTTACGCCGGGGATCACTGTCGGTAGGTCTGCCGCGATATACTGTTTCAAGTGAGGTAAGGGGTTCGCAGTTGGCTAACAAGCCCGCGCAAAAGGAATTAACCGCTTTTTGTTATCATAGAGGAGGACCGGAGGGATCTGTACCCAAATGCGCGAAGATTTAGATAATTATGCGGTGGATTCTGGAGCGTGCCGGGCATGAACTTGCGTGCTCATGTATATTCCTGTTGTCCCGGGTTCCTGCGTGACTGGCAAGAAAGGATAACAGCATCACCACTCCTTTCCAAGATGGCTATTGGCACGTTCTGGTCCCTCGCCGGGCTTGTTGCGTCGCGTATTTGCGGCCTGTTATCCTCAATATTCATAGCCAGAATGCTGGGAGGAGCTGGTTTCGGGGAATTAGGGGTGATCCAGGGTACCGTCGGGATGTTCTCTGTGTTCGCTGGTTTCGGGTTGGGGCTGACGGTAACTAAGCATATCGCCGAGTTCCGGCACCGGGACCCCGAAAGGGCAGGCAGACTGATAGGACTTTGTTCCGCAGTTTCGCTTCTGACCGGCGCGCTGATGTCCCTGCTGCTGATTTTGCTGTCCGCGCCCATCGCCGCGTATTTTCTGAGCGCACCGCACCTGTCTCATCTCCTGTCCGTTTCGGCTCCGCTGCTCACACTCGGAGCCTGGTCCGGGGTGCAGCTCGGCACCCTGTCGGGCCTCGAAGCGTTCAAGCGGATAGCTAAAATTAATCTTGTGACTGGGGTGTTGAGTTTTCCGCTGATGGTCGGAGGTGTCCTGCTCGGTGGTTTGACAGGGGCCGTGATCGGATCGCTGCTGGTGGGCTTGGCGGGTTGCCTGATCGGCAGTTGGGCGCTGCGCGGTGAACTGCGAGTGGCGGGGATAACAGTCCGCTATTCCGGATTCCGGAAAGACCTGTGGATACTTTGGAAATTCACTTTGCCGTCTCTGCTAAGCGGGCTTATGGTGGCTCCTGTGTCTTGGGCCTGCAGCGCCATGTTGGCTAATCAGCCTGAAGGTTATACGGAGTTGGGAATATTTAATGCAGCCAATCAATGGCGTCTGCTCTCGCTGGCGGTTCCTGCGATACTGATGCAGGTAACCCTCCCGATAATGGCCGGTAGCGGGGCGGCGGCAAATGGAAAAGACCGCGGGATCCAGGTCCTCCAGGTGTTAAAGATCAATCTGGTTATAGGCAGCCTGCTGCTGGCCATACTTTCGGCGCTGAGCCCCTTGATTATGGGGTGGTACGGGGATGATTTCCGTGGACGCTGGGACGTTTTTATCGCCGCGCAGGCCGTCACGTTCATGCAGGCGTTGCAATCCCCGGTCGTGGCTTACTGGACGGCGCGCGGGGAGATGTGGGAGAATTTTGGCGCCAACGTCCTGTGGGGAACCTCAGTGATACTGCTCAGCTGGGTCTTTATCGGTAAGGGAGCGCTGGGGCTAATGTACGGACTACTGGGCGGGTTCGCCGTATTCGGAATCCTAATTCTAATCAAACTGCGTTCGGTGCTGAGGATCGATAATGCTGTGTCCACTATGCGGAGCTGATGCTGCCCTCGCGTATGCGGGGCTTGCCGGCTATCAGGCTCCGGACCGTTTCGATGTCTATGACTGCGGCGTATGCGGGGCCGAGTTCTCATGGCCCATGCCCGCAGGAGCGTCCATATATGAAGGGATATACAGGAACATAGAAAAGATCCCCGGATACTCAAGGTACCTGTCTTACGCTGAGAATGTTTCAAAACAGGCCTCACCGCTGGATTATTTAGCCAATAAGGAAGAATCCTACTGGGCAACGGCGGTCAGCCTTAGAACTTTAAGAGAGCGATCGGGGAAACAGTTGAAAGTGCTGGACGTCGGCAGCGGGATGGGGTACCTGACTTACGCGTTGCACAGGGACGGGTTTAACGTTAAAGGTGTGGATCTTTCCCGCGAAGCCGTTGAGATGGCCGAATCCAGATTCGGACGCCTATTCATGTGTTCTGCTCTCGAAGATCTGTCGGGCCAAGTCCAGGGGGTCGACGTCGTCATTCTTAACCAATTCGTAGAGCACGTAGTTGATGTGAAAGGTTTACTGGAGAATGCCGCGAAGCTGGTTTCTCCTTCCGGCAGAATATTGGTCACTACCCCGAACAGGTCTTTTTCGCGCCACGGCGCGATCTGGGAAACAGATCTCCCCCCTGTGCATTACTGGTGGCTATCCGAGAAATCCTTCGAGTACATCTCCGGACACCTTAAGTTCGGATTGGAATTATTTGATTTTTCCGACTATTACTCTACTCATTATGTGCGTGAGAACCGATCTATATTCCCTTCCCCGGACGCCAGGCGACCTTTCCTGGATTCCAAAGGGACCCCGTGTCTCGATCTGCCGCCGCCGCCCAGGGACTGGTGGGTGGAGCGCCTCGCTGAAAAATCTGGCGTTGCCGGAAGTTATCGCGCGCTAAGGGAGTCTTTGACCGGGGAGCGGCGTGTATCCGGAAAGCGTGGGCCGGTTTCCTGCGCGATCCTGACCAAGGGGGATGGAAAGTGAACGCAACCGGCCCCAAGGTCTGCGCCGTAATACTCAATCTCTGCTCTGTCGCGGAACTGCGCTCCTGCCTTGCCGCACTGGATAAATGCGCATATGATAACCTGGAGGTAATCGTAGTGCGCAACGGCCCGGCAGTACCGGATTTTGAGCCCTCGCTCCGGGAGGTTTCCTCCCGCCTGGGAGGAGTGATATTCACAGGGGCCAACCTAGGGTTCGCAGCGGGGAACAACCCGGGAATAAGAGAAGCTCTTGCGCGCGGCGCCGATTACGTCTTTCTATTGAATGATGACGCGGAACCGCTCCCCGGAACTATTCGAACGCTTGTTTCTGCGGCAGTAGGGCATCCGGAGGCCGGCCTGCTCGGGCCTCGCGTTCTTTATTCTTCAAGGCCACGGCGTGTCTGGTTTTCCGGGGCCAGTTTCGATCGTAGCAATGCGTCCTTCTTGTTCCACGAGGCCGGGCAGGAGGCCGAAGAGTTACCGAAAGCCGAGGTACGTCCGACCGATTTCGTTACCGGCTGCGCGCTGCTTGCCGCGAGGGATTTCATCGATAAGGCGGGCCTGCTGGATGAGCGGTATTTTCTGTACTGGGAGGACGCGGACTGGGGCCTGCGCGCGATCCGGGCCGGTTACCGGCCCCTGGTAGTTCCAGACGCCACGGTCTTTCACCATGTCTCGGTATCGGGCGGCGGCGAAAATTCGCCGCTGAAAATATATCATAAGACGCGGGCGCAGCTGCTTTTCGCTTCTATCCACGCGCCGGCGGCGCGGTCCCGCCTTTTATACGGTTTCGTTAAGGACATAGCCTGGCTGCTGTTCCGGGCCTGCGGCCCCGGCAATTTCACCAAGGCTCGCGCATACACGGCCGGTATGACCGATTATCTGTTGGGTAGGGCAGGTCCCGGCCCGTCTTTTATATGGAAAAAGGGGACGGAATGAACGGCGCGCTGTCCGCCTCGCGGCCGCGTGCCCTGCTGCTCTATTCGATAATAATATTTGGCGCGGTCTTTTACCTTTACTATGGCTTTTATAAACCCCTGGCGCATAATTTCGAAGTGCAGGGCCTGGATTTTTACCGGGGGTGTCTGGCTGCCTCGAATCTCCTGGACGGGCGCTCAATGTACGATATCCCAGACTGGCTCAACCGCTACTCCTACTTCCCGCTTTCCGTAGTCATATATCTGCCTTTCAGCCGCCTGCAGGCGTATGAGGCTGTCTCGGCGTGGTTTGGGCTGTCACATGTGTTCGTACTGGCCTCCTTCTTTATCTTGTACAGGCTCGGGGCATCACAGGGCAGACTGCTTTCGGCGGCAGCGGCCTCGGCTGCGGTATTCTTTTCCATGCCGCTCTACCAGATGTTGCAGACCGGGAACGTGAACATACTGATATACGCGGGCTTATGCCTGGCCTACCTGCTTATGGCGCGGAACCGGCCAGGCTGGGTTCCGGCGCTGCTGGCATTTTTTGCTGCCATTAAACTGGCTCCGGCGGCGCTCGCCGCCATATACCTGCGGAGCAGGGATGTGCGTGGCCTGCTGGTCTTTGCGGCGACAGGCCTTGCGCTGGCCGGCGCGTCATTGGCGATATTCGGTTTGCACGAGAACATGGAGTATCTCAGGCAATTTCCCGAGATGAACAGGTATTCCTATTTTTTTCACGGGATGTCTTTTACCTTTGTTTCCGGTCTCCTCGGGGGCGAAAACTATCCATCTCTGGTCGTCTTCGGCAGTCTTGCGCTATTCGTCTTTTTGATCTGGTTCTGGTTGCGCAAGGCGGGAGTTTATCCCGCCGCGGCGGCCGGCCCCGCCGCAGCCGTGGATCTTTTCATGGCCACGCTAATTATGACGCTGACCGCCCCGTCCATGTGGCTGATGTACGGGGCGCTCTTCGCCGCGCCGTTCTACGCGGTGATTCGCTCCCTGTTGTCAGGGCACAAGGGATTTAAAGCCGTCCCGGTCTTTATCCTGACATTTGTATTCATTAGTTTCTGGGAAATAATCTATTACCAAGTTCCCCTGCCTTTTGCTAATCTAAACATGCATCAGATCTGGCTGCAGAGGGAGGTCTGGCCTCTGTTGTCCCGGATATTCTTCTCCATGCATTTCCTGTCGGGACTGGTCCTTTTCTTTTGGGCCGCCGCGAATTACGGGGAACTGTGCAGGGCTTTCGACTGGATATCCGATGCCGGTACTGAAAGGAAAGATCCTATATGAGCGCGCCTCTTCCAACGCTTGCCGAGATACGGTCCGCACACGCGAGCAGGGCGGAGTATGAGCGTTTTCTTTTCGCTAATACGTATTTCTTCAGGCCCCTCTCCTATCCGCTTACCTGGGCCGCGATACGGACGGGACTGTCCTCGGAAACGGTTTCCTGGCTTTCCGGATCGGCTGCCGCTGCCGGTCTGGCCTGCATGTTCCTGCCTTTATCCGCGCAGCCATGGTGCGGCGCAACCTTGTTGGCGCTCTTCAATCTGCTGGATTGCGTAGACGGGGATATTTCCAGGGTTATGCGAACCCGGAATCCTTATGGCAGGTTCCTTGACTCTATAATGGGTTTTGCAGACATGTTATTCTGGGCCGCTGTCGGAGTGGTAGCCTGGCGCACGCCCGGTCTGCGCGTCTTGGGGGATATTACCGGAGCGGCGTGGCTTTGGGCCGGCGGTGCCGCAGCTTTCCTTTCGGTTTATGCCTCATACCTCGAAAACGTTTTTGACCTTTCACTGCGCCAGCACTGGGAAAAACTAAATAGCGCTGTAGCAGATCTGCCGAGTGGCCCGCTGGAGGGGAGAGGCATACTGTTGCGGGTGACGCTTATCCTGATGTCCAATCTTCGTGTCAGGGAAACTCATTACATACTCTTTACGGCCGCTTGCATTGGCGGTGCCCTGGACCTGCTGTTGGCATTCTTCCTGGCCGTCAACGCCGCACTGGTCTTGGCCCTGATTTTCGTATACTGCGGCCGCGGGGTAGCCGTGCGTTCCGCCGGACTCGGCGTGGAGAAACAGTGAAGATCAGCGTCCTGATCCCAACATACGACCGCCGCGAAACCCTGCTTCGCACCCTGCGCGCTATTTTGGACCAGGAATATCCGCTGTCGGAACTTAGCGTGACCATTTTGGACGACGCCGGTTCCTACGACGCTTCCGCGGCGCTCGAGCCGCTTCGTGCCGAGGCGCTGGCGCGCGGGATGGCCGGCTTTACCCTGCTGCGCAACAGCGTGAACAAGGGGATAGCTTATAACCGTTCCAGACTTATGGGTGAATCCGGCCCGGCCGAAGCGCTGCTCTACCTGGATGACGACGTTTATGTCCAGCGCGATACCATCTCCGGTCTGGTCGAATGCCTGACCAGGAATCCAGGCTGCGGCTTGGCCGGGCCCAGGCTGGTCTACGCCTCAGAACCGGGCCGTACTGCTCACTGCGCTAATTTCATTGGGCTCTGGACAGGTAGATATTCGGAGGCGGACCCGGACGGGGAGCTGGATTGTGATTGGCTGAATTCCAGCTGTTTCCTGGTGGCGGCCGCGGCCGCGGCAGGGGTAAGCCATGCGGAAGAATTCTATACGGCCCATGAAGAGGTGGATTTTTGTCTGCAGCTGGGAAAGGCCGGGTGGCGTGTGATATATTGTCCCCAGGTCATGGCCGCCCACGACCTGCCTCTTTCCGGCGCCGGCCGTCGCGGCCGGCTTTATTACCTGTACCGCAACAAATTACTGCTCTTTAAAAGGAATTTTCCGCCGGTCAGGAGGCTGACGGCCAGCCTGGTGACCGTGTTTTTAGGCCTGCCGCTTTATCTCCTTGAATCTATAAAAACTAACCGAGGGGTGAACCTGGAAGAGTTGGGGTTTATCCTAAAGGCCGTCTTTGACGGACTTGTCGGCCGCGGCGGCGCCAAGCCGGACTGACCTTGCGGCCAGGAGCCTTTCGCTGGCCGCGATATACCTGCCTACGACCACCTGCTTATCGAACATTTTAACGGCCTTAGCCCTGCCGGCGCGGCCAAATTCCTCGCGCAGCCGGGGGTCTCGGATCAGCCGCTCGAGAGGCACGACGATAGCCGCCGTATCCCCGGGTGTTGTGAAAAAGCCGCTCTCCCGGTCGTCAATGGTAGAGGCCGTGCCGCCTGTCCTGGATATCAAACACGGCAGCGCGCAGGCCATGGCCTCCGCGTTTACGATGCCGAAGCCCTCCGCCCTAGTGGTCGGGTTGAGATATATGTCCGCGGAGTTATAGAAGTAGGGCATGCGCTCATTGGGGAGTTGGCCGCAGAACCTGACTTTTCCCAAGAGCCCGGCGCGCGCGGCCATGCTTTCCAGACGCGGCCTTTCCGGGCCTTCTCCGGCCAGCAGCAGTACAGCGCCCGGATGTTGTGCGGATAGTTCTGCAAAAGCCTCGAGTCCGAAGTGCATCCCTTTCTGCCTGTGCATCACACCAGCCATCATTACGACCACGGCTCCGGGAGGTATTCCCAACTCCTCGCGGGCCCGACGGCGCAGCTCAAGGTCCGGCTTAAAGCGGGAGCAGTCCACGGGGTTGTACATAACTTCCGTCTTCCCGCGGCTGTCAGGCAGTTCTCTCTCGAAAGCCGCGGCAGTTTCCCGGCTGACTGCGGCGATCAGGTCGGAATCCCGTGCCATCGCGCGAAACCACGGTATGTAATATAAAAAAACCTGTGCCGCATCGAACGTTAGAAAACGGGCCAAATCGCCGGGCCCGGACAGGGCCTCGTAACGGCTGGAGATTTCACCACGGATAGCCAGACCGTTGGCTATCGATATCAAAGGGGCACGCGCTTTGGGCGGCAGTCGGGCATAAGCAATTCCGGAGAAATTCTCAGCCCAGACTACGTCGATCCTGTTCTCTGCGCGAAGTCTTGCAAGGGCAACGGCGCTTTCGCTATACCATGGGCCAATCCAGTGTCTTGACATGGAGTGGTGCGTGCCGGCCAGATAGATTATCTCGTACCCGCCTTTCATTTCACGCTCGAGTCCGGCGGGGCTGGCAGAGGTCAGGACGAGTACCGAGTGCCCCTGCCGCGCAGCTTCCTCCGCGAGCGTTTCCGCCTGTATTTCCGTGCCGCCCAGCGCGTGCGCGGTGGTGGACGTGGTAAGTATGCAGATCTTCATGTTAAAGCAGGGTGTCAGCGCCCTCTTCCATAGCCCAGGGCGTCGGCGCCGCCGCGGTCTTTCTGAGCAGGTAGAACGTGCCCGCGGCAAGTGACGGAGCCAAGTCCGCGCCCCAGTCGTCCAGCGGCCAGGGCAGCGGGTATAACGAGGCGCCGGTACATGCTTCCAGTGATACGGCTGGATTGGACAGCAGGAAACGCAGGAAGGCCTTGTGGGCAAAACAGCGCAGATGTGGTCCGGTTAGATTATTGCATACCGGCTGTCCGCCGAAAAGAAGAAGGATGCGGTTGTGCAGTGCGGCCACATTCGGCACTCCAACCAGAAAGTGACCGCCCTCGCGGAGTACCCGGACCGACTCATTCATCGGAAGAAACATGTTTTTCAGGTGCTCGAGGACCTGGTTGCAGACGACCAGGTCGAAAGAGGCGGCTTCCCAGGGGAAGTTGTCTCTTTCCAGGTTTAGGACCGAAACTTGGAAGGGAGGAGCTTTTTCGAGATAACCGCTCTTCGCTTCTATGCCATGCACCGCGGACGGACTTACGCCAAGGGCGCGGGCATATAGCGCCGTTCTGCCTCCATCGGCGCATCCCACGTCCAGCAAATTCCCGCCTTTGGGAAGACGCGACAGCAGAAGCAGTATCGCTGCGTTGTTCCTCTCACCTTCAAGATCGGTCCTGAGCAGTTTTTTAAGAAGCATCCAGCGCTCCGCCGTTAGCTTTTAGTAAAAATACCAGATTGTCCGCGAATAGCGAGGGGCAAAGAGCGCTCAAGAAAACAACTCCGGTGCTCGTCCTTACTCCGGCGACGCGGAACCCCAACCATTCCGACCAGCGGCGGAAATCCCGCAATGTCCAGAAGCGCAGATGCTCCCCGGGGTGCAGCATCCATTGAATGGGAAAGCGGCCAAAGAGAAGTCGCAATCTGTGTATGTAATGACCAGAGTTGGGGATGGAAACGATCAGGCCCTTCCTGAAATGCCCGTGAATCTTACGGAGTAGGTCCTCTGGCCGCGCTATATGCTCAATCACTTCCGAGATCAGGATATAATCGTATGTTCCGGATATCTCGAAGGAGGCTGCGGTAATGTCGGCCGTGCGTGCTTTGACTCCCCGGCTGGTTGCGGTGCGTACCGCGTTTTCGGAAATGTCCATCCCTTCTCCGGAAACGCCCCTTTTCTCTGCGAGATATTTAAGGGCGAAGCCGTCGCCGCACCCTATGTCCAGAAGGGATGCTCCAGGCTCTATCAGGCTGGAGAAGACGTCGTAGCGAGCGGTCCACGAGGATTCACCTCGAGTGGCCCAGTAGGCGGTATAATCCATGGAGGATATCTTGGCCGGAGGATAGGAGAAGATATCGCAAAAAAGGGAGAACGGCTTTTTTAGGTAGTATGCCGCCATATTCGTCATGCCTTGATTTTATAACCTTTAGGCTGTAAAAGCCAGCCGGGTTTTTTACTCTCCGGCACGCTCTGGTAATATATATAATTGTGTTGCGGCGAAGGGAAACGGACGTTTTTTTGCGGAATGCTACGCGGCAATGCAGTGCGGACCGCCCCTTGTTCGGGTGTCGGGGGGAATACAATGAAACGCAGGATAAAAATACTTTTCGTCATCGAGAACGCCTGTTACGGCGGGGGCGAGAAGACCTTCTCGCTGCTGCTGCGGAGCCTGCCCAAGGACGAGTACGGGCTGTACTGCGCGGCCCTGCCGTCGGGCCGCTTCTACGACGAGGTCAAGGACCACTGCCGCTTCCTGCCGCTGGACCTGTCCTGCGGCTTGGACCTGCGCAATATCGGGCGCCTGCGGAAGATGATGGCCGACAACGGCATAGACGTGGCGCACAGCCAGGGCGCCAGGGCCGATTTCTTCTGCGCGCTGGCGGCCGCGAAGGCCGGCACGCGGGCGGTGTCCACCGTGGCGATGCCGGTGGACGGCTTCGAAGTAGGCTTCCTGCGCAAAAAGATTTACCTGGCGCTCAACGCCGCGGCCGAGAAGCGCACCCACTCTTTTATCACGGTGGCCAATTACATCAAGGAGCTGCTGGTGGAGCGGCACGGCATTGCCGGCGCGAAGGTGGACGTAATTCCCAACCCCGCGGTGCTGGACGGCGGGCAGGGCTTCGACGCGTCGCGCGTTATAAACGAGCTGGGGCTGCGCGGGCATATAGTGCTGGCCGCGCTGGGCCGCCTGGAGAACCAGAAAGGCTTCGACATACTCCTGGAGGCGCTGCCGCTGCTGGGCAAGACGCGCCCCGACCTGTTCGAAAAGATCAAATGCGTTATCGCCGGCTCCGGCTCGCTTGAGGCCGACCTGCGCCGCCGGGCCGCGCCCCTGGGGGATAAAGTGGTTTTCACCGGCTTCCGGAGCGACGTGCGCGATTTCCTGGCGGCCGCCGACGTGTTCGTGCTGCCTTCGCGCTCCGAGGGGCAGCCGCTGGCGCTGCTGGAGGCCATGGCCATAGGCAAGCCGGTGCTGGCCGCCGACCTGCCCGGCGTAAAAGAGATCGTGACGGACGGGGCGAACGGCGCCTTGTTCAGGTCCGGCGATCCGGCCGCGCTGGCCGAAAGACTGGCCGCGCTGCTCTCGGATCCCGCCGGCGCCTGCCGCATGGGGGCGAAAGCGACAGAAACGGCCTCGCGTTTTACGCTGCAGTCCTTCGTGGAGGGGCATGAAACTTTCTACCGCAAAGTGTTCCCGGAGGCCCACCGCTGATGTGCGGCATCTGCGGCTTCGCCGGCGATAAGAACGAGGGCCTGCTGAGGGCCATGGCGGGCTCGCTGGAGCACCGCGGGCCCGACGAGGACGGCTTTTTTACAGACGAGGAGCGCGTGTCGCTGGGCATGCGGCGGCTCAAGGTCATAGACCTGGCCACCGGCTCCCAGCCGGTCTTTAACGAGGACCGCACCGTGGCCGTGGTGTTCAACGGCGAAATCTACAATTACAAGGAACTGCGCGCCGAACTGCGGGCGCAAGGCCACCGCTTCTCCACCAATACCGACACCGAGGTGCTGGCCCATCTATACGAGCGGTACGGCGACGATTTCCCCAAATTCCTGCGCGGCATGTTCGCCTTCGCGCTGTGGGACACTAAGGAGCGCAAACTGCTGCTGGGCCGCGACCAGTTCGGCATCAAGCCGCTCTACTACGCGGCTGCCGGCTCTAAATTCTATTTCGCCTCGGAACTGAAAGCCCTGCGGCTGGCTCCCGGCGTCTGCGGGGAGCTGGACCCGCTGGCCGTAGACCGCTATTTCACCTATCTCTATGTCCCCGCGCCGCTGACCATCTACCGCGGCGTCAAGAAGCTCGAGCCGGGCTGCGTGCTGACGCTGCGCAACGGCTCGGCGGCGGTGGAGAAATACTGGGAACTGAAACCGGCGGACAATGCCGGCAAGCCGGAAGAGTACCTGGTCGAGAATATCAGGGACCTGCTGTCCCAGAGCGTCAAGGAACAGCTGGTCAGCGACGTGCCGCTGGGTCTGCTGCTGTCCGGCGGCGTGGATTCCGTCTCGATCTTGTCCTACATGTCCGAACACGCCGGCGCCGGCGTG
>Ga0075012_10003836_pt1 | contig 14104 bp, 14 predicted proteins | sample All_14_2_FD_71474 | JGI IMG/M metagenome (GOLD analysis project Ga0075012, IMG submission 71474) | Freshwater microbial communities in response to fracking from Pennsylvania, USA - Allegheny Zone_MetaG_DW_15 | ecosystem: Environmental > Aquatic > Deep subsurface > Groundwater > Drilled... | reverse complement strand
ACCTGTGGATTCCAGAACGCCAGAATGCCAGCCACATAAATGGCAAAGTAAATATGCATCCATTCAAGTTTTGGCTTGGCGGTGAACATGCCTGCCAAAAGCAATAACAAGATGGCGATATTCAAAAGGATAAAAAGCCAGCCAAAGGTTACATCTAACCGTGTACCAAAAATTGGAATCAACGCCCCGGCAAGGATTTGGTCAAAATAGCCGAATAGATTTGACCACACCTGCGCGATCTTCTCCATCATCGACCCGCTCAACACTTGCGCCTCATAGCCGGACGAGATGACCGTCCCGCCGTTGCGAAGGTTGAGTCCGGCTTGGATGAGGAAACCGAAAATGAACAGGGCAGCCACAATACTCAAATCTTTGAAGCGGCGATTAAGTAATAAGATGATGAGTAACGAGGCAGTAAGGGAAAGTCCAATCGTGCGGACTTGCTGGGTGTAAAACGCGAGAAGTGCAGCAAGGATAATCCAGCCGATATGTTTGTTATCCGCTCTGTCGAAGATAACCAAAGCAAGCAGTGAAAAGAAAAGATATGCCGACTCAGACATCAGTGTGACCGACGTACCCACCAAAAGCGGATTCAACGCCACCAAAGCTGTGAGAATTTCAAGGTAGGGAGAACTCAGCCGTTTTGAGAAAAGTTTATAGACCAAAAGAATGGACAAGAGCCAAAGCACAAGCGAGACGACTTTGAGCGCATCATAATTTTTGGGGAAGACCAATGTGAAAGGCGCAAGCATCAGCGGCCAGCCCGGCGGGAAATTCCGCTCGATCTGTGGACGGGGGAAGTTGATGAGGTCATAGCCCTCTCCGCTGGCGAGGCTTTCAGCGAGAATGATGTATTTGGCGTCATCGTAGAAGGTGCCGATCTGGAGCGAGTCGAAGCGCAGAAGGGCGAGAATAGTGCTTGCAAGAATAAGCCCGAACAGGAAAAGGTTGGTGTTTCGTTGGGTCATGTTTATGAAGCAGTCTTGATGGTTAGTGCAGAATAGAATTCGCGCAAAAAGCGGGATGGATGGGTGGCAAGTAAGCGTGGTTCATCATATCCGGCTTGTTTTGCAAACTTCCCGAAAGTTTGAAATGTAAACGGGTACGGAACCCACGGGTTACCAGAGTCCACGTTGTATTCGATGACGATGAGTTTACCGTTCGGTTTGAGAAACGACTTGATGTGCTCCAAGACCTTCACTCTGTCTTTGAAGTAATGCAGAGAGTTCGCGGCGATGATGCCATCGAGTGGAGGCAAGTTGATGGCACGTGAAAAATCCCCCACCTGCGTTTGCAGGTTTTCGATGCTTCTAAAACGGGCTTGATACGCCTGCTTCAATTGCTCAAGGCTGGACTTGTCCTTGTCCACGGCGTGGATCGTAGTGGCGGCACCAAGCATCTCGCGCAGAGCAAGGGTAAAGGCGCCGGACCCAGCTCCGAGGTCCGCCCATGAGCCGCCTTTTTCCAGATCGGCTGGTCGTATTAAGTTGACATGATCCGCGTGGTCCATGCGCGAATCGTATCATAAGTGTTGGCTTGTTTTATAAGGTGAAGAACAAAACGGCGGCTAGTCCGCACATGAAGATATTGCTGAGGATGAGCGCGACCCAAAGCCAAATGGTGTATTTGGGCACATCACGTTCGAGCAAGGCTTCGGCGGGATTCTCTGGGTTGTAATACACAGTGACCGTGGAGCCGGTGGGATATTTTGCAACCACAGCTTGCGCGCCCGACCCACCCCATTCCATGCCCGGCATGATCTTGCGGCTTTCATAGTCCATGGCGTGGACGCGATATTGATATTGAACAACGGGATAATAAATCGTACTGCCTTTGCTTCCGCGCCTCGCCTCCAACGTGGAGAGGATCACCCTGCCCGTGGTCGTTGCCCAGCTTTGAGCTTGAGCGGCAGTTCGCCTCGCAGAAAATATGATGACGAGAAAGATCAACGAAAAGACGATCTCGGAAAAACAGATCGAGCCGACGGCGATCAGGGCTTCTGTGCTGATGTTGATGTTTGGCATGTTCAACTCCTTTAACGATAAGACCTTTTCACTATATAAAATTTGAAGTGACGTTTCAATCAGACTTTGGTCATGCCGTATAATCAAGCCATTACCGCTTTACAAGCACGGTAAGAAAATTATTTTCTGTACATAAATTACGCGATACGATGTAGAGGTGCCCCATGATGAATAACAAACAACTTGCAGGTGTGTTCACTTTGATAGCCAATTTATTGGAGATCAAAGGCGAGATCATTTACAAGACGCTCGCCTATCGCAAAGCCGCGGAGAGTTTGGACACGCTTGGGCGTGAAGCTAGTGAGTATTGGAAAGAGGGAAAATTAGCCGACATCCCCGGTGTGGGCAAAGCCATTGCAGAAAAAATTGACGAGTTACTCAACACGGGCAAGCTTGAATTTCTCGAAAAATTGAAGAAGGAAGTGCCAGAGAGTTTGGCAGGCTGGCTGCAAGTTCCTTCGCTGGGACCGAAGAAGATCGCGTTGATCTGGAAGACGCTCAACATCACCACGCTCCCTGAACTCGAAGCGGCGGCAAAAGCTGGCAAACTGCGCGATATGCCCGGTATGGGTGCAAAGTCAGAGACGGCGATTCTTGAAGGGATTGCTTCGCTCTCGCGTCGTTCGGGTCGTTTGCCTTTGGGCAAAGCCTATCCGCTCGCGCAGGAAATCATCAAGGTGCTCAAAGGTGTTAAGGGTGTTGTTGATGCTCAGCCTGCGGGAAGTCTGCGGCGCATGCGTTCGACGGTGGGTGACCTCGATATTCTTGTCGCGGCAAAAGATTCAAAGGCTGTGATGGAAGCGTTTATCAACCTCAAAGGCGTGGAACGTGTGCTCGGCAAAGGTGACACCAAAGCCAGCATCGAATTTTTCGATGGTGTGCGTGCGCAGGTGTGGGTGCATCCGCCCGAGAAGTTTGGAACGGCGATTCAATATGCCACCGGTTCGAAAGACCATAATGTCAAACTGCGTCAGATCGCGCTTGATAAGGGACTGTCGCTTTCGGAACATGCGCTCACCAAAGTGAAGGGCAAGGGCGAAATCCTTTGTGCCACCGAAGAGGAAGTATATAAGACGCTTGGCTTGCAATACGTCCCGCCGGAGATGCGTGAAGATCGCGGCGAGGTGGAGGCGGCAAAGGCGAACAAACTGCCCAAGTTGATTCAACTCAAAGATATCAAGTCTGATCTGCACATGCATTCCACATACAGCGATGGCAAGTTGTCCATGCTCGATATGGCGCGTGAAGCTATCAAACGCGGATTGAAAGTCATTACCTTTACCGATCATTCCGTCAGCCTCGGCGTGGCGAATGGTTTGTCTATTGAGCGCCATAAACAGCAAGAGGCTGAGATCAGGAAAATTCAAAAACAACTTGGGGATGAAATTTTAATTTTACACGGCAGTGAAGTGGAAATTAAAGCCGATGGGTCGTTGGATTACCCGGATGAATTCCTCGCCTCACTCGACCTTGTAGTTGCTTCTCTCCATTCGAGTTTGCGCCAGCCGAGAGAGAAGGTCACCCAGCGGTTGCTCAACGCCATCCGCAACCCGCATGTGGACATTATCGGTCACCCGACTGGGCGTGAAATCCCTGATAGAGAAGGCGCAGACTTGGACATGGATGCCATCTTCCAAGCCGCCGCTGAGTCAGGCGTGGCGTTGGAGATCAACGCCCATCCCTCGCGCCTCGACCTCGACGATGCTTTCGCTCGCCGCGCCAAAGACTTGGGCGTGCTCATCAGCATCAACACTGACGCGCATGCGGATGATGGCTTCGATGTCTTGCATTATGGCATTGCCACTGCCCGTCGTGCTTGGCTGGAACCGAAGGATGTCATCAACACTTGGACGCCGAAGAAATTAACGGATTGGTTGAAGAAGAGAAGATAAGATGTTTTCGTTCTTGAAACCATCGTTCCTGAAAATCGTTTTATTTGTCGCCTTCTTCGTGCTCTCCAGTTGGTTGTGGAGCATTTACGTCATTTCCAGAATTTCAGATACATTCCCGGTTGGGTTTCCGTTCCAATTCTTCCTCTCATGGGGACCATGCCCGCCCGGTGAGAATTGTTCGGAGTTCAATGGCTTGTATCTGGTTCTTGATATTGTCATTTGGTATGTAGTGGGGGCTTGGCTGGGAAATTTTTTCAGAAAAACGCCGAGATCATGATGGCTTTCAAGTCTTTCCTGTTCTTTGTCTTTGCGCCGGGAATGGTGGCGGGATTGATTCCGCTTGGGCTTTTACGAACGGGCTTGCAAGTGCAAACGGGAATTTGGAAATACGTCGCCTTTCCATTATGGTTGATCGGGCTCGTTGTATTGCTGTGGTGCTTTTGGGATTTTCTCGTGAAGGGACGCGGCACGCCTGCACCAATCGACCCGCCCAAAGAGTTGGTCGTTACGGGGCTTTATAAATATGTCCGCAACCCGATGTATGTTGGGATTTTGATGGTGATTATTGGACACTTCCTTTGGTTTGGGTATTGGGGGATGTTGGGATATGCGTTTGTTGTGTATCTTGCATTCACGTTATTCGTGACGTTCTACGAAGAACCGCATCTCAAATCCACGTTTGGTGAAGCGTATATCAACTACATGAAGAACGTGCCGCGTTGGCTGCCGCGGATTTGGAAATGATCGAAAAGCTAAAACTGCATGCGCGGGCGTTGAAGGATGAAGCGTATGCGGTGTATCTTGCGGCAAAGAGTCCACGCACGCCGTGGTATGCGAAGGCGTTGATCTTTTTTGTGGTGGCGCATACGTTCAGTCCCATTGACTTGATTCCTGATTTCATTCCCATCCTCGGATATTTGGATGACCTCATCATCACACCGGGCGGATTGTGGCTGGTAGTTAAGTTGATTCCGCCAGAGGTGTTGGAGGAGGCTCGCAGGGAGGCGGCAGGGAAGAGCGGGGAAAGAGGCGTGGGGTACGTCGGGGCGGTCATCATCGTGCTGGTGTGGATCCTCATCCTCGTCGCTTTAATGAAAATCTTACTGGATTGATGGATAATATAAACAAGGAGGCTCTATGATCGGAAAAGCTATGCAAGATGCCATGAATGAACAGATCAATAAAGAACTGTTCTCGTCTTATTTGTATCTTTCGATGGCGGCGTACTTCGAAGAGAAGAACCTGCCGGGGTTTGCGAATTGGATGCGCCTTCAGTCGGATGAAGAGCGCGAACATGCAATGAAGTTCTATGATTTCATTTTGGAGACGGGTGGGAAGGTGACCCTCAAAGCCATCGATGCGCCAAAGACGGAGTGGAAGTCTGCGCTGGAGGTGGCGGAAGAAGTTGCGGCTCATGAAGCAAAGGTGACCGCTTCGATCTATTCGTTGTATGAACTGGCGCAGAAGGAAAAGGATTATCCTGCCCAAATGATGCTGCAGTGGTTTATTACTGAACAAGTGGAAGAAGAGAAGAACGCGGCTGAGATCGTGTCGAACCTGAAATTGATCGAGGAACGCGGAACGGCGATTCTAATGTTGGATCACAGGCTCGCAAAACGCAAAGGCGAGTAGGTAAATTTTGACCCTGGAGAGGTATCTTCAGGGTCTTTTTTGAGGGGTTGGCTAGGGGATGCCAAGAGACTGGCAGGTGGGGGCTTTTGGGTAGGGGTGAGACCTACTATGGAGGTTTTGGGTGCAAAAGTCGCTGAAAATAAAGCCTCTTCTGACATTATAATTAGGTTGCATTTTCGGGCGGTGAAGAGATAGCGCCTGTATAATGCCATTGGCAGGATTGTACTGGCTTTCACATGAGTATTCGCCTTAAAGTGGCACTCCCGTTCCTTTTGTTGACCGTTGTGGTCTCCGTGCTTGGAGTCTATGTGGTCACACGTCTCGTGACGGGGACATTGACCGAGCGTTTAACGAATCAACTTTTGGAAGCGGGCAGGGTGGTTTCGGATAGTTTCATCCGACAGGAGGGGCAGCATGTTAAGGAAGCCTTCCGCATCGTTTATACAGAAGGTCTGGCAGATGCGGTTTCAAGTCAGGACAGGGAAACTGTTTTTAGTCTTGTAAACCCTGCATTTGGTTCCGGAACCGTTGAGAATTTGATCATTGTTTCCCCACAAGGGAAAGAGATCTTGCATTTGCTTCGCGATCACACGGGGGAGATCATTGTTGTTGAGCAGGATACGGGGGCGGCTAATTCTCCGATCGTTGTTCCATTCTTACGAAATCGAAATCCAGATGAACCTCCGCGGCGGGCATTGGGCAGTAATCTTGTCAACGATGAGATCTATTACTATACTGCGCTGCCGATCTCAGTGGATGGAAAATTTTACGGGGTCATTGTCCTTGGGACGTCGATCAAGACGCTTCTTCCGGCGTTCAAGCAGGTTGCGCTTGCAGACATTGTCCTCTACGGAAATGGCGGACAGGCGATCGCGACCACTTTGGGGTCTGCTGATGAAGAAACGCTAAAGCAGTTGAACATCCCTTCAGACCAATACCTCGAGCTCATCAACTCGGCAGAGCCTTTGGTTACCGGAGTCAATATTGAAGTTGCAGGACGTGACTTTACGATCGGGCGTGCGCCGTTACAGATCGGGAATGATCGAGTTGGTGTGTTTGCGGTGGCATTGCCCACCGATTTTGTTGTTCAATTCGGGGCGGATAATAGAACCGCATACGCCATTGTCTTTTCGCTCCTGATGCTGGCTGTGATCGTTATTGGATATTTTGTCTCCCGAATGATCATTGTGCCTTTGTATTCTCTGGTCGATACATCTCAGGCGATCGCAGGCGGTGACCTTAATCGAAGAACCGGGCTGCGAACTAAGGATGAGATCGGTACTCTTGCCAGCACTTTTGACGAGATGACGGCTCGTTTACAGGAACGGACGATTGAACTCGAAGAAAAGAATGAGACTCTGCGAAAGATCGATAAGACCAAGACGAACTTCATTCAAATATCTGCTCATGAGTTGAGAACGCCTTTAACTCTCATTATGGGGTATTCGCAGATGTTGGAACAAGATCTGAAAAATAACCCTGATATGCAAAGTTTGGCACGGGGAATCCTCGAAGGCGCTGAACGTATGACGGATGTCGTGGATAGTATGCTTGACGTTTCGCGCATCGACAGCAATTCCCTTGTACTTAGAAAATATAACACTCAGGTCTCTCCAATTATCCGTGAAGTGCAAAAGGAATTTGAATCTGCATTCAAAGAACGGAATATTGATTTTCAGGTAGAGGGGTTGGATACTCTGCCTTCCATCGTTGCAGACCCAGATATGCTCAAGAAGGTGTTCTATCATCTTGTGATGAATGCCATCAAGTACACACCAGATGGCGGGCATGTGAAGGTTTCAGGTAAATACATCAATGGCGCAGAACCTCCTCAGTTGGAAATTGCCGTCTGTGACACGGGTATTGGTGTAGACCCTGGTATGCATGAATTGATCTTCCAGAAGTTCCATCAAACCGGTGAAGTTCTTCTGCATTCATCAGGTAAAACAAAATTTAAAGGTGGAGGTCCTGGGCTTGGGCTTGCCATTGCGCGCGGTATTGTTCAAGCGCATGGTGGCCGCATCTGGGTGGAAAGCCCCGGGCATGACGAGGAAAAATTCCCCGGCAGCAAGTTCACCATTTCTCTTCCGGCTCAAAAAACAAAGGAGAGCCAATCATGATAGGTACAGAGAAAAACGAACGTCGCGACTGGACATTGCTCATTTTTATTATTCCCATCGGCATCATTTTGATCATTTTGGTGGGACAGTTGGCTGTGCGTCTTGTTCCTTTTTGGAGAATGAACACGGACATGACTTCCAATCTGGAGCCAGATGCTTCTTCTGCACGTCCTTTTGCGTTGCTTGAACCCATCCTGCCGCAGATCCTCACTCCCATGGCGTGGGTGGAGAGTTACCTTACCCCCGGTGCAGAAATTTCATTCCCGCCCTTTTTAACCTTTGAACCTACTTTCACCCCTTCGCCGACGAGCCCGACACCAACAGACCTTACAAATACCCCAACTACAGTAGTTACAGGGACACCATCCCCCACATCCACTGCAGTTACAGGAACCGCTGTTCCTACCGACCCTACAGATGATGGCGGTGGTGGAACCCCTTCTCCTACATCAACAACTGCCTCGCCATCACCAACCACACCTTCTCCAACTGCAACTACTCCATCGCCTTCACCTACCACCCCCTCACCAACAGCTACACCTACAGGGACGCCAATAACGATACCTACAGATGTTTATACTGAAGTTGCGCCGCCTACACAAATTAGTACAGTTGCTCCTGATGGCGATGTAGGACCTGGTATAGTGGATGGTACATATGTGATCATCAATTTCTCTGGTTCGCCTATTATTGTCTTGGCAACACCTGACGATTTTTATGATTTAGTTTTCTATGAGGTCGAAGATCCCTCGAACCCTGGATACATTCAGTTTGATCATATTATTATTGGTATCACCAATGATATTAATCTTGGATATTATGAAGTGTTCCATTGGGGTGACACCACTCCTGATACCAACTCAAATGCAAATATTAACGAACTTCCACCAGACCCGCCTTGTGCTTCTGGTCAGGAATGTGATAACTATGATATAAGCGTTAATGACCTTTATCCTACACCTGGTACGGGTATTCTAATTGATGTAGATACAGCCCCAGGTGCTCCGCCTCCAAATAGTTACAATTTTGTAGTGATCATTGCACCTACAACAGGTGCCTCAGGTGACAATGCGCAGGTAGATGCAATCGTAGTAACTGAGGTGCCAACCGAAGTCCCAACCCCCACTCCATAAACCTAATAAAGAGACCGGGAACTCCCGGTCTCTTTATTTAAGAACTATGAAAAAAGACAGCAACACTACCGATACTTGTTATTTATCATAATATCGTTTTGTAGATGTGGCGCCCAATTAAGGTGTAAAAGGCTGTAAAATTAGTTTATCTAACTTTTAGGGAGGCAAAATGACAGACCCCACCAACCCAAAACCCACATACCGAATTTCAGACTTACACGAACAAGACCGTCCACGAGAGCGGCTGGCAACATTAGGTCCACAGGCATTGACCAATGCCGAACTGCTTGCCATTTTGCTTCGCGTGGGCGTTCATGGCGAAAATGCGGTGGAGGTAGGGCAGCGATTGTTGACCAAGTTCAATGGATTAAGCGGCTTGCATCGTGCGCCATTTAAGGAATTGATGGATCAACATGGGCTGGGGGAAGCCAAAGCGGCGCAGATCAAAGCCGCCATCGAATTGGGAAGAAGACTCACCTTGGAAACTCCACAAGAGCGACTTTCGATCAACAGCCCGGCAGATGCGGCGGCGTTGCTTCAATACGACATGTCCGCTTTGGAGCAGGAACATCTGCGAGTGATCTTGTTGGATAGAAGAAATCGCGTGTTGGAGGTCGTGGAGGTGTATAAAGGCTCGGTCAACTCATCACAGGTGCGAGTGGGGGAATTATTCAAGGATGCGATTCGCGCCAACGCCTCAGCTGTGATCGTGGCACATAACCACCCCAGTGGTGACCCAACCCCCAGCCCAGATGATGTGGCTGTGACGCGGGCAATGGTGCAAGCTGGAAAATTGCTTGATATCGATGTGCTTGACCATCTAGTGATCGGGCAGGCAAAGTGGGTCTCGCTGAAGGAACGCGGACTAGGCTTTGCCTAATGGATTACTGGAATTTTCATCCCCAAGTTTGCGCAATGTTGACTTGATTCCTTCCATTGTGTTTTGATAAATATAAAGCTTTATCTGCCAGTTTCAACAGATCGTCACTGGTTCGCGCTTGCAGGGGGAAGATGGACACACCCAACGATAAGGTGGTGGAAAGCTGTTTGCCTTCAAACTCGATCTTCGATTGTTCGAATGCCCTGCGCCAGTCTTCTGCACGGCGGGAGGTTGTGTCCAAGTCTGCGCCTGGCATGAGGATCAAGAATTCCTCGCCTCCATATCGGCAAACGACATCTTCCGCGCGTGAGTAGGTGGTGAAAACTTCCGCGAGACGTTTCAATACCAAATCGCCAGCCTTGTGACCATGTTCATCATTGAAGGCTTTGAACTGGTCGATATCTGCCATGCAGATTCCAATGGAGTAATCTTCACGGATGGCGCGTGCGATCTCCCGTTCGAGGGTTTCTTCCAGATAGCGGCGGTTGAAAAGACCTGTAAGCGGGTCGCGGATGGCTTGTTCACGCAATTCACTTTGAAGTAGTTCGATCTCTTTCAAATGCAGCCGCAAGCGGTCGTGCGCTTCCAGCAAGGCTTTTTCCGACATCTTCTGGCGTGTGATATCCCTGAACATGATGAGCCGTCCAGTAAGGGTGTTCTGCCGATTTTTGATCGGCTCCACCCGCAGGTCAAAATACACATTTGGGCTGCCATCTGCGTGGACTTCGGTTTGGACATACAGGTCAACGGGCATGGTTGAGAATTGCTCGAACCATGTGTTGAGTAGGTCGCGGATATCTTTCCCGATCGGGGAGGCTTGATTCCAGCCCAAGCTTTGTAACGCCGATGGGTTGACATCCACGATCCGGTTCTGTGCATCGACGACGATGACTCCATCCTGCATATGTTCCACCAGCAGGTGACGCGCTACGGGTATCACATCGAAGAGATGAAACCAGAACAATCCATACGCAAAGAAAATGCCAGTGACGGTGTAAAGCAATGGAGTGGGGTCAATGACATCCCCTTTGCCCACGCCAACAAAAAGGGTATATACAAGATTTCCAATGAGCGGGATCAAAATGCCCATAAGCACAGTTATCGTCTGCCAGCGATACATGGGCGGAGATTTTAGGAATCTGCGTACGATGAGCGAAAAAGTAAAGATAGTGACGCTGTAAGAAAAAACAATGAATACCCAATAAAATGGACCCGGGGTGAAGTTCCAGTCTCCACTTGGAAGCTTATTCATAAAGTCACGTTCTGCATAGAACAGACCATGATATCCCGTGGTCCAGCTTAAGAGAACCGAGACAACGGGAATGAGACAAATAAGAAAGATATTTCTTTTCGTCAGCCAATGACCATGCTGTGTGAACTCGACGCCAAATGCCCAAAAGGCAGGTGTACCCATGATAGCGCCAATGGTCATAATGTCGAACCATAATATTTGCCATGTCGGGTCTTTGGCTTCAAGTACCAGCCCGTTGAAAAAAGACCAAATGAAGGCACTGGCAAGAAGCAAGGCTAATGGCGTGGCGCCCGGCGCAGAACGCCGACGCCATGTAAGCAAGGCAACAGTGAATGTAATGAAGGCAGAAATAAAAAGATAGGGGGAATACGAGTTGGAAAACATGGGTCTTGTTTCCTTGATATACAAAAAAGCGGAAAGCCCGCTTTACATACTCCTCTTTACTCCAAATTGATTGTACTCCCCATTGGGCGTTTCCCACTCTATTCTGGACTCATCCACCCGTGACATGCGTGGACCTTGCTTCATCGCCTCGATCAGACGTTCGACCTGTTCCCGTTTCCCTTCAGCCACAGCCTCCACTGTGTCATATCCGACGTTGCGCACCCAACCGGTGATGCCTCCGATCTGGTTGGCGGAATATTCCACATGGGCACGAAAGCCAACGCCTTGCACACGTCCCTTTACCCAAATGTGGGCTCGGACCAGGTCATTTGGGTTGGGTTGCATGCTTCCTCCGCTGGCGCATCATGTCAATGGCACCCCAGATGGGGACGATCAAAACAAGGACGAGCAACAAGATGAATGGTAATAGATTGCGTAATGCCACGCCGGTCTGGTTTTGCCCCAGCACACTTTCACGCCAACGTGAGTCCAATTGGTTGAGCGAGGAGCCCAAGGCTTTGGTAATGCCAAGGTCGCAGTCGAAGCCGTCGCTGTAGGTGCTGATCAGGCGCGAGAGACCAGAGACGCCAAACGAGTCGCGGATGTAGGTGACAAAGGATTGAGACTGAGCATACGCCAGAAACGCTGAACCAGAGTCGGCGGGGAATGAAGCGCACAAGTCCGATATGGGAATCAATGTGTGGTTCACGCTCGCAATTTCCAACGCGCGGGCATAATCCGGATTTGGATAAAGTTCCACCATTGCGGCGATCCCTTCAATGAGCCATGCAGGTTGTTTATTGTATTGATCGCCGAGCGAGCGATAGAGCATCACGTGCGCCAACTCATGTGGAATGAGTGCTTCCATTTCAGCGAACTGATTGGCACCAGGTGCAACCGCAACCAGCACCACACCGAGGTCAGCATGGGCATGCCCGCCAGCCCATTCACGCCCGCCGATCATCATCGTATCGCCGAGGTCTTGCACATTGGAGTAGATATAAATGTGAGTTGGTTCGGTAAGCGAGAGCGGAATGAAATCTTTCATTGCCAGCAAACCTGCGCCCGCGCTATCCAATGCGGAGGCGCCGAAAGCGTCGTCGCCTGCATACCAGTGAACGGTGATGTTGGCTTGCGATGTTTCGCGCCAAGGAAAGCGATTATCAATGTATTGAAAACGTGTGGAGTCGCTTGTGTATGTTTTGCCGTCGCCAAGTGTTGCTTGAAACCAGTAAACGACCCAACTGAACGGCGGAAAAACATTTAGAGTTGCATCGTAGGTGAAACTTACCGAACCATCCTGCGCGACTTGCAGAGTTTCCACACGGGTCACTTCTTCGTTGACGCCGCGAAATAAGAGCGATGCCTGTTGAATAGGACTTGAAGACTTGATCTTCGCTGTGAATGTGATCGACTTGCCAAACGCTACTGCCGTTTGTGGATTTTCCACCACGATTCCTTCTTGCGCCTGTGCCTGATTCGGTTTCAGAGACAGGGTTGCCACGAGAAGCGTGACCATAAAGACGTGTAATACCCTTTGACGTGTGGCAGACATTTTCATTACCTCGCAAGGAAGACGATCAACGGTGTAAGGGTAAGCGGACTTAAAACAGTTCCAAAGAAAACGATGGCAGTAACGAGTGAAGGTTCTAATTTGTATTCAGTGGCAACGACAGTGGTTGCCACCGCGGCGGGCATGGCGGCTTCGATGACACTGCCCTGACGTGTGTGTCCTTGCAGCCCGAACAGGCTCGCCAGCAATAGCCCAACCAACGGACCAATGAGCAGTTTGGTGGCAACACCCACACTCATGGCGCGCATGCTGTGTGTCCATTCGATGCGGGTGAGTTCCAAGCCAAGCAAGATGATCATGGCGGGAATGGCTCCGTTCGCGGCGATCTCAATGGTGCGTGAGAGCGGCAAAGGCACGGAAATGCCGAAGCCTTTGATGAGCAGGGCGATCGTCACCGCGTAGAGGATGGGCAATTTGAATACTCCCAGTATAGCGGATTTCAAATCCAAATGCCCAAGCGAGGCGATGACCACGCCCACGGTGTTGAACAGGATGGTGGTGGTGACGTAAAAGATGGAAGCGACTGCCAGCGCTTCATCCCCGAAGGCGAATTTGACCAGCGGCAAGCCATAGTTGCCTGTGTTCCCAAATGCAACGGTAAGGACGACAGCAAGTAAGTGAGCACGTTGAAGTTTGAAGAGTTTGCCGAGAAGGAAAGCGAGCCCGCCCATGATCGCGATGACGGCGGCAGTGTACCCAACGGTGGTGATGGCTTGTTTCAGGTTCAACTGGCTGGTAACCATGAGGTTGAAGACCAAAAGTGGACTGAAAATATAAAAGACCATACGCCCAATGGTGCGCGAGTCGACGGTGAGGGTTTTGCCGAGGATGTATCCTGCCGCGGCGATGAGCATGATGGGGAGCAGGTTATTGGCAAATGTATTGAAGAGTTCGATGAAGGACATGTTGGCAAAATTATAACCCCCGAAAAACGTAGGGGCGGGTCTCAGACCCGCCCCTACAATATTACAACGAAATCAATTCGGCTGGCTGTTTGACCAAATTCGCCTGCATCGACCATGGACCCGTCCACGTGACGGTGACGGGCAGGAGTTTGCCGCGCAGGTCTTCTTCGCTTTCGACGAAGACCAGTTTGTTGGTGGGGGTGCGTCCCTTCCAGCGGTTCTTGACCTTTTCCTCGAAGAGCACGTCCACGGTTTGACCGAGATATTTTGCATTAATCTCGCCGACGATCTGTTCCTGCAGGTCTTCGA
>Ga0075012_10003835_pt1 | contig 14107 bp, 12 predicted proteins | sample All_14_2_FD_71474 | JGI IMG/M metagenome (GOLD analysis project Ga0075012, IMG submission 71474) | Freshwater microbial communities in response to fracking from Pennsylvania, USA - Allegheny Zone_MetaG_DW_15 | ecosystem: Environmental > Aquatic > Deep subsurface > Groundwater > Drilled... | reverse complement strand
TCCAACACAGGTACTTCGTCCTTTCCGTCATCCAACAGCTTGGGCGCTTCGGCAGCAGCTTTCAACGGCGGAAGTTCTAGCATTTCATCAACCTCAGCTGCAGGCTCGGCAGCACGTTCAGCCATGATGGCGTCCATTACGTCGTCAGTCTCAGGTTTGACAACGGGAGCAGGGGGAGCGGGTGTAGGTTCGTCGTTGACGAAATCACTGATTTTCTCCTTGGCTGCCTCCGCAAAATCAGCGGTTTTGTCCATGACGAGTTCCGCTTTTTCGGAAACGGCCTTGCCTACGTCGGCGGCAGTGTCCTGCACTTTATCCCAGAGGTCGGAGCCAGCCTCCTTGGTGGCGTCCACGGCTTTTTCGGCGGTGGACTTAGTGACGGATTTTGCACCGAAAAGGAGTTTTTTCAAATCATTTAAGATTGCCATGATGTCGTATTTTTTGTTTTTGAAAATGGCGTTTGAATTGCTTTTTGCTGCGCAAAATGCAGGTGAAAGGTAGGGATTTTTGAGAAAGCCTTTAATTTTTAATGGCTTAACGTTGGCGCTGGATGGATGAACGCACGCACAGTTGCTAACTTTGGGTGTTTTTAAAAACTAATCATAAAATGGACGAATCGTTTTTCAAGGAGTTTATGAAAAAAGCGGGTCTGCGCTTTCAGGCACACCCTTGGCATGGCATTGATATTGGCCCACAGGCACCAGAAGTCGTGACGGCTTATATCGAAATCATTCCCTCCGACACGGTGAAATATGAAATTGACAAGCCGAGTGGCCACTTGAAAGTGGACCGCCCGCAGAAGTTTTCGAACATCGTGCCGGCGCTCTACGGGTTCATTCCCAAGACTTACTGTAAAGAAGAAGTTGGGAAATTTTGCATGGAAAAAACCGGGCGCACGGGCATCATCGGCGACAACGACCCGCTGGACATCTGCGTGCTGACGGAGCGGGAAATCACCCACGGCGACATCATCGTGCAGGCGGTAGTCGTCGGCGGCTTTCGGCTAATTGATAACAATGAGGCGGACGACAAAATCATTGCCGTGCTCAAGCAGGACGAACTTTACACACAGTGGAAAGACATTGGTGAGCTGCCGCCGAGCATCGTGAACAGGCTAGGCCATTATTTTTTGACGTACAAACAGTTTCCCGGCACGGGCCAGCAGATTGAAATCACGGATGTGTACGGTCGGGAAGAAGCCTATGGCGTCATCGCAGCTAGTCAACGGGACTATCAGCATCACTTTCCTGACTAATCAAAAATCCATTCCAATGGAAAAATGCAGCTTGGGATCCTGCACGACCCTCGTCTCCACGCCCCAAGCATAATCCAGCCGCACCATGTAACCGAAAAGCAAGGTGCGGATGCCCGCCCCGTAGCCGAAAATGATGGGGTCACGGAAGTAATTCACTTCGATGCTCACGTTGTCGCCGTTGCCCGTCCAGGTGTTAAGCGGGCTTTGCTCGTTGAAGGGATTCAGGCCCTCCCAAGCAGAGCCAGTGTCGAAAAAGCCCACGACTTGGAAGTTTTTGACAAAATTGGATTGCTTGCGTGGGAAAATATAGCGCAGCACCGGCACCCGCATTTCCGCATTGAAAATAGCGTAGGAGTTGCCGTTGCGGGCGTTCAGCTTGAAGCCACGGGCGTTCGTAGCAATAGTGCGGTAAGCAAAATCGTCAGTGGCTGGAAGCGGGATTTGATTGTCAAATTGCGGGAACAGCCAATTGTCCGTACCGCCCAGCATGTAGAGGATTTTTTGCTGGCCAAACGAGGTCGCACCCGCCAGCCTGCCTGCCAGCACCGACCATTTCAGGATGCGCTGATAGTGGCGGAAGTCAGCGCCAATCACGGTCATAAAGCCATTTTTTACATCAAATTGGGGTTGCTCGCCCAAGTCAATTTGCAGCCCCTTTATCATCTCCGCAAAAATCTTGTAGCGGGTACCATTTTTCACGTTCAGCGCCACATCCAGCGTATTGTCGAAGACGTATTCGCCTTTGATGCCAATGCGCTGCTCCTCCAAGTTTGGTGTCTGCAAGGTAGCGGCGTCGGAGGCCAGCATGGTCGAATTGTCGAAACGGAGCGTAGCCGAAGCCCGCAGGCTGGTAAACACATCGAGCGGGTAGCGCAACTGGTACTGCGTCAAGAAGATGCGGTTGTCGTATTTGATAGGTGGCGGTGTATTGTCTAGTGTGAAACGCAGACGGCGATAGTAAACAGCGTAGCGCTTGTCGAGGCGCTTCTTTTTGTCGTTGTAGGTCAGAAAATATTCGGCTCCGTTGAAGGAAGTCGGCACTCGCACCCCGCCTTCAAACTCATAATCCTCCAGCAGGTCTTTGAAGTTTGCTTTCAGCAAAATGCCCGGCGGTGGGTAGCCAAAATCCTGTGGAACGCCGGAGTAGGAATTCAGCCCATCGAACAAAACACCGTTGTCCAACTGCGTCGTCACATAGTCCGTACGGAATTTGAGGCGGTACGGGATGATTCGGCTGGAGCGGAATTCCTGCAATTTCTGGCGAGGGCCTTCGTCCGTGTCGTTGGAGAGATAGACCAGCGGCTGCACCGTTTCTGGCTTCACTTCCTGTTCGGGTTGGACTTCTTTTTTCGGAGTTGGCGTGGTGCGGGTGGGCACCTCGTCGTCGTCGAACTCACTCTGGAACAGGTAGTTGTCCACATCAATCTTGCCTGTATCCTGTTTTTCCTGCGGCAATTTGGACACGTCAATCGGCTCGTCGCCCACCTTGTCCAGCATGGTTTTCTTGGGTGGCTCGGGCTGAATGGGCTTGGGCGGCTCCACTACCTGCACCCGCCTTTTTTGGTGGTCGCTGAGGCTGGGATAGACAATGGTTTCGGGCATCATTTCCCCCACAAAAAACTGCTGGTGGCCGTCACGCTGCATGGCTTCCACGTAGCGGTTGGAGCGGCGGGCCTTACTTTGCTCCGCAATGTTTCGGTCGTAGTTGGTTGTGAAATGCGTCACACCACGTTGCTTGTAAATCGTGTCCATCCAAACCGAGTCAACCTCCGCCAATGCCACGCTGTCCAGCACATTTTCAATGATGGAGTCGCCCGGCATGTGCATGATGATGCCGTCCTTGAAGCGGATGACGTGCTCGAAATGGTGGATATAGTCTTCGAGGTAGCCCGCCTTGCGGTTGTACACGCCCGTTTCATCGGAAATAAAAGCAAACCAAGTGGAGTCAACAGCAACGGGCTGGCGCTCACTGGCATGCGGGGTGCGAGTCACCTGCACGAGTTCACCCTTGCCCTCGAAGTTGATGGAATTGAGGTTCAGGTAAAAAATATCGAACGGCTGGGTGGGCAACACGGAGTCGAGCACCACGATGGTGTTCAGCGAGTCAGGGCGATTGGAGGCGAAGAGGATGCCCCGCTGCCCCCGCACCTGCGTGAAGCTGGCGTCGAGGTCGTCCCAGATGTCGGTGGTCAGGCGCTGTGTTTGGCGGGTTTTTGTGAAATAAATGAAAACATCCGACTGGCCACGGATGGAGGCCGTGAACACGTAATCGTTCGGGCTTACATAGTCCAAGCTGTAAACCCGCTGGTATTGCTCGGACATGTCATCGTATGTTTTTTCTTTGGTTAAAACATTGTACCTCAGCAACTTAATCGCATCCCGACGCTCGTAAACGATGGACAGTTCCGTGTTGGTCGGGCTCCAAGCCAGTAGCGGGTAATTGTAGTCCGTAGCTTGGATGGCGTTGCGGAAGCCATTTTTGAAAACCAGCTTGCGCTCGCCCGTGGCGATTTCCTGCACCCAGATGCATTGTTTGCCGATTTCGTTGCTCACGTAGGCCACCTTCAGGCCGTCGGGGCTGATTTTCAATTGGCTGATGGGCAGGTTCCGCTTGTTTTTTATCGTAATTTCCGTGGCGGTAGGCTTTGCAAATTGCGCAGCTTCACCTTCATATCTTTTTTGAAAAAACTCATGCCAGCCCTTGGTAGTATTGAAGTAGGTATTGCCCAAAACATACAAAAAACCGCTCTCGATGCTGCGGTTGATGCGGGTCAGGTACAGCAGGTTCGACACCGTGGAGCGCCCGTAATGCTGGCTGATGTAGAACCAAAGCGAGTGCCCGGCCAGTTTGGGATAAGCTTCGGCTACGGCCTCGAAATCTTGGTACTTGCCCGAAAGGAAAATGTCACGCAATTGGTTGTCAAGGCCCGTGCTCCAGTCTTCCCCGACGTAGGAAATCAGGCCGTCCTTGAACCATTCCGGCAGGTTCATCATCACGGCGTTCTGCACGATTTCCTGCAAATTGGAGCCGAAAAGCATGGCGTTCAGATAGACGCTGGCCACGCCCTCCCGCACTTGGCGGCGCAGGTCGTTGTGGTCACCGTTGAAATAGACGAACATCTTATTGCCCACGATTTTGGTCTGGCCGCCTGTGTTCACGAAGGCTTCCTCGCTGCCGATATTGCTCTGCTTGAGGTCGGTGATATCGGTGTAAACGATGATTTCAATCTTGTCATTCATCCGATGCTCCAGGATGCCCTGGATGTCGTAGAAATCCTGCTCGGCCATCTGCACCACGGCCTGCCCGATGAGGCGACCCTCGCCGTACCAGTAGGTGATGAAATTGCGGCTCTCGTACTGCGACCACTCGGCGAAGTCGTTGTTGAACTGAACCCGGTTTTTGCCAAACTCAGTTTGAGTGGTCTGTGCAGAAAGAGCCATCGAGGCTAGGCAGCAGAGCAGGAGAAATGGGTAAACTAATCGCATATTGCTTGCATGATATTGGTCGAAAAAAGAAAACGGCGCAATCGTCGCATTGTTTTAAACGCAGCGGCCAGCGTTGGCATGTGCTTTTGGCAAAAAATCTCCAATTAAATTTCAGCGTACAGCTTAGCCAAGGCGGGCACTACCAAATTACTAACTTCGCAGCCGATTTCATCAAAAAAAGGCAATTTAAGCTAGTCAGCAGACAAAAACCCGTTGCCTCACAAAAATTTAATATTCATGCCTGCCACCATCGTCATTTTCACTTTCAATCCATTTCAGGAAAATACTTACATCGTTTTCGATGAAACGAAGGAGTGCGTCATCATTGATCCCGGTTGCTTCGAAGCACACGAGCGCATAGAATTGGACAAATTTATCCGGGAAAACGAGCTGAAACCCGTCCGGCTGCTGAACACCCATTGCCATATTGACCATGTTTTCGGCAACGCCTTCGTGAACCGGACTTGGGGGCTGGAACTGGAAATCCACCGTGGCGAGCTGCCCGTACTGGAAGCCGTACCCCAGATTGCCAAATTTTATGGGATGCCCGCTGGGGAGCCTTCGCCCGCCCCCGGCAAGTTCATCGAGGAAGGCGACGTGATTGCCTTCGGCAATACAAAATTGGAAGCGATTCTAACACCCGGCCACTCACCTGCCAGCATCTCGTTTTTCGACCGGGAAGATGGCCTGCTCATCGCTGGGGACGTGCTTTTCAAGGATAGCATTGGCCGCACCGACCTGCCCGGCGGCGACCACGATACGCTGATTTCCAGCATCAAAAACAAGCTGCTGCCACTCGGCGATGAGGTGCAGGTGTTTCCCGGACATGGCCCTTCCACTACCATTGGCTACGAGCGGTTGAACAACCCATTTTTATAAAAGCAAAAAGCCGCCCCCAAAACACTGGGACGGCCTCTTCAAATATCAATTGAATTAGTATGAAAATTCTGCCTTCGTAGCGAATGCAACGCCCGAAGCGTTGCCACATCATTTTATTGTTTTACTTTTAATCCACCATAATTCAGGTTGGCCCGAATGACGCTCCGGGCATTTTGGGTTCCGGTATGGCCCTTCACTTCGTGCGAAGTGCCTTTTTCATTTTCGTAGGTGACTACCATGCCATCTGGGTAGGCAATACCTGCAAACTTGGCATTGGCATCGAAGGTGTAGCTGGCGCCATCTTCCACGATTAGTTTGAAATCGGAGTACTTGCCGACTAGGTTGAGCCTTGAAAACCCTTTGGATACGTGCTCGATGCGCAAGCCGCCGTGCGTGAGGTCAAATTCGCCGTTGTCCCGCAGCCTGTCCACCTTGAAATCGGTGTACTGCCCCGTGAATTTAAGGCTCTCAGCGCTTCCAACTTTCACACCGCCGTATTGCGCATTGCAAGACATTTTGTTCACCTTTCCCACTTCCACCTCATCGTACCGGGAGGAGGCCGTCAGGACAGCGCCATTGCCAATGGTTAGTTTTGAGTATTTCGAGGTGAGGTTCATGTTGCGTACATCACTGAAATTCAGCTTGCTGTAGGAAACATTCACGTTGGCATCGCCCGATTTCAGTACAGTACCGTTGCCGTAGCCAAGGTCCAGCGTCAGGTTCGAGCCTGCGTTTTCTATCGTCAAGCTGCCGTACTGTACGTCCACCTTCATTTTGCCGGAGAGCGGCGCCACCTGCGAATCACCGTAGCGGTTGCTCAGGTCGAGGGCGGCGGTGGCTGGCATGTAAACCTGGTAATTGATTTGGAAATCGGTGTGTTCGTTGAACCCTAGGTTGAGCCACGAACCCTTGTTGGATTCGATGATGGTTTCCGCCTTCACAAAATCATCGTTGTTGGAGAAATTGATGCGGATGCGGTCAAAAACCGACTGGGCCTGCGATTCGTTGCCAGCCTTCACCACGATGGTAACTTCCACTTTTGCACGGTTTTTATCCCAGGTTTTCACATCAATTTTGCCGTATTTATTGATGAGATTCAGGGTACCTGTTGCATTCAACGGAAACTCCCGTTTGATGGTTTTGGTAAAATCTTGTGCCTGTTGGGGAGCTTCCTGGGTGGGTTTGGGCTGAGGTTCAGGCTCGGTAGCTCCCGCCACGCTCGGCACTGACATTGCGAGGCACAAAATCGCTGCCCAAACTAACGCCGGAAACCTATAAGCTAACTTCGTCATTCTTTGCGTATTTAATGTTGTCAGGATTAACGCCTTCTACTTTTTCCAAAACCTGCTGAAGGATGTTGATTTTGGTCTGATAGGTTTCTATCATGGCTTGCACGATTTTTTCCTTAGCGCCTTCAGGGGCATTTTCCAGTTCATGCCGGAGTTCTTCGTAGGTGGCATCTAGTTCCTGAATGTCTTCCTTCACCACGCTGTCCTGTTTGTAGGTGGCCAGTTTGGCCAGTTTTTCGTCCACCTGGCGGCTCAGTTCCCTTTCCATTTTCGCATGTTCAGGTGAGACGTCGGCCAGTGTATTGGCATTATTTGCGGAGTTGACAAAATGTGCACCTCCGAGGCCGCCTAACATGAGCAGCAACAGCACTGCCGCCGCCGCACGCAAGCGCCGCATCCAGACCACCCGACCCGCAGGACGCTGTTGGTCGAGGTGCTGGTCGAGCTTCGCCCACACATCGAGGCTTGGCACCCCCGTGTCGAACTCGGCCCGGTTTTCTCGAATGAATTTTTCTAAATTATCCATGATGCTTTTGTAAAAAATTAGCGCCCATCCACCAGCACCAATTGTTGGCCCTCCAACAGTTCCCGCAGCTTTTTCCTGGCCCGGCTGAACTGCGATTTGGAAGTGGCCTCCGTGATGTTCAATATCTCGCCGATCTCCTTGTGGTCGTAGCCTTCCAACATGTACAGGCTGAACACCACCCGGTAGCCATCCGGCAAATTGGCCAATGCCGTGTTGATGGCCTTCACGTTCAGGTGAGCTTCATCAACAGCCTCGCAATCGGCCACGTGGTGGAAGCGGTCGTCAAGTGTTTCAATGTTTAACTTTCGCTTCTTTAAAAAATTGATGCAGTTGTTGACAACAATCCGCTTGATCCACGCCCCGATGGTGGACTCGTAGCGGAAACTGTCCATCTTTGAATAAACGTCAACGAACGATTGTTGCAGCAGGTCTTCGGCGTCGAGGCTGTTGTTAGTCATTCGCAGGCAAACGTTGTACATAGCCTGTGAGTACAGCCTGTACAGCTCGAATTGAGCTTTTCGGTCGCCCTTCATGCAGCGCTCGACGATGTCCCGATGGGTGCTGCCGTAGTCCAAATCAGTCAGTTTTCGGCCCTAATTGACAGGCGGGGGGCAGAATGGTTGCACGAAAAACAGGGCCAGACGATAATAAAATTTGTTTTGGAGCAAAAAACTACGTGCTATTCCTCCTCTTCGTTGGCTTTTTTACGGTCACGCAGCTTGATGTCGTCCACTTTTTCATTCAAAAACTGGTTCAGCCGCTCGATGTTCAAGCTGGAATTCAGTTCGCCGAAGGCGTTGATTTTGATGTCGAAGCCCTTCAGTTCCTCGTGTACTTTCGGCTTCTTTTCGGTGGGTTTGGATTTTTTTGCCATGACATTCTTTGTTTCAAATGAGTGTGTCAAAATAACCAATTGAGCCAATCAGGCGGTTCATTGTCTCCCTCTTTTCGAATAAATCCATCATTTCGAACACCCCAGGTCCCTGCATCGTACCAGCGAGCGATAGGCGCAAAATGGGCATTATTTCCCCCGGCTTTTTGCCTTGCTCGGCCATGAACTGCTTCACAGCAGCCTCAAGTTGAGCAACTTCGAACGGCTCTACTTCTTTCACGACTGCAGCCAAAGCCTCAAAAACTGGGCGGCTCTCCGGCTTCCAGCGCTTAACAATATTTTCTATGTCGTAATCTTGCACAGGCCCAAAAAGGAAAGGTGCCTGCTCTAAAATATCAGGTAGAAAAGTCACCCGCTCCTTCATCATGTGACAGATTTTGGGCAAATGCCGAATAGCGCCATACATCTGCTTTTCCTCCACAATGGGGCGGAGCAACTCGGCCAGCTGCATGTCATCCATAGCATGTAGGTACTGCTGGTTGTACCACTTCGCCTTATCGTAGTCGAAGCGGGCGCCGCTCTTGCTGATTTTTTCGATGGAAAACGCTTCGCAAAGCTCGTCGAGGCTGAAAATTTCCTGCTCCGTGCCGGGGTTCCAGCCCAGGAATGCCAAGAAATTGATGACTGCCTGCGGCAAAAAACCAAATTCCCGGAAACCCCGGAAGCTGTCCTCCTCCGTCTCACCGTCCCAACCAAGCGGGAACACGGGCATTCCGAATTTGGCACCGTCCCGCTTGCTCAGTTTGCCTTTGCCGTCTGGCTTCAAAATCAGCGGCAAATGCGCAAACTGCGGCATCGTGTCGTCCTTGTCCCCTTGGGACCAGCCGAAAGCCCTGTAGAGCAGCACGTGGTGGCCTGTGCTAGGCAGCCACTCCTCCCCCCGAATGACGTGCGTGATTTCCATCAAATGGTCATCCACGATATTGGCGAGGTGGTAGGTCGGCATCCCGTCCGATTTCATCAGCACCTTGTCGTCCAGCTCGCTCGTTGCGAAGCTCACCTCCCCACGGATGAGGTCGGTAAACGTAACTACCTCATTTTCAGGTACTTTCAGACGAATGACGTAATCATGGCCAGCGTTCAATCGGCGCTGTACCTCGTCAGCGGACAGGGTAAGAGCATTGCTCAAGCCCGTCCGACTCTGAGCATCGTACTTGAAATTGGGATTGGTGGCACGGGCAGCTTCCAGTTCATCTGGTGTGTCGAAGGCGTAGTAGGCTTTGCCACTCGCAATCAAATCCTGTGCATGTTTTTGGTACAAATCCTTGCGCTCCGACTGGCGGTACGGGGCGTGTGGGCCGCCCAGACCCTGCCCTTCGGTGGGCATGATGCCGCACCACCGCAGCGCTTCAATGATGTACTCCTCTGCCCCTGGCACGTAGCGCCCTTGGTCGGTGTCTTCGATGCGGAGGATGAAGGTGCCGCCGTGTTTTTTTGCAAAAAGATAATTGTAAAGCGCCGTGCGGACGCCCCCGATGTGCAGCGCCCCAGTGGGGCTTGGCGCAAAACGTACCCTGATATTGCTCATTTTTATAGTTGACGAAGGCTAATGAAGTTGAGAAGGGTTGGTTTAGGCTTCGGTATTATCAACCCTTCTCAACTTTTATCAACCTTCCGTTAAATAACTGTAAACTATTGCTTGTTTTTCAACGTTTTTGGCAGCATTTTTTCTTCACAAATCGTTGATTAACAAATAAAAATAACTGCGGAAATGGTTCCACCGTGAGTGAAACCGGGCGGCAAAACTAAGCCATTGTGCAGTTAATTTTATCTGAAAAGCATTGCAAAACGCCAAGCCGACTGAACGTATCCAAAATTTGAAACACTTATGTACTTGGTAAAAACGCCCCAATTCATCCAGAAGCTCTTCCCGAATTTCACTTGGAGGGTTCCAACGAATGACAAAGTCATCCACCTCACTTTCGACGACGGGCCTATCCCTGAAGTGACGCCTTGGGTGCTTGAGCAACTAGCCCAGCACCAAGCAAAAGCTACGTTTTTTTGCGTAGGCGACAACGTAAACAAACATCCCGATGTACTCGAACAAGTGCGCAAAGCTGGCCACTCGCTTGGCAACCACACCTTCAACCACCTGAACGGCTGGCTTTCCGACAACCTGCAATACTTCCTCAACGTCCGCCGATGTGCACATGCGCTGCGGTCAAACCTGTTTCGTCCGCCTTACGGAAGGCTGAAGCCTAGGCAGGGCGAGTTTTTGCAACGGCACTACCGCATTGTGATGTGGGACGTGCTCAGTGGCGACTTCGACCCAGAAATCAGTGCAGAACAGTGCCTGAAAAATGTGCTGGAAAACGCAAGGCGAGGCTCCATCATCGTATTTCACGACAGCCTAAAAGCTTGGGAAAAACTACAGTACGTACTGCCAAAGGTGCTGGCCCATTTTTCATCAAAAGGCTACCGATTCGAACGGCTGGAGGAAAAAATATCAAGGGAACTAGCGCTTGCCCAAGTGGCCTAATTGGGTTAAAATCAATTGTTTACAGCATAAAGACTCCCTTGATTCCTCTAAAAAAAATGGACCTACCAAAATCCAGAAACCGAATCCACCTTGTTCAATATTTGTAAACTCCTTTCCTTGTTCCTTGTTAGATGAATAAATCGTTAACCATGGGAGGTGTGACGATGATTTTTCGCTTCAATTTTTTTCGTGTAACAAAATTTTTGATATTTGCGCCCCATTCAACCCGCTAAACATCAGCCCGAAGACTTGCCCTCCTACCCAGCTTCGTTATGGATTCAATGCTTGCGAAATATGCACAATTACTTGTCCGGTACTGCCTCAGTATTCAGGAAGGTGAGCGGCTGTACGTGAGCACCACCACTTTGGCGGAGCCACTGGTGCGGGAGGTCTGGCGAGAAGCACTGCGGGCTGGGGCCATCGTCGAGGTGGACATGGCCTTCCGGGAAAAGGGCCGCATCATGTACGCCGAAGGCAGCGATGCGCAACTTCGGTACATTTCTCCGGTCTATAGGCAGGCGATGGAGGAGTTCGATTGCTACCTCAACATCATGGCGCCATTCAACCTGCGGGAAGACCAAAGCGTTGATAGCCAGCGAGTGGCCATCCGACGGGAAGCCACGAAGGATTTGAGCAAAATCTATTTCGAGCGCACGGCCACCCGTGCCCTGAAACGCAACCTTTGCCAGTACCCAACTTTAGCAAATGCACAGGAAGCGGGCATGTCACTGGAGGAATACGAGCAGTTCGTGTTCGGCGCATGCAGGCTGTACGAAGACGACCCAGCCGCAGCTTGGCTGGAAGTGCGCCGCTCCCAGCAGCATATCGTTGATTTTTTGAACAAAAAAGAAAACGTGCGCTACCGGGGCAACGGCATTGACATCAGCTTTTCGACCAAGGGCCGCACTTGGATAAATTCCGACGGGCAGACGAACATGCCCAGTGGCGAAGTTTACACCTCGCCCGTGGAGGACAGCGTGAACGGAACCATCCACTTCAACTACCCCATCATGATTGCGGGCATCATGGTAGAGGGCGTCACGCTCTGGGTGCAAAATGGCCGTGTGGAGAAGTGGGAAGCCAAGCAGGGCAAGCCACTTTTGGACGATGCTTTCAACAATGTGGCTGGTGCACGGCATTTTGGTGAGGCGGCAATTGGAACAAACTACAAGATTGACCGTTTCACGAAGAACATCCTGTTCGATGAGAAAATCGGCGGGACGGTACACATGGCCATCGGGCAATCGTACCTACAGACGGGCGGGAAAAACCAATCCGCCATTCATTGGGACATGATTGCAGACATGAAGAATGGTGGCGAGATTTTTGCCGATGGCGAAAAAATCTATGAAGGAGGAAAGTTTCTCCTTTAAAAATTGAACTTGGAAAAAACGGCAGGCAATTCAGGCAGTTAAAAATTGTAATACTAAATTCCGCTTGTTTGTTTGCATTTTTCATAAATTTGGCCGTACTTTTAAAAGAACCAAACCATTTAATTATTTCTAAAACCTTTTTCCCAAAACAACACTATAACTGTGGATAACAACATTGCATTTCTGGAGCTAAAATATGGCAACATCTACGGCGGGTTCCCCAACTTTTTTGCCATAGCCGAGGTCGCACTTCTAGTTTACGAAGGCCGCACCAAAAAAATCTTCCTTGACACCTGGGTGAACAATGCAGATGTGGACTACGTGAGCGTCTATTCCAAGACCAACGAGTTGGGCCACACTGTCGGTCGCAACAAGGTTGTCGTGAACATGCGCACAGGCCGCACCAGGCCATTCCTTGAAGAATTCCACGTGGACAAACGTGCGCTGCAATTCTCCTTCAAGCAACTGCGCCCCGTTCACAGCCGTGTGAAAAAATTCATGACAGATTCGCTGCGCAAATATCAAATTGACACCATCATCACTTTCGATGGCCGTCGTGACGTGTTCCTCTGCGAGCGTGCTGGTGTGCGCTTTGGCCGCATCGAAATCGTTGACCTCCAAAAGGAACTCAACAAGGAGACCGACTACCTGTTCTCGCTGAACAAGCTGTCCGTCATCATTGGCTACGACATGGACGGTTCGTACCTGCGTTCCAACAACTTGGAGTACTGGCTACACCCGATCGCCGCCAAGCAGCTCCACCCAAAATCAGCTGCATGGGATGCTGCCCGTCTGCTTATGATTCACAACGAGTTTTACGAGCACCGCTCCGACTTTTTGGTCAGGGCGCAGAAACTGCTCGATAAGATACAGACGCTGAAAGAAGTCGAAGGCGACGAAGATTAATTTTGGCAAGCACACATTTACATAAAAAGGCAATGAGGCGTGGCGCTTCGTTGCCTTTTTTGTTTTCCGGCATTTTGGTATTCAAAAAATTTTTAGGCTCGCCTAAAACTTGGATAGCTTTGCAGCAACAAAATCGAAGTCATGGAAATCCTTACGCAAGCGGAAGAAAATTATCTGAAGGCAGTCTTCAAAATCACGGAAAAAGAGGAGAAGGCCGCCAGCACGAATGCCATCGCAGCAGCCATGAACACATCGGCGGCATCGGTGACCGACATGCTGAAACGGCTTGCTGGTAAGGAATTGCTCCACTACGAAAAACACCGTGGGGTGATGCTGACGGAAAAAGGTGGGGAAGTGGCCACCAACCTCGTCCGCAAGCACAGGCTTTGGGAAGTTTTTTTGGTGAAAAAACTGAGCTTCTCCTGGGACCAAGTGCATGAAATCGCAGAGCAGTTGGAACATGTGCAGTCGGAGGAGTTGGTGGAACGGCTGGATGCATTCCTTGATCGGCCCCAATTTGACCCGCACGGCGACCCCATCCCCGATGCCAATGGCAAAATGGCCATCCGCAAGCAGTTCCTGCTTTCTTCCCTCTCGGTCGGTGAACAGGGTGTGCTAGTGGGGGTGCAGGAGTCCACAGCGGCTTTCCTTCAATACTTGGACAAATTGCAGCTCTCGTTGGGCGCTAAGCTTCGAGTGTCAGAGCGCTTTGAATACGACGGCTCGATGAAGGTCGAAATAAATGGTGGCGACGAGGTGACGCTTTCGCACAAGGTTTGCGAAAACCTTTTTCTACAGAAAATCAAATGAAGTTGGATTGAGTTTGGCACGCCCATTTTTAACAGGCCCTTTTTAGGTTGTAAACCCTCTCATAATGAAACCTGACCTTCTCATTTTGAGAGGGTTTTTGTTTTTTATCAACTTAGGTAAAAAAATATTTTATCGCTAATTTATTGAATATCAATTGATTGTGAATTTTTTCAAAAAAAATCTCTCAGCGGGAATGGCGTTTGGCATATAGG
>Ga0075012_10003834_pt1 | contig 14107 bp, 9 predicted proteins | sample All_14_2_FD_71474 | JGI IMG/M metagenome (GOLD analysis project Ga0075012, IMG submission 71474) | Freshwater microbial communities in response to fracking from Pennsylvania, USA - Allegheny Zone_MetaG_DW_15 | ecosystem: Environmental > Aquatic > Deep subsurface > Groundwater > Drilled... | reverse complement strand
AGGTGCAGCAGGTTGGTCAGGCGGCGCTCGCCGTCGGCGCGCGCCAGCATGCGCGCCGGCACGCGCTCGGCGTCGAGCAGGCGGCGGAACATGACGCCGACGCCGCGCGTGCGCCAGGTTTCGCGATAGGCGGCGAAGCGCAGCACGTGGTCCATCCAGCGCGCCTCGTCGTCGGCGAGCGCATCGATGGCGGCGGCGTCGCAGCCGAGCAGCTCGGTGGCCAGCGCGGCGCGCAGCAGGCGCTCGCGGTTCGGTTCGAGGATGGCGGCGAGCACGCGCGCCACCTCCTCGGCGTCGCCGGTGCGCCAGAGGCTGGTCTGCGCGAGTTCGACGCTGCCGATGCCGAGGGCGGCGAGCGCGCCGCGCACCAGGGCGCCGTCGGCGCGGCTGCGCACCAGCACGGCGACGTCGCCCGAACGCAGCGGGCGGCCGTCGAGCGCCACGTCGCCGGCCGCGGCGGCGGCGAGCAGGCGCGCGATTTCGGCGGCCGTGGCCTGCGCGGCGGCGCTCTTGGCGGCGGTGCGGGTCAGTGGCTGGCCGGTGTTGGGCAGCATCCAGAGCTGGAGGTCGGCGCGCGGCGCGCTGTGGTCGTCGAAGGCCTTGCGCGGTTTGGCGCCGACGCCGACATGGACGTAGTCGAGGTCGGCGAGCATGAAGGCGCGCGGGTTGGCGGCGAACAGAGCGTTCAGCGCCGCGATCAGGCCGGCGGAGGAACGCTGGTTCGCGGCCAGCGAATAGGTGGCGCGCGCCTCGCGCTTCGCCTTGAGGTAGGTGTGCAGGTCCGCGTGGCGGAAGCGGTAGATCGCCTGCTTGGGGTCGCCGACGTAGAACAGCGGCGCCTCGGTGCCGCCGTAGATGGCGCGGAAGACCGCGAACTGCAGGGGGTCGGTGTCCTGGAATTCGTCGATCAGCGCCGCCGGGAAACGCTGGCGGATCGCCGCGGCGAGCCATGGGCAGTCGCCGCCGTGCAGGCGCTCCCAGACGTTGTAGAGCATGTCGTCGAAGGAGACGACGCGCTGCTCGCGCTTCTTGGCGCGCAGCGCGGTTTCCGCTTCGGTGAGCAGGCGGCGCAGCAGGCGCAGGCGCTCGCGTTCGAGCGCGCGGTCGATGCGCACGCGCAGCGCGACGAAGGTTTCGGCGGCGTCGAAGAAGGGGTGCGTCGGCGCGGTCTGGGCCTTTTTGAGGCGCAGGGCGATGGTGCCGGCGGTATGGAGCCAGAGCTTGGACTTGCGGTCGAGCGGCGCCAGCGCGTCGCCGCAGCGGAAGAAGGCATTCCAGTCGCGCGCGCCCTGGCGGATCGAATCCTCGTTGTAGCTGTTGGCCTTCAGCGCCTCGGTGCCGAGCAGGGCGGCGACGGCGCCTTCGCGCTCGCGGCGCCAGAGTTCGCGCGCGGCGGCGTAGGCGGCAGTCAGTTCGGCGCCGGGCAGTTCGTCGGGCTCGTCGAGGTCTTCGGGCCACTTCACTGCGGCCAGCGGTTTCGACATGTGCCGGCGCAGCAGCCGCGCCCAGCGTTCGGGCGAATCCTTCTTCTGCACCAGGTAGGCGGCGAGTTCGGAGGTCAGCGCGTCGCTGGCGACGTGGCGGCGCCAGAAGTCGCGCACGGCCTCGGCGAGCGCGTCGCCGTCGTCCTGCTGCAGTTCGAGCGTCAGCGGCAGGCGCGCGGCGAAGGGGGCGTCGGCGAGCGCGCGCTGGCAGAAGCCGTGGATGGTGAAGATGGCGGCCTCGTCGAAGCTCTGCAGCGCGAGGTCGAGACGGACGCGCATGGCGGCGCGGTCGAGCCGTCCGCGCCGCTCGAGGCTGGCGACGAGGCCGGCGACGAAGGGATCGCCGCTCGCGGCGGCGGCGCCCGACAGGTGGGCGAGCGTCTCGACCAGGCGGGCGCGGATGCGCTCGCGCAGCTCGGCGGTGGCGGCGTTGGTGAAGGTGACGACGAGCAGTTCGCGCACGTCGAGTTCGCGCTCGAGCAGCAGGCGCAGGTAGAGGCCGCAGATGTTCCAGGTCTTGCCGGTGCCGGCCGAGGCCTCGATGAGGTTGGCGCCTTCCAGCGGGCAGCCGAAGACGTCGAACTCCTGGGCACTCACAGCCGCTCGTCCTTCAGGCACGCCATCATCGAACCGAACACCGTGTTCGCGCAGGCGGCGAAGGCGTCGTCGAGCGGGTCGGCGACGCCGCGCAGGGCGAGGCGGTAGGCGGCGTCGCTTTCCTCGCCGAAGGGGTGGCGCTCGCTGGCGCGCCAGGTTTCGAGCGCTTTCTGGCGGCTGCCGCCGTTCTTGACGAACTGCCAGGCGGACTTCGGATAGAAGTGCAGCGGCGCGCGCAGGCCGTCGCGGTAGAGCCGCAGCAGCGCGGCGAGGTGCGCGCGCGCGTCGGCACAGGGCTCGAGGCGGTAGCTGCCGTCGCGCGAATGCCAGACGCTGCGCGGCGCCACGCCGGCCGGCGGCGCCGCGCAGAGCGCGAGGTGGGCGAGCCAGCCGGCGAGGTAGTCGACGGGGCGCGTGTCGTCGTAGCGGTGGCGCACCAGCCCGCCCGGCCGCAGGTCGGCGAAGGCGGCGTGGAAGCACCAGCGTTCGCCGTCGAGGTCCACGTCGAGCGCGATGCCGGCGGGGTTGAGGCAGGGCGCCGCGAGGTCGGCGCGCACCGTGTCGGCGAAGGCGGCGAGGCTCTGCAATTCGCGCTCGAACAGCAGTTCGCCGAGCCGCCCGGCCGGGTATTCGTTGCCGGCGAGCCCGGCGGCGCGCAACTCGGCGGCCGGCGCCCCCGCGAGCAGGGCCGGCAGCAGGCGCGCGGCGACGTCGCCGCGGCCGGCGAAGTCGGGCAGGAAGGGTTCGTCGTCCTGCAGCTCGTCGTCGGCGGCGACGAGGTCGAGGCCGAGGCGCCGGCGCAGCAAGGCGCGGCTGGGGTTGCGGAAGAACTCGGTCAGTTGGTCGAGGCCGACTTCGCGCCATTCCTCGCCCGGCGGCGGCAGCGGCGCGGCGAAGAACAGGCGCCGGGCTTCCGCGGCTTCGTCGTCGTCCGCGTCGACGCTCGCGGCGGCCGGCTGCGGCGCGGGCGTTGCGAGGCCGGCCTTGAGCGCCTCGCAGTACTCGCGGCGGAAGCTGCGCGTGCGCGGGTCGCCGCCGGCGACGAAGCAGTCGATGGAGAAGGCCTGCAGCGGATGCTCGACGACCAGCCGGCGCCGCTCGGCGCCGGTGGCGGCGAGGACGACGTCGAGCAGTTCGGCCACCAGCACCGAGGGCGGGAGCGGCGCGTTGTCGACGACGCTGCGGCCGGTGTAGGAGAGGTGCAGCGTCTCGCGCGCGGCGAGCAGCAGGTCGAGGAACAGGTTGCGCTCGTCGATGCGGCGCTGGCGGTCGCCGCGGCGCGGCTGCGCCGCCATGAGGTCGAACTCGGCCGGGCGCGATTCGCTCGGGAAGGCGCGGTCGGCGAGGCCGACGATGCAGACGACGCGATAGGGCAGGCCGCGCAGGCTGCTCATCGAGGTGAAGGTGACGGCGCCGGTCGGCACGCCGCCGTGCGCCGGGTCGTCGAGCAGCGCCGACAGGGCCGCGGCGACGACTTCGCGCGCCACCGGCTCGTCGACGCCGCCGCGCGCCATGTTGTCGCGCAGGGTGCCGATGGCCTGGCGCAACTCGCGCAGGTCTTCGATCTCGTCGTCGGCGGGCGCGAGGAAGCCGTCGCAGAGCGCGAGCAGCGTCGCCTGCCATTCATCGGGCGTCTGCGGCCGGCCGAGTTCGCGCGGCAGGCGCGCGAGGCGGCCGACGAGGTCGTCGAGCACGCCGAGGAGCAGCGATGCCGAACCTTCGGCGCCGCCGGCCGGCAGGCGGCCGGCGAAGGGAGCCGTGGCGTGGTCGGGCAGCGCGTAGCCGAGGAACAGCCGGTCGAGGCCGTCGTCGAAGCTGTGGCGTTCGAGCGGCGGCAGGCCGAGCGCTTCGCGGTGGCGGCCGTCGAGGCCCCAGCGGATGGCGGCGGCCTCGATCCAGCCGCGCAGGCTGTCGAGCGCCTCGGCGTCGAGGCCGAAGCGGCGCTGGACGATCGGCTGCTGCAGCAGGTCGAACACGGCGCTGGCGGCGAAGCGCGAGCCGGCCAGCGCCAGCAGGTCGAGCAGGGCGCGGGCGGCGGCATTGACGCCGACGCGGCCGCGGCCGCTGATTGCGTAGGGAATGCGGCGCTCGCGCGGCACGTTGCCGAAGACGGCGTCGACCAGCGGCGCGGCGGCGTCGAGGTCGGGCGTGACGACGAGCACGTCTTCGGGCAGCGGCGGATGCGGGCCGGCGAACAGGCCGAGCAGGCGGTCGTGCAGGACTTCGAGCTCGCGCGTCAGCGAGTGGCAGGCGTGGACCTCGAGGCTGCGGTCGGCGTCGGCCAGCGCGACGCTGCCGGGGGCGAGGTTGTCGAGGTCGAGGATGGCGTCCTGCACGGCGCCGAGGAGCGTGCCGTTGGCGGCGGGGACGAAGCGGTCGTCGTCGACCTCGACGTCGCCGGCGTGTTCGAGCAGAAGGTCGATCTGCGCCTGCGTCTGCCGGCCCCAGGCGGCGAGCAGGCGGTTGCCCTCTTCGTGGTGGTCGAGCTTGCGGCTGGCGGCGAGGTAGGAGAGGCGCTTGCGGTCGACGATCTCGAACCAGTATTCGCGGCAGGGATTGAGGACGTAGAGCCGCAGGTCCATGCGGCGGCCGAGCCGCCGCAGGATGTCGATGTAGAGCGGCGGCATCGTCGGCAGGCAGAAGACGTGCGCGGCTGCGGGCAGGCCGGCGTCGAGCGCGGAGTCGGAAGCATCGACGGCCTCGAGGAAGGCCGCCGCCGGATGGCGCTTGCCGGTGCCGAGTTCCTGCGCGATGCGCCGCCAGAGCGCGGCCTGCCAGGCCTCGTCCTCGTGTTCGCCGATGCGGCGCTTGTCGCTCCAGGCGCCGAGCCAGTCCTGGCGGTAGGTCAGGTATTGCTCGAACAGGCCGGCGCTGCGCGTGGCGAGGTCGAGGCGCATGACGCCGTCGGCCTGCGCGAGGTAGCCGGCCAGCCGCGGATGCGGCGCGGTGAAGCTCTCGTCGCCGAAGAGGCGGAACATGCGCCACGCCAGCACCGGCGAGGCGAACGGCGAATCGGCGGCGACTTCGGGCACGACGCGCGCGATCTGGCGCCACAGCCACTGCGCGAGGAAGGCGAGTTCGACGTTGGCGCAGACACCGCGCCGCTGCGCGATCGCCAGCGTGAGCCGGCGCCGCAGCGCGGCGCTGGGCACGATGATCTGCTCGGCGGCGAACGGCGAGGCGGGGGGCGTCTCGAGGTCGTCGAGCAGCGCGTCGAGCAGTTCCTCGAAGCGGTTGGAGAACGCGAGCCGGAGCATTCCGTCCTTACATCGCCTCCAGTTCGAGCACGGCGACGCTGATCTGGCGGCCGAAGTGGGCGTCAAAGCCTTCCCACTGCGTCCACTTCGCGAGCTTGGCGCGCACGGTGTCCTTCATCTCGTAGTCCTGCTTGCCCTTGTCGTACTCGGCCTTGACGGTGTTGAACAGGGTTGCCAGGTAGTCGCGATAGGAGGTCACGACCTCGCGCCCGCCGGTGAGGCCGTGGCCGGGCACGAAAACCTGCGCCGGCACCTTGGCGGCGCGCTCGCAGGCGGCGATGCTGCCGGCGTAGGTGCCGTCGTCCATGCGGCCGAAGCGGCCGTTCATGACGTTGTCGCCGGTGAACAGCACTTTCTCCTCGACCACCTCGATCATGATGTCGGTGTGCGAGTGCGCCTTCTCCGGGGCATGGATGCGGAAGGTGAAGCCGCCGATCTTCACCTCCTGGTTCTCGGTGACGGCGACCGTCGGCACCTTGGCTTGCGTGCCGCGCGTGAAGCCGTTGGTGAGGCGGTCCATGCGGTCGACCCAGTCGGCGCCGGCGCCGGCGTTGGCGCGCTTGATCATCTCGGGATGGGCGATCAGCTGCGCCTGCGGATAGGCGTCGAGGATGGCCTGGTTGCCGAGCCAGTGGTCGCCATGGACGTGGGTGTCGAGCACGTGGGTGACGGGCTTGTCGGTGACCTTGCGGATCTGGCGCAGCACCATGCGGCCGGCCTGCACGCTGGAGCCGGGATCGACGACGACGACGCCCTCTTTCGTGACGACGAAGCCGGGGTTGTTCATGAAGCCCTGGTTCTCGACCGAGGGATCGCCGAGCGGCCCGTGGATCACCCAGGTGTTGGGCGCGACTTTCTGCGCCGCGTGGTCGCGCAACTCCGCCGCGGCGGCGAGGAACGCGGCAAGGGCCAGAAGCAGGCCGATCAGGGGTTTATGGATTTGCATTATGGGTCTCCTCCGTTTGGGGTGCGGCGATGATAACCGGCCGAACGGCAGGGGTGGCCGGGGTGGAAGCACGGAAATTGCCTGCAACCGCAAGGCGATCCGAGAAAGGAAACGACATGGCCGACCCCAATCCCAAAGATGCCCTCCGCCCCAAGGCTAAGCAGCCCGCGCGGCGCAAGGGCCGCAGCGAGGAGACGCTGGTCCTCGTCGACTCCGGCGTGCCTTCGCACACCCAGCCGATCGAGGGCGAAGGCACGGGCTTTGCGTCCAAACGCGTCGCGCCCAAGATCGGCCCGGTATTGCGCACGCCGGAGGTCGATCGCAAGATCCACGCACTGATCGGCCGCTTCACCGGCGGGGCGGCGCCGACCGCGCTGGCGCTGGCCTGGCTCGACTGGGTCGGGCACCTGGCGATGCAGCCCGGCAAGCAGCACGAACTCGCCCGCGAGGCGACCGACAAGTTCATCCATCTGTTGGCGTTCGCGCAAAACTGCGCCCGGCACGCGGGCGGCGGCGGCTGCGCCGAGCTTCGTGCCAGCGACACGCGCTTCCGCGGCGAGGGCTGGGCGCGCTGGCCGTTCAACGTCTATGCCGAGAGCTACCTGCTCGGCGAGCAGTGGTGGCAGCAGGCGACCACCACCGTGCAGGGCGTCAGCCAGCACCACCGCGACCTGCTGGCCTTCATCGCGCGCCAGTTGACGGACATCGGGTCGCCGTCGAACTTCCCGCTGACCAACCCCGACGTTCTGAAGACGACGATCGAGCGCGGCGGCCGCAACCTCGTCCAGGGCGCCGTGAACGCGGCGAACGACGCGCTGCGCCAGTTCTCCGGCAGGAAGCCGGCGGGCGCCGAGGATTACCTGCCCGGGCAGGCGGTGGCGGTGACGCCGGGCAAGGTGATCCACCGCAACCGGATCATGGAGGTGATCCAGTATTCGCCGCAGACGCCGGACGTCCACGCCGAGCCGCTGCTGATCGTGCCGGCCTGGATCATGAAGTATTACATCCTCGACCTCTCGCCGCACAACTCGCTCGTGAGGTATCTGGTCGAGCAGGGCCACACGGTGTTCATGATCTCGTGGGTCAATCCCGGCAAGGAGGATCGCGACCTCGGCATGGACGATTATCGCGAGATGGGCGTGATGGAGGCCATCGACGTCGTCGGCAAGGTTGTACCGGACCGCAAGATACACGCGGTCGGCTACTGCCTCGGCGGCACGCTCTTGTCGCTGGTAGTGGCAACGATGGCCCGCGACCACGACGAACGCATCGCCTCGATGACGCTGCTGGCGGCGCAGGTGGACTTCGAGGAGGCGGGCGAGTTGCTGCTGTTCATCGACGAGGCCCAGCTGGCCTTCCTCGAGAACATCATGGCCGAGCAGGGCTACCTCGCCAAGGACCAGCTCTCGGCCGCGTTCAACCTGCTGCGCTCGAAGGACCTGATCTGGTCGCGCGTCGTCGACGACTACCTGCACGGCGAACGCCAGCCGATGTTCGACCTGATGGCGTGGAGCGCGGATTCGACGCGCCTGCCGTTCCGCATGCATTCGGAGTACCTGCGCAGCCTGTTCCTCAACAACGACCTCGCCGAGGGGCGCTACGTCGTCGGCGACGAGGGCATCGCACTGACCGACATCCGCGTGCCGATCTTCGCCGTCGGTACCGAGAAGGACCACATTGCGCCGTGGCGCTCCGTGTACAAAATCCATCTCTACACGGACACGGACATCAGCTTCGTGCTGACGACCGGCGGCCACAACGCCGGCATCGTCAGCGAGCCGGGGCGTGCGCGGCGCAGCTACAAGATGACCTTCCATGACGCGCAGCACCGCTACCTGCACGCGCGCCAGTGGCAGGACTCGACTCCGCGCACCGAGGGGTCATGGTGGCCGGCGTGGCAGGAATGGCTGGCGCAGGGCTCGTCGGGACGCGTGCCGCCGCCGTCGATGGGCGCGCCCGAGCAGGGCGTGGTGGCGCTCGACGACGCCCCGGGGCGCTACGTGCATCAGGACTAGAAACGATCGCCGCCGGCAGGTCGGTCTTCGTCGGCGAGCTCCCGCAGGCGCACGACGGTGTCCAGGTCGGCCGCGTGGTAGGCCTGGCGGCGTATCGACAGCGCGATGCCGTCGAGTTCGCCGCCGACGGCGACCTCGTCCCACTCGTAGAGGAAGCGCAGGTAGAGCCTGTCCTTCTGCGGCTCCTCGATCGAGATCATCAGGCGGCTGCGCGGCCATTCGCTGCCCGGCTCGACGTCGGTGCAGACCGACTCGTTCTCGCGCAGGCGCACCACGTCGCGCACCGTGAAGGTGCCGTAGTCGAGCGTGCGGCCGAGGACGCGGCTGGCGTCGTCGGAGGGCATCTCGTCGACGACGGCGCTGTCCAGGCCGTAGATGAACTCCTGCGGCGCATACGCACGCCGCACCAGCCCGCGCCAGAGCTGCTCGCGGGTCATGGGCGTCAGCAATGGGTGCAGCGGGTCGTTGATCTCGACGAGGTGTTCGTAGCGCATGGATCAATTGTCCCCCGCAGGGCAAGGATGGCAAGCCCCGTACCGTCGGCGTGGCGGCATCCGGCTTGCCGGACCGGAGCCCCGAACTTCATGCACGAGGAGCAAGCCATGGCGAAGCAGACCGCACCGAGCCCGATCGAGGTCCAGAAGTACCTGCACGGGCTCGAATACCCGGCACAACGCGAGGAGATCATCGACAAGGCGGAGGAAGAGGGCGCCGATGCGGAAATCCTCGAACTGCTGCAGAAGCTTCCCGACAAGGACTACGAGAGCCCGGTCGAGGTCTCGAGCGCCGTCTCCAAGCTCGGCTAGCGCGTCCGGACCCCTGCCCGCCGCTCGGTCCTCACCACCAGTAGCGGCGGAGCGGGAAGAAGGGGGAGTAGAAGGGCGGGTACATCGCATTGCAGCGGAGCATCCAGTCCTGGTCGCGCTGCTGCAGCCGCAGTTGCAGTTCGCGGTCGCGCCGCGCCAGTTCGCCGGCGCAGTTCTCCTGCGCCGCGCTGCGCTCGGCGTTCAGCATGAAGTCGGTGACGCTCTCGGGCACGCCGGCCCGGCTGAGGCGCAGCACATCGGCCGTGGTCAGCCGGAAAGCGGCGCCGCGCTCGCGCAGACGGGCGACGATGGCGTCCGGGGCCGCACCGCCCTTGTGCATCGCCTCGACGTCGGCGAGCGTGAATGCAGGCTCCGGCGGCGGCAGCCGTGCCGCCTGCCGGGCGGAAAGGCGGTCGACGCGGCCCGGCGCATGCTCTTCCGGCAAGGACGAGCAGCCAGCGGCCAGAAAGGCCAGCGGCAGGCAAACGAGCAGTGAAGTGGTCCGATTCATCGCAGTCTCCGTCCTTCAGCCACAGACCCTCATTTTGCGCGTTTGTTCTCGCTCGAAAGGCACTATGGCTTTAGTGATAAGTAGTTGTCATTGCGGGGAATTTCTGCGAGACTGCCCGCGCCCCGGACACCGGTGCGCGCGGCAGTGACCGACGCAGCCCGGGCGACGGGTACCCGGCAAGGCGGCCACGAAGATGCCGCCCGCAGGAGGAGACGATGACATCCACGTCTGATCATTCCGGCAAGGCTCCGGACGCTTCGGCGCAGGCATGCGTCGGGGGCGCGTCCCCGCCTGCCGATCTTCCGGCGGCGCTGCGCGAGATCGAGGCGCTGCGGCGTCGGCTCGGCAAGACCGAAACCCAGCGCGACGAGCTCCATGCGACCCTGACCGAAATCGAAGGCGTGCTGGCGCGCTTCTCGTCGCTCTACGACCTTTCGCCGGTTCCCTATTTCACGCTCGACCGCGCCGGCGGCATCCAGCGCACGAACCTCGCGGGGGCCGCGCTGCTCGGCGTCGAGCGGTCGCAACTGCGGCAGCGCAGTTTCGAGGGCTATCTCGGCGAAGAATCGCGCCCGACCTTCCGCGCCTTCCTCGCGCGCGTGTTCCTCAGCCACGTCGACGAGACCTGCGAGGTCGGCATCGCGGCGACGGGCTCGCACCCGCCGCTGTACGCGCAGATACTCGCCATCGACGACCAGGAGGAGCAGACCTGCAGCGTCGTCGTCACCGACATCACGCGCCGGCACCAGATCGAGGAGGCGCTGCAAACGTCGGAGGCGCACTACCACGGCCTCGTCGAGGAACTGCCGCTTGGCGTCGCCATCACCAGGGACGACACGGTCAAGTTCCTCAACCTGCAGGCGATGCACATGATCGGCTACCTGGCCGACGAACTCGTCGGCCAGCCCTTCCTGCCGCTGGTCTGGGCCGCGGATCGCGACGAGGTCGCCTCGATCCAGGCGCGGCGCCAGCGCGGCGAAGCCGTGCCCTCGAGCTACGAGGCCGGCGTGGTGCGCCGCGACGGCGAATTGCGCCACTGGCGCATCCACGAGACCAGCGTCTTCTGGGAAGGCGAGGTCGCCGTGCTGAAGATCTTCGAGGACATCTCCGAGCAGAAGGTGGCCGACCTCAAGCTGCGCGAACTGTCGAGCATCGTCGAGCACTCGGCCGATGCCATCTCGCTGTCGTCGCCGACCGGCGTGATCCGCTACGTCAACCGCGCCTTCGAGCGCATGTACGGCTATGCGGCCGACGAGGTCGTCGGCCGCACCTATTCGCTGCTGAAGTCGGGCACCCAGGACGAGGATTTCTACGGCCGCATGTGGCAGGTCATCACCAGCGGTCGCGACTTCCAGGCCCAGCTCGTGAACCGGCGCAAGAACGGCGACCTCTGCCACGTGTACAAGACGATCACCCCGATCATCGACGGCGCCGGAAGCATCGTCAGCTACACGAGCGTGGACAAGGACTTCAACGCCGAAGTCATCGCCCGCAGCGAGATCGAGCACCTCGCCCTGCACGATTCGCTGACCGGGCTGGCGAACCGCTCCCTGTTTGCCGACCGCGTGCGCCAGGCGATTGCGCGCGCGCGGCGCCAGGACACCGGCTTCGCGGTGCTCTACATCGACCTCGACGACTTCAAGCCGATCAACGACCGCTACGGCCACAAGGCGGGCGACGCGGCGCTGCAGGAAGTGTCGCGGCGCCTCAAGGATTGCACGCGCGCGATGGACACCGTGGCGCGCATCGGCGGCGACGAGTTCGCCATCGTCCTCGAAGCCGAGGATCGCTCCCAGGCCGTCGCGGCCGCGCGCAAGATCGTCGATGCCGTGCGCGATCCGATTCCGCTCGGCGACACGCACGGCCGGCTCGGCGCCAGCATCGGCATCAGCCTGTTCCCGTACGACGGCGACGATTCCGCGGGGCTGCTGCGCGGCGCGGACGAGGCGATGTATCGCGCCAAGCGCCTCGGCAAGAACCGCGCGATCTGCCGCGGCTGCGCCGTCAACGGCAGTTGCAGGGACGCATGCACCCATCAAGGCCAAGCCGAGACTTAAGGGTATCCGGGTAGCGCGAATACTGCGTTCCGCGTATTTGCCTCGCATGAGGCGGTCAGCAGAATCGGTCCTGAAGTTTTTGCGGCCATCGTACTCATGAAGGGGTAGGTACTGAAATGACTTTTATCGGAAAGCGTGTCAAGGAACGGCGTGAAGAACTGGGCATGAGCCAGAGCGTACTGGCCAAGCGCATCGGGGTTTCGGGTCCCAGCCTGTCGCAGCTCGAAAGCGGCAAGATCAAGCGTTCGCGCCGGATCAACAAGCTGGCGGCGGCGCTCAAGGTCACGCCCGAGTGGCTCGAGGGCGGCGCCGAAGAGGCAAGGCCTGCGGCGCCCGCCGACGCCAGCGCCGTCAAGCCGGTACCGGCAGCCAAGACGAACGGCGCTGCCCGCAACGGCAGCGTGCGGGCGCACCGCGCCGAAAAGGCCAACGGCGTCTCGCCGAAGATCATGCGGCTCGCCGAGTCGCTGATGCCGCTGCCGGCCCACAAGCTGAAGGCACTGTTCGTCCTGGCCGGCATCCGCTGACCGCGGCGGTCGGCCGCGCGGCCGCTGCGCCGATGTGGTGGCGGGTTGCAGCCGGTTGCCTGGCATTGATTGCAGGCGGCCCGGCCTGTGGGCAGGCCGCGTCGGCGCGCGCGACGCTGCTCGCGCCGGAGGCGGTGCGCCCGCTGCTCGAGGCGCACTTCGATGCCACCGTGCCGGCGCCGGTCGACGGCGCTGCGCGTGCCGCCTTCCTGCGGCGCGCGCAGCGTGAAGTCGGCGAGCTGCTGGCGGCCGAAGGCTGGTTCTCGCCGGCGATCGGACTGCGTCCGGCGCAAAGCGAGGACGTCGTTCTCGAGGTCGTGCCCGGGCGCCGCACGACGGTGGCTCGGGTCGACCTCGAATTCCGCGGCGACCTGGCCGGCGGCGGCGAAGACAAGGCACAGCGCGTCGAGGGTCTGCGCGACGCGTGGAAGCTCGAGGTCGGCGAGGCCTTCCGCTCCGCCGCCTGGGAAGAGGCCAAGGCGGCCCTGCTCGCCGGCGTCGCCCGGCGCGACTATGCCGCGGCGGCCATCGTCGACAGCCGCGCCGACGTCGATCCAGCGGCGGCGACGGCGGTGCTCAACGTCGTCGTCGACTCGGGGCCGGCGCTGCGCTTCGGGGAATTTGTCATTACCGGGCTTGAACGCTACGACGAGGAGCTGGTGCGCAACCAGGCGCCGTTCCGCCCGGGCGATCCGTATCGCCGCGACCAACTGCTCGACTTCCAGGCCCGCCTGCAGGGCATTTCGTCGTTCGGTTCCGTCATCGTCGGCGTCGACGCGGCGGCGGCGCGCGACGGTGCGCTGCCCGTCCGGGTGGCGCTGGCGGAGGCGAAGTCACGGCAGGTCGGCTTCGCCATCGGCTACAGCTCCAACAACGGCGCACGCGGCGAGATCAATTACCGCGACTACAACTTCTTCGGTCATGCATGGCGGCTGACGAGCCTGCTCCGGCTCGAACAGAACCAGCAGACGCTCGGCGCGAGCGTCGACACGTATCCCGACGAAAACGGCTACCGGCTGGCGTGGACGGGGCGCGTCGAGGCCACGAACATCCAGGGCCTGCGCACGCTGCGCCAGACGCTCGGCGCGGCGCGCCTGCGTACGCGCGGGCGCATGGACACCCGGCTCGGCATCGACTGGCAGCGCGAGGAGCGCCGGCCGTCCGGCGGCATCCAGGAAACCGACCAGGCGCTGGTGCTCGACGGTCGCTGGACGTTACGCGACGTGGACGATCCGCTGTTTCCGCGCCGTGGCGATCTGGTCGACGTGCGCGTGGGCGGTGCCCGGCGTGAGCTCCTGTCCGACCAGGACTTCCTGCGCACCCATGTGCGCTACCAGCGCTGGTGGCCGATCGGTGCGCGCGACGTGCTGGCGATGCGTGCCGAAGCGGGATACACGGCAGCGCCGTCGCGCTTCGGCATCCCGCAGGAGTACCTGTTCCGCGCCGGCGGCGCCCAGTCGGTGCGCGGCTACGCCTACCAGAGCCTGGGCGTGCGCGAGGGCGAGGCGATCGTCGGCGGGCGCACGATGCTGACGGGCAGCCTCGAATACACGCACTGGTTCACCCGCGACTGGGGCGGCGCGCTGTTTGCCGATGCCGGCAACGCGGCGGACACCTGGGGCGACCTGCACGCGGCCGTCGGCGCCGGCGCGGGCGTGCGCTGGCGCAGTCCGGCCGGCCCGCTCGGGCTCGATGTCGCCTACGGGCGCGAGGTGCGCAAGTGGCGAGTGGATTTCTCGATATCGGTCGGCTTCTGAGGGGCAGCGCGTCGCGCATCGCGCTCGTGGTTCTGGCGGTGGCGGCCGCGATCATGGTCGCGCTGGCGCTCGCCGCATATTGGCTGCTGGCGACGCCGGCGGGGGCCGAATGGGCGCTGCGGCGCGCCGGCGCCGAGATCGTCGAGGGCC
>Ga0075012_10003832_pt1 | contig 14113 bp, 13 predicted proteins | sample All_14_2_FD_71474 | JGI IMG/M metagenome (GOLD analysis project Ga0075012, IMG submission 71474) | Freshwater microbial communities in response to fracking from Pennsylvania, USA - Allegheny Zone_MetaG_DW_15 | ecosystem: Environmental > Aquatic > Deep subsurface > Groundwater > Drilled... | reverse complement strand
CGATAATTCTCTCGGTGCCGGGCGCGACTTGGCGGGTGTCCGCAAGGTGGTGCTCGACGCGGTGCAGAAGGCTCAAGGTCAGGGTTGTGCGCCGGGTGTGTTGGGCGTCTCCATCGGCGGTGACCGTGGTTCCTCCTATATCAAATCCAAAGAAGTGTTGTTCAGCGAAATGGGAACCCGCAACGAAGACCCGAAACTCGCCGAACTCGAAGAACGCCTGACCTCTGAAGCCAACGAGATGGGCATTGGTCCCATGGGCTTTGGCGGCAAGACCACTGTGCTCGATACCAAGATCGTCGGGTTGAGCCGTTTGCCTGCTTCGTACTTCGTCTCTGTGTCTTACATGTGTTGGGCATATCGCCGCCGCAAGATGACGGTCAAGGGCGAAGAGATTACTTACGATTAACATATGACGCATCACGTGATACGTAATGCGTATGGAGCATGAACCATGAAACAGATTACCACTCCCATCAGCGATGAAGCCATCCGCGACTTGAAGGTTGGTGATTCGGTGGCGCTCACCGGAATGATGGTCACCGGGCGCGATGCCGCTCATAAATGGATGATGGAAACCTTCATCAAGAAAACCCGCGCACCTCAAGGCGATGATCTGGAAGTCTACGAAGAATTGAAGAAACTGCTCAACGGCTCGGTCATCTACCACTGCGGACCAGTCGTCAGCGGTTTGGATACGAAAGACTACAAGTTTCTTGCCGCTGGTCCCACCACATCCATCCGTGAAGAGCCGTATCAAGCCGACGTGATGAAGCATTTCAACGTCAAAGGCGTGATCGGCAAAGGTGGCATGGGCGCCAAGACCTTGAAAGGCTGCCAGGAAACTCCCGGTGTATACCTCCACGCGATCGGCGGCGCGGCTTCCTTCCTCGCGCAGACAGTGGTCAAAGTCCACGGCGTGTTCAAGATGGAATTCGGCGTGCCCGAAGCGATGTGGGTCATCGAAGTCAAAGACTTCCCCGTTGTGGTCACAATGGACTCGCATGGCGGCAGTCAACACGCGGTTATTGATGATGCTTCGAAAAAAGTGTTGGACGAGTTGCTGGAAAAACCCTACTAGCTCAAAAAACGGACGGGATGCGACGCATCCCGTCCGTTCATTTAACGGCATAGTTCCTCTTTATGAACCTGTTATATAATCACCACAATGCGAAATTTTCTGCAGCGCTTGTTTGCTCCATCCATTTTTGAAGATGAAGAAAAAACTCGCACAGCTCAGATCCTGAATACATTTGGGTGGGTTGCGTTCGTTATTGTTCTTCTCATTACTTTTTCACGCATCATTACCGGGGAATGGCTAAGCAATTCATCCAAGATTTTTTTTCCAGCTCTCCTGCTCATTCTTTTTTTTACCCAACTTCTCATCCGCAAAGGGTATGTCCGCTTGGCGGGCGGCTTCATGGTCGTCCTGATATGGACGGCTCTCACCTCTCAAGCATCGCAATCTGATGGCTTGCGCGATGTAACGATCTTTGCCTACTCCATTCTGGTTCTGCTGGCAGCCCTCTTACTTGGATGGGTGGAAGGGATCATTACAGGCATTCTCAGTCTTATCGTCATTTGGTATTTTGCATATCAGGAAAGTATCGGGATCCGTACATTTTCCATTGACCCTCCTTTTAGTTTTGCGCGGGATTTTTCCGCGGTCTTTATCATCACCTGCATCCTTACCTACATCTTGATCCAACGGCTTAATCGTTCCCTTTCAGATGCGAGACTGGAACTGCGTGAACGTTTGCGGGCGGATGAAAAATTACAGATGCAAGCCAATTATCTCAACGCGCTTCACGAAACGACCTTTGGCTTGCTCAATCGTCTCGAACTTAAACCTCTCCTTGAAACGATCCTCCTTCGCACAGCAGAATTGCTGGAGACACCTCATGTAGGCATCGACCTTGCATCGGTAGATGGTGTTGTACTGCGACAGGAAATGGGAACCGGCATCTACGAACTGTGGAATGGCACCTACACCGAAAAAGGAGAAGGTCTTACTGGAAAGGTCTGGGAGCGGGGTGAGACCATTCAAGTGGAAGATTACGCCGCTTGGGAGGGAAGGAATACATCCTTGGTGCAGGCGACCAAGCTTTGTTCCGTCGTTGGGGCGCCTTTGAAATCAGGAGACAAGATCCTGGGTGTATTGTTAGTCTCTTCTCTTGAAAAGGGAAAGAACTTCAGCCCTGAAAAAGTGATCTTACTTGAAAGGCTGGCGGCACTCGCTTCTCTCGCGATCGATAATGCCCGTCTCTATGAGAGCGCAAAAAAGGAATTGTATGAGCGCAAAGTGATCGAAGAAGACCTGCGCTCCAGTGAAGAACGCTTTCGTAAAGTATTCAATAATGCCAGTATCGCCGTTTCCATTGTCACATTGGAAGATGGGATTTTTCTCGAAGCCAATCAGGCATTTTGGGATCTGGCAGGGCTAACTCCCGAACAAGCATTGGGGCGCTCTGCTGTGGACCTTGAACTTTGGTCTCATCCCGATGAGCGTGCCCGGTTTGTGAAAAATCTGCTGGAAAATGGGTCCCTTGAAAATGTAGAAGTTGAATTTCCGGTCAAAAATGGACCCAATCGACAGTCCCTTGCATATTATGAGTTGATCGATATCAAAGGACAGCGTTGTATTTTGTGCATGTTCTACGATATCTCTGAGCAGCGCCAGACCCAGCGGGACTTAAAAGAAAGCGAACGCCGAAACCGCGCGATCATTTCCTCCATCCCAGATATGATCTTCGAAGTCTCAAACGATGGAATATTTTTGGACTTCATGGCATCTGCTGAGCTGGTTCCCATCATGGAGCCGCATGAATTCATCGGCAAAAATATCAAGGATATGTTCCCGCCGCACATTGGCAAGCAGACGATGTTTGCCTTGGAACGTGCTCTTGTTACCGGACAAGTCCATGCCTTTGAGTATGGACTTCCCCCCGGCGAAGAGACGCAATTCTTTGAAGCTCGTGTAGCCTCTGTCACATCTGAATCTGCCATTATCATGGTGCGAGACATCAGTCAACGCAAATGGGTGGAGACCGAGCGCGAAAAGCTCATCAACGAATTGGAAGATAAGAACGCCGAGTCTGAAGCCTTGCGTGAAAGTATGGCGATCATCGTAGAGACGTTGGATGAGACTCGTGCCGTCGGTTTGATTTTGGAACAACTTGAAAAGGTGCTTCCATTCGATTCCGCCTCCGTACAGCTTTTGAACGATGGGGAATTGGAGATCGTGAGCACAAGACGGCTTGAGCCGAAGGAAATGCACCTTGGAACGCGATATAAGGTCAGTGAGAATGAGCCGTCGTATCCGCTTTTAACTGGTAAAGTCCCATACATCCTTGTGGAAGATGTAAGATCCGTTTTCAATACTTTATTTTCTCAAAGCCCTCACAATCAGATCCGAACATGGCTTGCGGTTCCCTTGCGCATCAAGCGCCAGATCATCGGCATCATTACTTTGGATGGTCACCAACCCAACAAGTTTACTCACAAACATGCCGACCTTGCCGTGACCTATGCCAACCAGGTTGCCATAGCCTTGGAAAACGCACGTTTGTTCAGCGAGGTTCAAAAGGAACTTTCAGAGCGGAAAAAACTGATCGAAGAACTGGAAAACAAGAACGCCGAATTAGAGCGTTTTACCTATACCGTTTCTCACGACCTGAAATCTCCGATCATCACCATTCGCGGCTTTTTAGGCTTCCTTGAAAAAGACGCGCAAACGGGCAATCTCTCCCGCTTGCGAAGCGACGTCAAACGCATTTCGGATGCCACCGATAAAATGCAAACCCTGTTGAACGAATTGCTCGACCTTTCACGCGTTGGTCGTCTGGTTAACCCGCCTACACAGATCCCGTTCAACGAGATCGTCTATGAAGCGCTCGACCTCGTACAAGGACGCATCCAAGCCAACCATGTGCAAGTGAGTATTCAAGACAACATGGACACGGTCTATGTCGACCGTCAGCGCATGGTGGAGGCGGTGCAGAACCTGATCGATAACGCCGCAAAGTTCGTCGGTGAAAGCCCGAAGATCGAGATCGGTCAAGATGGCAGGGATGGTGATATGCCGATCTTCTTCGTGCGCGATAATGGTATTGGCATTCCCGCCATTCACCACGAACGGATTTTCGGCTTGTTCAACAAGTTGGATGCCAGTTCCGAAGGAACGGGCATTGGTCTGGCTCTCGTGAGGAGAATAGTTGAGGTCCACAAAGGCAGGATCTGGGTCCAGAGTGAACCGCATAAAGGGTCAACTTTCTTCTTCACGCTTCCCACGGGACCCGAATCCTGAATCGTGATATAACTGGCGTCATCTCATCTCGTGGAGGACTCTTCATGAAGCACGCAGTCAGCATCAGCATTGGTTCATCCAAACGAAACAAGGCTGTGGAAGTTAATTTGCTGGGGGAAACAGTACGCATCGAACGCATTGGCACCGACGGCGATATGGAAGCCGCAGCACTCAAATACAAAGAATTAGATGGAAAAGTGGACGCCTTTGGCGTGGGCGGCGCGGACCTCGAAGCGCTGGTGGATGGAAAAGTTTACCCGTTCTATTCCGTGCGACCGATGGTGCGTTTCGTTGAAAAAACCCCGCTCGTTGATGGCGGCGGACTCAAGAACACACTGGAAAATAAAGCCGTATCGTTTTTAGATTCCAAGATCGGCGACTACATTAAACAACAGGGACGCAAAGTACTGATCCCCGTTGGCGTAGACCGCTGGGGCTTATCCACATCCTTTGCTGAAGCAGGTTATGAAACCGTCTTTGGCGATATGATGTTTGGATTGGATATTCCAATCCCCGTCCGCAGTATTAAGGGACTCAGAACCGTTGCTGCGTTGCTCATGCCCATTGCCGGACGTTTGCCTTTTGAAATGTTATATCCCACTGGTGAAAAGCAGGAAAAGCATGTTCCGAAATTCCAAAAGTATTATCACTGGGCAACCGTGATCGCTGGCGATTGTCATTACGTCAAACGCCATATGCCATTGGATGGTATGCAAGGTAAAGTAGTAGTGACTAATACCACCACGCCCGACGATGTGGAATTTTTCCGCAAGGTTGGTATCAAGTATCTCCTTACCACCACACCCGTCATGGACGGGCGTTCCTTCGGTACGAACATGCTGGAAGCTGCCTTGGTGGCGGTCTCTGGCAAGAATCGTCCGCTCACTTGGGATGAGCTTGGCGAAATGATCACCAAACTCGGTTTCGAACCACAATTGCAGGAGTTGAACTAACCATGAAGATGAATGTCATTGTTCTTGCTGGGGGCATTCCCCAACCCAATGACCCACTGTATGCCTACTCCAAAGGTGACTCTAAAGCACTGATCGATGTGGCGGGCAAACCTATGGTGCAGTGGGTGGTAGATGCCTTGAACGAAGCCAAATCAGTGGACCAGATCATTGTCATCGGTCTTTCTCAAAAGACTGGGTTGGTTTCTGAAAAGCCGATCCATTACATCTCTAATCAGGGACGTATGTTGGCGAACATCGTTATCGGTTCTGAAAAATCGCTTGAACTCAGACCGAACAACGATTATCTGCTCGTCTGCTCTGCCGACATCCCCGCCTTGCGCGGCAGCATGGTAGATTGGCTCGTCAAAACCGCCATGCAAACTGAAGATGAACTGTATTACGGTGTGTGTCCCAAAGAAGTAATGGAAGCACGCTATCCCGAATCCAAGCGTACCTACACCAAACTCAAGAACATGGAATTATGCGGCGCAGATGTTAATATCACCCGTATTAGTGTCATCAAAGAACACATGCCCACTTGGGAAGCTCTTATCGGCAACCGCAAGAGTCCAATGCGTCAGGCTGCCATTATCGGTTTTGATACGCTCTTCCAACTTGCTACTCGTCAGTTCACACTGGATGGTCTGGTGGAACGCGCCTCTCAACGCATTGGCATCAAAGGACGCGCCATTGTTTGGGAGCATGCCGAAGCCTGCATGGACGTTGACAAGCCTCATCAACTCGAATTGATGCGTAACGACCTCGCCGCACAGGTCAAAAAGTCGGCAAAAGCCTCAAAGGAAAAATCAACGAAATAAAAATGAACCTTCGGAAAATCATCGAACTCGATGCCCGACTTTCCAGTCAAATGCGCGTTGCTGAAAAGCCGGGTTTTTTGCGAAACCTCGCCATCTTCTTCGCCCACTCCGGCGACTCTTGGTTTTGGGCGGCAGGTCTCATCATCATTTGGTTCTTCAGCAACTCACAATGGCGTCACTGGGAAACCGTTGAATTCTTCGGTCTTTCCGGCTTGGCTGTGGTGGTGTTGGCTGTCAAGTTCCTCTTCAAACGCAAACGCCCAGAAGGTGAATGGGGTGGGATCTACCGCAACACGGACCCGCACTCCTTCCCATCTGGACACGCCGCCCGTGCTTTTCTCATCGCAGTCCTTGCCTCGTTTCTTGCCCCGCCCTGGCTTGCCACTGTCCTTTGGGTTTGGGCTCCGCTGGTAGCTTTAGCACGCGTAGCAATGGGCGTTCACTACCTTTCAGATATCATTGCCGGTGCGATCCTTGGAGCTATCGTAGCCTTGCTTGGATTGCAGTTCTATCAATATCTCGTTGACTGGTTTACCGGCTTGACCGGCTTCTCATTCTGGTAGATAGACAAACTACGGCGGCATTGATGTCGCCGTAATTTTTTAGAGGTTCGCTATGAGATTTCATACCTTTCGCCTAAAACCCCAACAAGACCTGTTCGACTCCATTGAAGAATTCGTCAAACAGAACAACATAGAAGCGGGCTGTGTCCTCTCCAGCGTTGGCAGCCTGACCCATGCCACGCTCCGCCTTGCCAACCGCAACTATTACAACGACTACGAAGGTCATTTCGAGATCGTCTCCATGACAGGGACCGTGTCCATTCATGGCTCACACATCCACGTTGCCATCTCCGATGGTGACGGCGTGACGATCGGTGGTCATCTCGTGAGCGGATGCAAGATCTACACCACCGCTGAAATCGTGTTATTGGAATTGGACGATGTGGTCTACAAGCGCGAAATGTTCGAAAATGATTCGGGGTATGAGGAATTAGTGGTTTATAAAAAGTAGGGGCGCGGTCTCCGCGCCCTATTTGAATACCAAGAAATTGGGCGGGAGAACCCCGCCCCTACAAATTGATTGCCTTCAAAAATTCTTCGGGTCGGGTTACCGTTTCTTTCAATTCCAGCATCTTTCCCAACCGTGTTAACTGCGGCGGGTCGACGTAGGTCTGCGCCAGGGTTTCTTCCTCGCCCAATACCTCACGTGCGGGTCCATCGAGCAGGACTTGTCCCTTTGCGAGAGCAATGACACGCTCAAAGTTCTCAGCGCAGAAATCAATATCGTGTGTGATGGTGATGACAGTCTTGCCTTCACGCTTCAACTCGGCAATGACATGTGCAATTCTCGCCACGTTAACCGCGTCCTGCCCAGTGGTGGGTTCATCGAAGATGACAATGGGTGTGTCCATTGCAATGATGGATGCCAGCGCGACCATCTTGCGCCATGTGGGTGAAAGGTCGTAGGGATTGGTATCAGCTTTGTCGTGCAGTTCTGTCAGCGCCATTGCGCGTTTGACGAGTTCATCCACTTTTTCTTTTGCATATCCCAAATTGCGCGGACCGAACGAAACCTCGGTGAGCACATCTCTTGAAAAAAGCTGTTCATCGGGGTTTTGAAAGACATATCCAACCCGTGAAGCCAATTTGGCAACCGATTGCTTTGTCGTTTCCCAATCACCGATGAATACAGAGCCAGAGGTTGGTTTGAGCAAGCCATTGAAGTGACGCACAAGCGTCGTCTTCCCTGCACCGTTTTGCCCGACGATGGCAACTTGCTCACCGGGGTTGATAGTCAAGCTGATGCCCTTCAAGGCTTCCAAGCCGGTGGGATAGGTGAAGCGGAGATCTTTGATGGTGATTTTCATGATGTCCTGTTTGAAGAGTGAAAAATGAAACGTGATTTGGGGTCTTGATACTTCACGCTTCACTCGTCATTTTTCATTTGAATCCTTCCATTGCCTCGAACAACGTCACTGGCAATTTTTCTTTCTTCCACAGCCCTTGTTTCTTTGCTTCCCTCGCCACAGATGTATATCTTGAAACGCCAAAACCATTTTCAACCAATACATCCGAGGTCAATACTTCACTGGGAGTGCCTTCGAGCAGGGTCTGACCATCTTTCAGGGCGATAACACGGTCTGCAAAGTGCGCGATCCATTCCACTTTGTGTTCGACCATCACGACGGTCATGCCTTCTTCCGCCATTTTGCGCACCACGCCGAAGACTTCACGGGTGCCGATCGGGTCCATTTGCGAGGTCGGTTCGTCGAGGACTAAAAGCTTGGGTCGCATGACCAGGATCGAGGTCAGCGCGACGCGTTGTTGTTGTCCGCCAGAGAGAGAATAGGGAGACCGGTCGGCTAGGTCGCTGATTCCGGTCAGGGACATGGCATCCTCCACCCGCTGTTTCATTTCATCACGCGGTACGCCAATGTTCTCCAACCCAAATGCGAGCTCTTCGAAGACGGTGTACTTCGCGCCGGAAATTTGATTGAAGGGATTTTGGAATGCCAGCCCAACATTGAGCACCCACTCATCCAACGTGGACTCGCCGGACTTCTTGCCGTCCACTTCGACTTCGCCGGAAAATTCACCCTTGAAAAAATGCGGCACGAAGCCCGCCAACGCATAACACAGTGTGGACTTGCCCGCACCATTCGGGCCGATGATGGAAATGAACTCACCTTCTTTCACCTGCAAGTTGACGTTTTGCAGCACAGGCTCTTTGGTGAGAGGATATTTATAGGTGAGGTTTTGAATGTTTACGAAAGCCATATATTCAGCCCAATGGAAACGATGATGAGTATGAACAGCACCCAGCGCAAACCTTGATCGAATGCCGGGTCGGGAATTTCATGCAACGATGTTTTGACATGCTTGGACGTAAAGCCGCGTGCTTCGATGGCAATGGCGCGTTCTTCCACTTCGACGAGGGAGCCAAATACCAACGGACCTACTAATGGAATCAATGAGCCAGCTCGTTTGAAGAATGTGCTTTCCGTATCCAAGCCGCGTGAACGTTGGGCAGAGATGATGGTCTGCGCTTTTGCCTGTATCTGCGGCAAGATCTGCAGTGTGGAAATGATGACGTAGGAAAACTGTCCCGGTAATCCGCGGCGGGTAAGGTCAGACATCAATTCGCTGGGGTGAGTTGAAAGCAGAAATAGGGTGAATGCCGAGATCATCACGATAACTCGCATGGCATTGCGAAACGCGAACATCATGCTTTCGGTAGTTACATCTAGAAAATAGAATTTGAAGATGATATCTTCGCCAATGGGCTGAAAGAAGGCTTGCATCAAAAAAAGAAAGCCTGCCGCCGGAAGGATGAGGCGCAAGGCTGTTACCGAAAATTCACGAAGGACTTTCCCAAGCATGCTGAGCGGAATAATCGCAACGAGAAGGATCAGATGCGGCGCCCAATACCAGGGGAAGGTGAAGGCGATGATGATCAGTGCGAGGGTAAGCACCAACTTGGTCAATGGGTTGAGGCGATGAAGAAAGCTGTCTCGTTTGATGTGGAAGGAAAGTCTCTCATGCATAGACTTGGATTATACCCATTGCAGTTATAAAAAACATCATTCACCCCGAGTTTAATATAGGACGCTGACAAGCGCGGATGGACGCGGAAAGAATTAAAAAATCCGCGTCTTCAGCGTTTGTCAGCGTCCCATTTGCTTTTAAAAAAACTCACCCGCGAAACCTTAATTTCGGGGTGAGTTATGTTTGGTAGATCGAACGAAGCTACCCGCCCAAGATATTCCTGAGCATGAACGCTGCAAACAGAACCAACGCCACAACAACACCAATGGCAATGTACATTTGGGTGCTGCTTGTCTGTCCTTCGGTCTGGACTTGATCCGCCTTGGGGTAACCACCAATAGTCCGCTTGGGCAAACCAAGGATGATGGCAAAGGCGATCATGGCAGTCGTGATCTTATCCACGGGTTCGGTCAGGAAGCTGGTGCTAACAACCGCCTGCCAAATGCCTTGTCCGGTTTGAAGCAGGTACGCGGTGATGAAAGAGGAACCACTGGCAGTGATGCCGCCGAAAAGATAGACAGCAATGGGTGTGGAGACGATGGCCGCGGTGAGCGCAACCACGAAACCGGTGACCACGACCTTCCACCAGCTCTTGAAGAAACCCCACTGTGCCATGCGCCCCGCCATATAACCGATCATTGCTGCAACGGGCCACCAAGGGAATGCACCCGGGTCGATGGCGATGCCCCAGATCACGTTCGAGAGCGCGCCGGTCAGAGCGCCAGCCCACGGTCCGCACAAAACAGCCACCATCACCGTTCCGATGGAGTCAAGGAACACAGGTAACTTGAGGACGAGGACGATCTGTCCCATGGCAATGTTGATACCGATGGCGATGGGAATGAGCACCCACGTCTGCGTATTGAAGTTGTTCTTGATCTTTTCCAACATGGTTTCCTCCGGATGAAATATAGAATCAATTACACAACTATCATAACACTTTCAATTGTGCAGCGTCACGAGATTTTCTGCGCCAGTTTTTCCATCCGCTCCAAGAACAATTCCATAAACATGCGCGGACGTACCCCCATAGCCACCTTCATATTCTTTGGCTTTTTCCCATAGTTGTAGAAGTCCGCGAAGGTGTTGCCTAGACCAACTCCCGTCGAAATATCCACATCCACCACCAGGTCTTGGTAGTCACAAATTTCCGGCATGAAGGTCAACGCCAGTGTCATCGGGTCGTTGATAACGCAGCCATCGATGCTTTGATATTCATCGTGAAATTCCATGTAGAAGCGGGTCGAGTCCGCGATGAATTTGGTAATGGGCGAGTCAATCTTCAACAAACGATTCAAATCGTCTTTCGTGAAGATGCATTGATAGGTCACATCCAGCGGCGTGAGGATCATCGGCATGCCCGAATGAAAAACGATGTGCGCCGCGTGCGGGTCCACATAAGTGTTGTACTCCGCTTGCGCCGTGGTGTTGCCCGGGTATTGGATCGCCCCGCCCATGATGAACACCTCTTTGACATTCTGCACAATGCGTGGCTCTTTGCGAATCGCCAATGCGACATTCGTCAGCGGACCGATCGCCACCAAGGTGACTTCACCCGGGCGTGACATGATCTGCTCGATAAGGTAATCGCTTCCATGCCCCGCCTTGGGCTGGGTCGCCGGTTCTGGAAGTTGAGCATACCCGAGACCTTGATTCCCATGCGTCTCGGGGCTGAGCAGCGACTCTTTCACGAGCGGCAAGTCGCAGCCTTTGAAAACAGGGACATGGCTCGCCTTCGCCAATTCCAAAACGGACAATGCATTCTTCGTCGTCTGCTCAGTGGAGACGTTGCCATGTACAGAGACAATGCCATCTAAGATAATTTCCGGCGAAGCCAGTGCCAGCAAAATGGCAAGCGAGTCGTCGATGCCAGGGTCGGTGTCAATGATGATGTGTTTAGGCATATTTGTTTCCAATGTAGGGGCGGGGTCACCCCGCCCCTACAATATATTTTTCCATTCTCTCAATAAACAACTCCACAAACTCGCGTCCTTTTACATCCAACGCAACCTTCATGTTCGCGGGTTTCTTTGCAACCTTCATAAAGTCTGCATAGGTTTTGCCGGTGGAGACACCGCCGGAAATATCCACATCCACGTAATGCTCTTCAATGGATAGCAACTCCGGCGCAATGATCGCTGCTACCGTCAGCGGATCGTGCAACGCACAACCCGCAAAGCCCTCATACTTTAAATAGAAAGCCATGTAATCCGCCGTCACATCGCGGACGAATTTAGCAATGGGCGAGTCGATTTTGTTCAAGCGTTCCACATCCGCGGAGGTGAGCAGGCATTTGTAAGTAGCGTCCAACGGGATGAGGGTGATGGGAATGCCCGAGTTGAAAACGATATGTGCCGCATGCGGGTCTTCATAAATATTGAACTCTGCCAGTGGCGACATATTCCCACCCGAGCGGATCGCTCCGCCCATGATGACCAGTTCCTTCACGGCTTGTGCAAATTTTGGTTCTTTGCGAATGGCAAGTGCCACATTGGTGAGCGGACCAACCGCGAATAATGTCAATTCATTGGGTTCAGCGAGGAAGCGTTCGATGAGGTAATCCACGGCGTGGGTATTGATGGGCTTTATTTTTGGCTCGGGTAAATTCGTCCTGCCCATGCCGCTGGAGCCATGCACCATTTCGCCTGATTGCTTGTGTGACGGTTTGACCAACGGCACGGTACAGCCTCTTGCCACAGGAATATGAGTCGCATTCAAGAATTCAAGCAGAGCAAGCGCATTGCGCGTGGTCTTATCAATGGTCACATTGCCATGCACGGTGGTGATGGCTTCAAGTTGTATCTCTGGCGAAGCGAGCATGAGCATAATTGCCAACGCGTCGTCTGCGCCGGGGTCGGTGTCGAGGATGATTCGGGTTGGGGGCATGGGGTTAGTAGGTTGGTGGATTGGTAGATTAGTATATTGGGTATTAGGTTAGAAATTTTTCAACTTCGTCTTTGGTTGGTAACGATGGTTGTGCGCCAAATTTGGTGGTTGCCAATGCGCCGCAAGCGCATCCATAGCGGACGGAGTCTTCGAGTGATTTGCCGCTCAATAAAGATGAGGCAAATCCGCCAATGAAAGCATCGCCTGCGGCGGTGGTGTCAACGACATCCACTTTATACGTGTCTACTTGTTTTACTTGTGTGCTCGTTACCAACAATGCGCCTTTGCTACCCAATGTCACAATGACGGTCTTCACGCCTTGCTTCAAAATCTCTTTTGCGGCAACTTCAGCGGAAGAAACATCCATCACTGGCAAGCCAGTAAGCAAAGCAAGTTCGCTTTCGTTGGGAATAAGAATATCTATATTGGAGAGTAATTCAGCGGGGAGGGATTTGGCAGGCGCAGGGTTGAGGATGACCTGCATTCCATGTTCGCGGGCGCGTTGTGCGGCGTGCAAAACTGTCGGCGTGGGGATCTCTAACTGGAGCAGGAGCAAGCCTGAGTTTGAGAAAGAAGCGGAGTCTACATCCGCTGGCGTGACCATGCCATTTGCGCCCGGCGAGAGCACAATGCTGTTCTGCCCGTTCGCATCCACAACGATGATGGCGGTGCCTGTGGCTGAATCCGTTTTCAAAACATGCGATGTATCCACATGGTTAGACTTTAAATTATCGACGAGGAAGGGACCAAAGCTATCGCTTCCGACTCGTCCGACCATTGCGGTTTGCACCCCTTGCCTTGCCGCCGCCACAGCCTGATTCGCACCCTTACCGCCGGGGATGATTTGCAGATCATCTCCGCTGATGGTTTCGCCCGGCTGCGGAAAGCGCGGTGATTTGACGACGAGGTCTGCGTTGAGGGAACCGATGACGAGAATGTTGGACATGATGGTATTTTACTGTAGGGAGTCGAAAGTCGAAGGTCAAAAGTCAATAGACTTAACTGGCGAAGGGATTGAAATTTGTTTCGCGGTCGTAGTAGTCTTCGTTCTCGGCGCGTTTCAATGCGTTGACGATGAGATAGGTGAGCGGAGTCATCAGCGCTTCGATGCTGACCTTGAAAAGATAATTGGTGAACGCAAGCGTGACGAACAGACTCCACGGAAAGACGCCGAACGCTGATGCAATGGCGACGAAGACGACTGAGTCGATGGCTTCACCGACGAGGGTACTGCCGATAGTGCGCGACCAAAGCCAACGTCCGTTGGTGAGGATTTTCATTTTGGCGAGCACGAAGGAGTTGAAGAATTCGCCGAGCCAGTAGCCGGAAAGACTCGCCAACACAATGCCGCCCGTGCTCATGCCGCCGAGGATGGCTTGATAGGCATTGTCACCGGCATAGCTTCGCCAGGTCGCTTCGCCGGGCATGATGCCGACCAGCCAGAGTGTGAGTGATGTAAGAATGAGTGCGAAGAAGCCAGTCCAGATCACGCGGCGCGAGCGTTGATACCCGTAGACTTCGGTGAGGATATCGCCGAAGACATAACTGATGGGGAAGAGAAGTGTCCCTGCATCGAAAGCGAGTGGGATGTGAAAGAGGCTGATG
>Ga0075012_10003831_pt1 | contig 14114 bp, 12 predicted proteins | sample All_14_2_FD_71474 | JGI IMG/M metagenome (GOLD analysis project Ga0075012, IMG submission 71474) | Freshwater microbial communities in response to fracking from Pennsylvania, USA - Allegheny Zone_MetaG_DW_15 | ecosystem: Environmental > Aquatic > Deep subsurface > Groundwater > Drilled... | reverse complement strand
ACATTACCCTGCGCACCTACCCCGGCCTGGCCCATGGCATCAATGCCGCCGAGGTCGACGAGGTCCGCGCCTTCCTCCAACGCGTCCTGGCGGGTTAGACCTCAACCGTCATCCTGGGATTAAGCCCGAGGATGACAGTTGTTTTGAATAACGAAGGTATAAAGGCCCTAAAAACGTTGAGAGGGGTTATATCCCCCCTCCCCTCAAGTGTGGCTAATAACCTTGGGGTACTAGGGGGTTGATGGGCGGCGTGCTGCCGCCCACCCTACGGGCGTAGCCTCCCTTTGGTCGCTACGTCCACTTCGGCTACTGCCTCCGTAGTCGCGCGCGCAAAGCGCGGCACCCCTAAAAGCAAAGGCCAGCTAAGCTGGCCTTTAGCGAAACATAAGCACCGCTGACGGGTTAATACCCGTCAGCGGGCGGTTCACGCATGATGACCTCACGCTTACCGACGTGATCAGAGGGCCCCACCAAACCATCCCGCTCCATCTGCTCAATCAGGGTTGCGGCGCGGTTATAACCAATCTTAAGGTGTCGCTGGATGAATGAGGTTGAAGCCTTACGCTCACGCGCGACAAGATCAATGGCCTGGCGGTACAATGGGTCATCAGGGCTAACGCCACTGCCACCTTCACCGCCGCCTGCATTACCACCCTCGGCTGAAGTATCCACGGTGATGGTATCAATGTACTGCGGCTGGCCCTGCTTCTTCAGGTGCTCGGCCACCTTCTCACACTCTTCTTCGCTCACGAAGGCCCCATGCACACGCTGCAGGTGGGGCGCACCGTTGGCCATGTAAAGCATATCACCTTTACCCAGCAACGCCTCCGCCCCCATCTGGTCTAGAATGGTGCGTGAGTCAATTTTACTGGTGACGTGGAACGACATACGGGTCGGGATGTTCGCCTTAATCAAGCCCGTAATCACGTCTACACTCGGGCGCTGGGTCGCCACCATCAGGTGAATGCCCGAGGCACGCGCCATCTGCGCCAGACGAGCAATTGAAGCCTCAACCTGTTTACCCGCCACCAGCATCAAGTCAGCCAGCTCGTCAATAATCACCACGATATAGGGCAGGCTTTCGGTGGCCACGGGGCGCTCTTCCAGCATCGGGCGACCGGTCTGCACGTCAAACCCGGTTTGCACCATACGGGTAGGGATCTTGCCCTCTTTTTGCAGCTCCGCGAATTTGTCATTGAAGCTCTGGACGTTTTTCACCCCCAGTTCGCTCATCATGCGGTAGCGGTTTTCCATTTCTTTCACCGCCCACTTCAGCGCTGCTGCGGCCTTGTTCGGGTCAGTCACCACCGGGGTCAACAGGTGCGGAATACCGTTATAGCCAGAAAGCTCCAGCATTTTCGGATCCACCATAATAAACCGCAGTTCTTTGGGCGTCATGCGGTAGGTCAGACCCAGAATAAACGCGTTCACCGCCACTGATTTACCTGAGCCGGTCGTCCCCGCAATCAAGCTATGCGGCATCTTTGAAATATCCGCAAAGGTCGGCTTACCGCCCACATCCACACCCAGCGGCACCACCAGCTTGCCGTGGTGTGAATTAAACTCTTCAGTCGCCAGCAGCTCACGCAAACGCACGGTACGGCGCTTGCGGTTAGGCAGCTCAATACCAATCACGTTTTTGCCATGAATGGGGGCAATACGAATCGCCGTCGCTGACATCGCGCGAGCCAAATCATCAGCCAAGCCAACCACTTTTGAGGTCTTTACCCCCACCGCGGGTTCCATCTCATAAATCGTCACCACCGGGCCCGGTGACACCTTCACCACCCGACCTTCCACCCCGAAGTTCGCCATCTGGGCTTCCAGCATGCGGGCGTTCTGGGTCAGGGCTTCTTCAGACTCTTCAGCGTCTTCTTCAGTATTCTTTTCCAGCAAGCTCAAAGGCGGTAGGGTGTACTCACCGGAAAGCTCCAGAGGCAAAGCCGCTTGGCTTTCTTCCTCTTCACGCGGCTGGGTTTTCGCCTTCGCCTGAGGGCGCTCTACCAAAGGCTTCTCTTTTTTTTGTGGTGCAGGGCGCGGCAGCGGCAAATCAATTTCCATCTGGTCATCGCTGCGCAGGGTGCCAATAAAGCGCCAGGCTTCCATGCTCCATACCCGCAGGTAGTGCTGCGTAACTTTGCCGTAGTGGTACAGGTCGCGCAGGGTCAGGCCACTCAGGTACAAAAAGCTTCCCAGGGCCACCAGCATCGGTACCAGCACCGCACCAAAGCCGCCCATCCATTTATGCAGGGCCGTACCCACCAATACCCCCAGCAAACCACCATTGCCCACGCCGCCCACCACAGGCCAATCGGCAATGGGCTGCCACAGGTGGAACAAAGCCGCAATTGAGGTAATAAAGAAAGGCGCCACCGCCGCCCGCAGCGACAGGTTCGGCATCGGCTGGTGTAGAATATATTGCAGTGAAACGGCCAGCAGCATAATCGGCACGGTATAAGCACCAGCGCCAAAGTAGCTCAGCAGAATATCAGCCAGATAAGCGCCAACCAAACCACCTTTGTTTTCTAAAAACGCCGCGGGGGTTGAAGTATTCAGCGAGGGATCACCTGGTGAGAAGGTCACCAGACTCACCATCACAAACATCGCCAGACCCGCCACCAACAAGCCCACCGCCTCGCTTAAACGTGGGTGCATGGGTTGGGGTTCTTTAATCACCGGGCGACGGACATTGGCCATGGGCAGTACTCTCTCTCAGCTCATAAATCTACCACAAAAGACATAAAAAAGCCCCAAAGTCTGGGGTCTTCCCTGCGAATATACCACCCACTGTTGAAAAAAGGCCACGGCCATTTAAGCCGTCTGACCATAAAGCACATTAGTCTCCAGAATCTCTTCCACAAACAGCTCAATAAAGGTCTGCAGCGGTGCGACTGACTGCTGGGTTTTCATCCGCAGCAGGGCACCTTGCCAGGAGTTCAGCATCAAGGTCGCCAAACCCTCACAGTCAATATCGCCAGAAATCTGGCGCTGCAGCTGCGCCTGGCTCAAACAACCCGCCAGGCCACCCTCCAGCTTCTTGAAGGACTGCTCTACAATTTGCCGTGCCACATCGTCGGTATGGGCCAGCTCCAAACCGGCCTTGGCCAGGAATACCCGTTTGGTGTCAAAGTTCCTGAGGCAGGTATCCACCTCTGTTTCAAAATATTTACGGATGCGCTGCACCGGGGTGATGGATAGGTCAGAAAAAATCGCCTGCATATGCTCAATATGGCGGTCAGCATGGGCCTGCAGAATTTCATGCACAAAGGCGTCTTTGCTTTCAAAGTAATAATAAAACGACCCCTTGGGGACTGAAGCCGAGTCCAGCACTTCCTTCAACCCCGCCCCTGAAATAGAGCTGCGACGAAAGGCCTCAAACCCCTTCTTCAGCAACAGGTCACGCACCTGGTTGCGCTTCACGGGGGTCAAGTTCTGGGGTGTGGTCATTGGGCATTATCCTCCTTGAGCGATTACACAGTACCCAGCTTTTCCGCCACCGTCAATGCATTTACTAGACGACCGCCTAGTATTTAATGGATGACATCTACCAGTGACAAGGCGCATACTCAGCGCAAATGGAGAACCCCTCATGGCTGAGAAACTGAATAAAAACCGCATCCGCGACACCCGCCTGATTGCCATTGTCGCCATTCTTGTCTTTTTATTCACCGAACCCCGCGCCCCACACTGGCTGCATGAATTCAGCGAATTCCTGGGCTTTATGCTGGTGATTGTCTGCGTCCTTGGGCGTCTTTACGCCACAACCTTTATTGGCGGGGTCAAAAACCACAAGCTGATGACCGACGGCCCCTTCGCCATGGTGCGCAACCCCCTATATTTCTTTTCACTGGTAGGCGTTGCAGGGGTAGGGCTAATGAGCACCCGCATCACCGTTGCTTTGGCGTTGCTGGGCATCTTCTATATCATCTTTGACCGCATGATCACCCGCGAAGAAAAGTTCCTCAAAGAGAAATTCGGTAAAGACTACAAAGCTTATTGCGCCGCAACACCACGCCTCTGGCCTGACTTTAAAAAGTACACCGCCCCAGACGTTATTGAAGTTCGCCCCCAATATGTACTGAATGCGGTCAAAGACTGCACCTTCTGGTTCCTGCCCTACTTCGTATTTGAGCTGATTGACTGGCTCCACGCCACGGGGAACCTCCCGGTACTGGTGCTACTGCCCTAACAAAAAACCCGCCAGCTGGCGGGTTTTAATTTTAGCGGAAGCGACTGGCGTTCGGCTTACCGGGGCGGCGACCACCTTCACGGTTAAACGGACGCTGGCCATCGCCACGTGGCGTAAACGGACGGGTCGCACCTTCACGTCGAGCCGGGCCATCACCCCGTGGGCTGAATGAACGTTCGCCACCCTCACGACGAGATTGTCCTTCACCACGGGCATGGAAAGGACGGGCAGAACCCTCACGACGTGGACCGTCACCGCGTGGCGCGAATGAACGGCCACCCTCGTCACGACGGGCCGGACGGGCTGAACGGTCACCGCTGAATTCTTCACGGCGGAAACTGCGTTTCGGCTCTTCTTCACGATGCACAAAACCAGAAGCTGACGGCGCTGAACGCTTGCCTTCAAAACGGGTATCCTCACGACGTGGGCCAGCATCACGACGATTATCATCGCGGCGGAAAGGCTTTTTGTTAAACCCGCCGGCTGACTTGTTGCCACCTTGCGGGGCACCACGGCGCTGTTGCTGCTTGCCGCCACGACGCAGCACCTCTTTGGGCGCACGACGACGGAACTCTTCTTCACCAAATAGCGGCTCCATGCCGGGCAGGGTCTCGAAGGTAAATTTCTTACCGCTGATTTTTTCAACCAGAGTCAGCATGGCCACATCTTCAGGCACAATCAGTGAAATGGCGATACCCACATCACCACCACGGCCAGTACGGCCAATCCGGTGGGTATAATCTTCAGCCACCTGCGGCATGTCATAGTTAATCACGTGGCTCAGTTTTTTAACATCAATACCACGGGCCGCAACGTCAGTGGCCACCAGCACACGCAACTTACCTTTGTGCAGCATTTCTAAAGTACGCTTACGGGCGTTCTGGCGCATGTCACCATGCATCGCCGCACTGGGGTGACCCAGCTTTTCCAGGCGCTCGGCCAACTTGTCCGCGCTGCGCTTGGTCGCGGCAAAAACAATCGCCTGCCAGATGTCACGGTTGTCCAAAAGTTTCGCTAGCAAAGCAAACTTGTGCTCATTGTCATCAGCGGCATATACCACCTGGGTGATGCTGTCGTGGTTCATCTTGGCGGGGGCAAGGGCAATACGCACAGGGTTTTGCAATGAGCGTTTGGCAATGGCCTCAACACCCTCATCAAAGGTGGCTGAGAACAACAGAATCTGCGGGCGCGCTGGGAAGGCGGCCAACACCTGTTCCACCGGCTTACGGAAGCCCATGTCCAGCATACGGTCAGCTTCGTCCAGCACCAGCATTTCCACGCGTGAGAAATCCACACGCTTTGATTCCATATGGTCAATCAAACGACCAGGGGTGGCAATCAGAATATCCAGGGGCTCGCTCAGCATTTTGTACTGCGGGCCGTATGAAACACCGCCCATAATCAGGCCGGTGCGAATACCGGCAAACTTGGCGAAGGTACGAATGTTCTGCTGAATCTGTTCGGCCAGCTCACGGGTAGGGGTCAGAATTAAAACGCGGGGGCCATGGCCTTTGCGGGCAGGGGTGGTAAGTAGCTTATGCAGCGCCGGCAGAACGAAAGCGGCGGTTTTACCGGTACCGGTTTGGGCCGAAGCCATCACGTCGCGGCCTTCCATCACAGGGGGAATCGCTTGCTGCTGTACAGGGGTGGGGGTGGTGTATTTGGCTTCCTCAATCGCCTTCATCAGGCTGGGGTGCAAATTAAATGAAGTAAAGGCCATAGGTCTTTTCCTTATTAGGGTGATGATATATGTGTGAGGACCACCGGCATACATCAAGCGCCTAGGACCTTGGCTGCCATGTGCGGCAACGACTTGCCTTATATATAGGCATTCGAACTCAATTACTAGTGGTAATCCAAAATAAAAATTCCAAAATGTTGCTTAATGGTCACTAATCCCTGTGGCCAGCAGCAAAAAATCACCATGACTTGACTTTTATCAAGTGATAGAGGCTCCCCCTCGATTAATGTCTCTTTTGTGACTTAAATTGGAGAAAAAACATGTCCCTCATCCGTGCTACCCTGCTGGCCTCTGCTGCCCTCTGCGCCCTGGCCACCCCCAGTTTCGCTGCCGACACCACCGACGGCTTTAAGTGGGAAAATCTGCAAATTCGCGTCCGCGCCATCAACGTCAACCCCGACGTAGACTCAACTGTCTCAGCTGGCGGCACCGTTAGCGCCAGCACCACCACCGTGCCTGAGCTGGACTTTACCTACTTCTGGACCGACCACATCGCTTCAGAGCTGATTCTGGCTACCACCAAGCATGACATGGACACCTCTGCCGCCGGCAGCATTGGTGACGTTTGGCTGCTGCCCCCAACCCTGACCCTGCAATACCACTTCAACACCCGTGAAGCCACCTTCCGCCCCTACGTTGGTGCCGGGTTGAACTACACCTTCTTCTACAACGAAGACCCCTCACCAGTGGCCTCCGTCAATTACAAAAACGGCATGGGCTTTGCGCTCCAAGCTGGTTTTGACTACGGCATCAGCAAAAACTGGGCGATTAACTTTGACGTGAAGAAACTCTTCTTGAACACCAAAGCCGTGGTCAATGGCGCTGTAAACGCCGATGTTGACCTCGACCCCTGGATTTCAGGTGTAGGTTTGTCATACCGTTTCTAATCTGTTAAATCTCGCTAAGGGCCTTGGTGATGATGTCGCAAGCACATCTTCCTGAGGCCCTTATTGTTAAGTACGACCGGCCCGTCCCGCGTTATACCAGCTACCCCCCGGCCAACCACTTTTCAGCCTTTACCTCACAACACTATATTAATGCACTAGGCAGTATTGCCCCTTCTACATCTGTATCGGTGTACCTGCACCTGCCCTTCTGCGCCAGCCTCTGCTGGTACTGCGGCTGCACCATGAAGGTGGTCAACCAACCCGCCCCCATGGCCCGCTACATGGCAAACCTCAACCATGAGATTGACCTGGTGACCAGCCACCTTAAGCACCGTCTACCACTGCAGCATTTGCATCTGGGCGGCGGCACCCCCACCCACATCCCGACAGACGAACTACAGCGCACCATCACCCGCCTACGCCAGGTGTTTGACTTTGCCCCCAACGCCGAACTCGCCATTGAAATTGACCCTCGCACCCTCACCGCCGAAAAAGCCAAAGACCTTGCCGCCTGCGGCATCAACCGAGCCAGCCTTGGCGTGCAAGACACCAACCCAAACGTCCAGCAGGCCATCAACCGCGTGCAGCCCTTCAGCCAGGTTGCCCAGTGTGCCCAGTGGCTGCGTGAGGCAGGCATCAAAGACCTGAACCTTGACCTCATCTACGGCCTGCCCCTGCAAACGCCAGACACCATTCGCCAGACTGTCGCCGACGCCCTAACCCTAAACCCCACACGGATTGCCCTGTTCGGCTATGCCCACGTCCCTCAAGTGAAGAAGCACCAGAAGCTGCTGGAACGTTTCCCCCTGCCTGACGCCGCCACCCGACGCCAGCTGTTTAATACCGCTGCCGATGCCCTCATCAACGCCGGTTACCAGCAGGTGGGCATTGACCACTTTGTGAAGTCGGATGACAGCCTCGCCGTTGCGGCCACGCAAGGCACCCTGCACCGCAACTTCCAAGGCTATACCAATGACAACTGCCCGGTGCTGCTGGGCTTTGGGGTGTCAGCCATCAGCCAGTTGCCCCAGTGCTACGCCCAGAACACCACCGACATCAAAGACTACGCCACCAGCCTTGCCCTCGACCTGCCCCCCATCCTGCGAGGCCACGCCCTTACCCCTGACGACCTTGAACGCCGCGACCTGATTATGGCCCTGATGTGCAGCTATGAAGCCATCGTACCCCAAAAGCTTCTCATCAGCGCCCTGGCTAGCCTGCAGCCCCTGCTGCACGACGGCCTCATCACCCTAAGCGGCCAGCACCTGCGGGTAACCCCCAAAGGCAAAATGCTGGTGCGCATCGTCGCCGCCTGCTTTGACAGCTACAGCCAAGCCAGCCAAAAACCCCACGCCCGCGCCATTTAAGTTTGCAGAACAGGCCCACCAAGGCTAAAATAACCCTGCAAAATAAGGGTTAAACATTTGGATAAGCGCGCCTTCTTCAGTCAACTTTCATTGCTGCAACAACTGCCACCCACTGCGCTGGATTCACTGGCTACACAGGCCCACCCCCTGCACCCCACCAAGGGCACCACACTCTTTACCAAAGACAATAAAATTCACACCACCTATTTTGTGGTCAACGGCAGGGTTAAGCTCACCCGTACCACCGCCACCGGCAATGAAGCCATCCTAGAAATCGTCACCGGGCCTGACTGTATTTTTACTAGCCTGCCCCTGCATGACCACTACACCACCACCGCCGAAGCACTTGATGACCACACCACTCTGCTCACTCTGCCCAGCACTCTTCTCGACCAAGCCCTGCAGGCCAACCCCCGCGCCTACCAAAGCCTGACACTGGCCATGGCTGACCGCCTCGCCCGCCAGGAGGGGGAGATTGAACGCCTGATGCTACAAAGCACGGCCCAGCGCGTTGGTTGTTATGTGCTGCAGCTGTACCGCGCACAGCAAAGCAATACCCTAGTGCTTGATATTGAAAAAGCCTCCCTCGCCAGCCGCCTGGGCATGCAGCCAGAAACCCTCTCTCGTGCCATCAATCACCTGAAAAAAGAAGTAGGGCTTAAAGTTGAAGGCAACCACATCACCCTACCCGACCCACAGGCTTTAGCTGGCTATGTGTGCCAGCAGTGCTCTAACCTCTACCCCTGCCAAAGCAAGGCTTTTTAGCCTTAGTGAAACAAATAACTGCCTTCACCCGTGTGCAGGGTAGGCTCAGCTTCAAACACCCGCATATTTTTTGCCACACCCTCGGGTGAATCCATCACCCGAATGGTCGCCTCCAGCAGCAGGTCTTTGGGGGCAGTGGCGTTTGGTTCCAGCGTTTCAGTCTGCTTTTCAATCACGAAGTATTTGTGGCCCGAGGCCATCGTCACCTGCGCCGCGCGCAGACGCAAGCGCTCATAAATCCGGATGTGCGGCGTATCTGTCTGCAGGTTACCACGGTAACTCACCCAATACCTGTCATCACCAAGCGGCTTATCGTCATAACCGTAATGGGTGCCAATAAATATATTCCCATTCAGCGCATCACCCTGGCGGGCATAAGGTGTGGTGCAAGCGGCCATGAACAGCGACAGCAGTACAAACAGGTATCTAAACATTGCGCTCTCCTTGACCATCAGACTACGTGTCAAAAACACCGTTGAACAGACAAAAAAACCTTCAAAGGGCGCCTATTTTTACAGTGGCGGACAGTGGGGTACTAGGAGGTTGATGGGCGGCGTGCTGCCGCCCACCCTGCGGGCGTAGCCTCCCTTTGGTCGCTACGTCCACTTCGGCTACTGCCTTCGTAGTCGCACGCGTAAGCGTGGCACCCCTAGGCAAGAAGCGCCCGCTTTGCGGAAGCTTCTTGCATACAATAGGTCTTCCTGTCCGCTAGTCTAAATGGGGTACTAGGGTGCCTGCGACGCAAGCCGCCAACCCTAGGAGTAAATCTGGGCTTTGCCCAGATGCAGCGAAATATAGATTTATGGCGGACAGGAAGAGATTGACCCGCTACGCGGTCCCTTCGGGTGACTAAACTTCGTTTAGTCCACTGCGTCGGCGCCAGCGCGCCTCCTTTCGAACTCATCTTTATATATCTCGAGTTCGAATCACCTCTCTCACTGTAAAAAAATAGGCCCCCATCAAGGGGAGCCTATTTTTTACAGTGGCGGACAGGAAGAGATTCGAACTCTCGATGGAACTTTCGCCCCATACACACTTTCCAGGCGTGCGCCTTCGACCACTCGGCCACCTGTCCGTAACAAACTTTTACCATACACACTTTGACGTCGGCCAATTTTTCTTTGCCCCTCAACGCACAAAGGAAAATTGGCCTTGCCCTTCGGGTAAGCCTTTGGCTTATCGAAACGCGGCGCTGCGCACTCGCGTTTTCCAGGCGTGCGCCACAGGCCTTCTCGGCCACCTGTCCGTAACACGCTTTTACCAAATAACAGGCGCCCTCGGCAAACCTTATCTCACCAGTGAAATACCAAAACGGATCTGGGTATCCGCATTCTGGTTATAATCTAAAATAGTCTGCCCATAACCGGTAAACACCTGGGTATGGAAGAACCCACCCACCTTGCCCAAAATCGGCTTCTTAAACGGCCAGGTCAGGTCAGCCTGGGCACTGCCCTTGCCAGCCGTCCCCATCCGCAGCAAGGTTGAAAGCAGCAGCCCGTCATCATCCCCATACCGCAGGTTTAAATCAGCATAGCCACGATATTCATGAATATCCTGGTTTTCATGCTTATCAAGGTACAGATAAACCTTGGGTGAAACGGCCAGGGTATGCCGCGCATCATAGTGGTGACGCCACTCAGGCTGCACAAACAGCACATCTATGCTACGTGAGTCCGCGCCTGATTTACCATTTGACTCATGCTCATACCCCACACGCCAGGTCTCAGGCATCAGGCCCTCACCCGCATTGGTTTTTTGCCAAAATAGACTCGGGCGGTAACTATTATCCCGGAAGGGTTTTGACTCTGAGCTCAAGTCCCACAACGACGTTTGGGTGTAGCCTACATAAAGCTCACCCAAAGGTGCCCAAGTCTGGGCCACCGGGCCCAGAGGGTCAAACAATTGGTATTTAAAACTATACTGGAAACGCGCGTCCATCCCGTCTTTTGCGCCCAGAATAAAATAGGACGGCTCATTCAGCGTAATCCCTGCCAGGCCCAAATCCACATCACTAGAAGCCGCCGTGCCTCGGTCAACCTCTTGCTGAGCCACCACCGCAGTGCTGGCCTCATGCACCTGCAGCAACACGGCGTTGGCATCCAGGTTTTGTGCCAGCATTTCAACCTGCCCGTCAAGGTCAGCCGGTACATGGCCCTGGTAAACTCGCCGAAGCTGGTTCACCGCCCGCAGCTGTTTGAACACCACCTCACGGCCTGCAACACGCAGCTGTAACTGGTCAGGCCAGGGGGCGTTTAGGTCTGGTCGAACCAGCTCAACCTCAAGCCCGCGACCCGCCTCAACCTTAGGCGAACTCACAGCCATCAACCAGTCAGCCGCAAGTACGGCATGAGGTAAAGCTGCCAGCAACAGCAAGGTAAGTATCTTTTTCATCATCAGGCTATCTTAGCAAAAAAGCCCCCGCGTGGGGGCTTTTCATTAAAAGTAGGCCAGCCACATATATACATGACTGATGGCAATGGTCAGCAACATCAACGGCAGAGCAAGCGCCATAAACTTCATAAATGAAATGCTATGCCCGGCACGGCTGGCGTATGCGGCCGCCATCACGTTCGCACTGGCCCCCACCAGGGTACCATTCCCCCCCAAGCAGGCACCTAATGACAGGGCCCACCACAAGGGCTTGATGGCCTCTGGCCCGCCGAAAGCATCAGCCATTGACTGAATCAGCGGGATCATCGTCGCCACAAAGGGGATGTTGTTAATAAAGGCTGAAGGCAAAGCTGAACCCCAAAGAATATAGTAAGCCGTGCGCTCCATATCACCACCGGTCAGGGCCATAAGCTGGCCAGCCAGCATGTTCAGCAGACCCGTCTGTTCAACCGCCGCCACAATAATAAACAGCCCGATAAAGAAGAAGATGGTATCCCACTCCACCTTACCAAAGGCCTCATGCACACGGTGGCTTTGTTCTTTTGAATGGTGTGGGTAGCAATCTAAAAGCAACAGCAGCGCTGCGCCCATCAAGGCCACCGAACCCGCTCCCAAACCACCACTGTGGCCCGCCATAAACCCAACAATCACCAAGGCCAGTACAAAGAGCGATTTGTACAGCAGCACCTTGTCTTGCAGAGCTTCCCAAGGGTTATACTTCACCAGGTGAGCCTTGGCATGGTCTGAAGTTACCATCTTGCGACCCCACAGCAGGTGCATCACCAGCATAAATACCGCCAGAATCACCAGCACGGCCGGACCGGTATTCATCAAAAAGTCATTAAAGCTCAACCCTACGGCTGACCCTAACAGAATGTTTGGCGGGTCACCAATCAGGGTTGCCGTACCACCAATATTGCTGGCAAAAATCTGCGCAAACACGAAAGGGTAGGGTGAAAGTTTAAGCTGCTCAGCCAGCAAAAGCGTAATGGGCACAATCAACATAATCGTCGTGACGTTGTCCAAAAAGGCTGAAAACACCGCTGTAATCAAGGTCAGCAGGGCTAAAATCTTGGCAGGTTCACCGCGGGCCAGCTTGGCGCACACAATCGCCACAAACTGGAAGACCCCGGTTTTTTGCATCATTCCCACAATCACCATCATGCCAATCAGCAAAAACAGCGTGTTCAGGTCAACGCCCTGCATCGCCAGCTCATGGTTAATCAACCCCAAGAGCAGCATCACCGTAGCCCCCATCAGGGCCACAATCGTTTGGTTAATACGGTCCCAAATGATAAAGCCGTATACCCCCAGCAGCACGGCAGTACCCACCACCATAGGGCTGAAACCAAAAATACTTTGGGTGGTTAAGGCGGCCACTGCGTGGGCGGCTTGTTGCTCCATACCAGTCATGTTTTCTATCTCACTTTTTAGAAAAAATCAGCTCAGCCCTTTACCAAGGGCCAACAGCAAAATTTTGGTTAAACCTGGCCTTCGGCCTGCAGGTCTTTCAAGACCTCTTCTAAGCTTTCCAGTACCGACTGGTCAGACACTATCCCCAAGAAATGTTCGCTACCTGCATCTACAACTGGCAAAGGACTGCCATGTTGCATCAACAGACGCAGCATCTCCCAGGTCGGGGTATCAGCATTCAACCGCGGACAATCCTGCAACATAACTTCAGCTACAGTGCGATCTTGAAGTTTACCCAAACGCTTGGCCGCACCAGGGGCAGTATCAAAGGCAAAGTCAATATGGCTCAAACCACCTTCCATGGTTACTGCCGCAGGCAGCATAAACTTAAACACCTGCATAAAACTAAACCAGCCCACCAGCTTACGGTCAGCATCCACCACCGGCATGCAACGCACCCCGTGTTTTTGCAGTAGGTCAATAGCATCACCCACTGTGGTATCAGGGGTAACAGTGAAGGCTTTTACAATAATCGGGCGCTCTTTAGGCATAACTCACATTCCTTTTTGCGGTCGGGAATTTGCGCCGAAAAACGGTTTTTCGCAACCCTCTTTGGTCAAGTAAAGAGCATATTTTGCATAAAAAACATGCAAATACTGATACAGCACTAGACAGCACCAGCAACCTGAAGCAAAACTACCGCCACAAGTTTCAAAATTAGGACACTACCGCATGAAAACCCTCTATACCCTCTCACTCGCCCTTTTTGCCGCCACCTCAGCTCAGGCTTTTGACATTGGCGGTATGATCTCAGGCGCAGTGCAAAACGCCGTGACCAACGCCGCCAAAGAGGTTGCAACCGACACCGCCAAAACCACCGCCAAAGAAGTGGCCAAGGCCAACGGCGTAGAAGGCGCTGACAAAATCATCGACACCGCCGTTGACGTTGCCGCTGACCCACAAACCGGTGCTAAAATGCAAGCCCTGCAAAACTCAAACGGTGTAGGCCGCGCCCTCATCGCCGCTAACCTGGCTGTTGACGCCACCGTAAACGCTAACAAACCAAAACCAACCGCCGCACAAATCGCCATGGGTGACTTTAACGGCGATGGCAATGTTGACGCGAATGAGCGCGCCGCCGCAGCCCGCATGAACATTCAAACCCGTACCGCCGCCTGTGGTGGTGCTGATGCCTGCCTCGGCGCCCTGCTGAACGAAGCCACCCAAAACGCCGTCAACGGTGCTGTTAACGCTGCTGCTGATGCCGCCGTTAAAGCCACCACCGACGCCGCCGCTTCTGCCATCGAACCAGCCGCTGGGAAATAACCACCGCACAAACCAAAAGGCCGCCTCAAAAGGCG
>Ga0075012_10003829_pt1 | contig 14120 bp, 10 predicted proteins | sample All_14_2_FD_71474 | JGI IMG/M metagenome (GOLD analysis project Ga0075012, IMG submission 71474) | Freshwater microbial communities in response to fracking from Pennsylvania, USA - Allegheny Zone_MetaG_DW_15 | ecosystem: Environmental > Aquatic > Deep subsurface > Groundwater > Drilled... | reverse complement strand
TTTTTTTTGTTGAGTGTCAGGGTGTGTTTACAGAAAAATAATTTTTTTTTTTGCTGAAATGACTCTAGTTATATAATTTTATGAATTCAACAAGTCCCTTTCGTATAACTTTTCTTAAAAAAAACAAAAAATGAAAAAAACTCTACTTGCGCTTTCTGCGTGTATGACAATGGGTGCCACGGGCTTTGCACAGCTTACGGAAAACTTTGAGTCTACAACGGGCACAGCGCTTCCAGCTACCTGGACTCAGGAGGTTGCTGCTGGTGGAACACCAAGTACTTCCCTTGGATGGAACAGTGGTACTAACACTACACTGGGTACCAGTACATTCCCCATGTACACGCATACACGCTATGTAGCTGTCAATGACAACAGGACTGCAGGTACAAACAATAGTGCCAGCAGGCTGGTGTCTCCTACTTTCAGCTTGGCGCCAGGTGTTCTTCAATGGCTGAAGTTTGAATGTAGCTATGTTCCTGATTTGTATTCATGGGTTTCTGAGTCAGCTAAAGTAGAAATATCTACTGACGGTGGTACTACATGGACTACATTAACTACCCTTACAGGTAATGAAACATACTGGTGGGAGCCACGTTTTGTAGACCTTTCTGCTTATGCTGGTATGTCTGGCCTGAAACTGAGCTTCCTGTATAGCGATAACGGAGGTAATGCCCTTGGCTGGGGTATTGATGATATAGAAACATTCTCACCTCCTACCGCTGAGCTGGAACTGCAGGCTACTGCACCTACGGCTAACGATCCTGCTGCTTATGGCCTTGCAGGAGCAAGTGTATCTATACTGGGTCAGGTAAAGAATAACGGTGGTACTGCTGTTACATCATATGATGTTAAGTATCTGTTCAACGGTGGTTCTGTTGTTACAAACACTATTGCAGGAACTATTGCACCATTTACTACAGCTACATTCACAGCTACTACTCCTGTAACTCTGCCTTCTGCAGTAGGTGCATATCCTATCCGTGTATGGGTAGAACTGGCAGGTGACGTTGATAACACAAACGACAGTGCCGGTCATGACTCTCTGTATACAGTTGCGTTTATGCCAACAAAGAGAATGGTAGTAGAAGAAGGTACAGGAACATGGTGTCAGTGGTGTCCACGCGGCGCTGTTTATATGGACTCCCTGAATACACTGCATGGTGATGATGTGAGCCTGATAGCTGTTCATAACAATGACCCAATGGAAGTAGCTGCTTATGATACATGGATGGGTGGTCAGATAGGTGGATATCCTTCTGCAGTAGTTGATCGTCGTCTGGAGCTTGATCCAGGAAACCTGATTGCCGCATATAATGCATTCCATGATGACTTCTCATTTGCTGACATCACTGCTGTGCCAACATTTGCAGGTACCAGCCTGACTGCTACAGTAAATGTACGTCCTGCTACTACTATCAGAAACACCAAGCTTGTTTGGGTAATTACAGAAGATGAGCTGTCCGGTACAACATCTGGCTGGAATCAGGCAAATGCATATAGTGGTAACCCAACTCCGATGGTAGGCGGCGGCTACAACTTCAATACACTGCCTAACCCTGTACCTGCATCAGTGATGAAGTACAATCACGTAGCGCGTTCTATCGATCCGTCTCCAACCGGAACAAACACACTGCTTCCTGCAGTTATGGTTGCCAGCACAGACTATACATGTACTATCAGCAAAACACTGGACGCATCATGGGTTACTAACAAAATCCACGGTGTTGTGATGCTGCTTGGCTCTGATGGTTCTGTACTTAACAGTGCTAACTTCACTTCTACTACTGGTATTTCTGACGTAAATGCTGGTGTTGAAAATCTGGTTGTTGTTCCAAATCCTGCTTCTACTCAGGCAACTGTTGTATTTGACCTGAAAAACAGCGGTAGCGTACAGATCAATGTATTTGACGTAATGGGACGTATAGTTTACAGTGTACCATCAGCAAATCTGGGTTCAGGTACAAACAGGATAGTAATTCCTGCTACTGACCTTGCTAACGGTATGTATCATGTAAAAATCAATACTGAAGCTGGTACTATCACTGAGAAATTCAACGTGATTAAGTAATCTGATTCGGTTTATAATTTTAAACGGGGGCCATTAATGGTCCCCGTTTTGTATTGGTGCATTTCATAAAATAATACTAAAACAGGAAATCGGCACAATTTATTTTGTTTTGGTATGAAATTTGGATTATCTTGCGTAAAGTAAAATTAATGTGCAGATGAAAAAGTTGTTTACAATATTTAGCCTTGGGTGTGCACTGATAACTGGTAATACAGCAGACGCGCAGTCTTTTACCGTACAGCATGATACTGTATGGATAAATGCCAGCGGTTCAGGCCTGGCAGAGGCACATAGTGATATCACCAATACTACCGCATCCGACATAACAATAGAGTGGAAGGTAACGGCTACTAACTTCCCTGATGATTGGGTGGAAAATACGGGCATATGCGATAATGCAAGTTGCTATTCCGGTAATCTGATATGGGTGAGCTCTACATCAACAGGCACTTCTCATGAAGCTATTTACGTGCCGTCAGTTCTTGGGACATTTAAGTTGCAGATAGATGCATCAAGCTCTACTACTACAGGTACCCGCTATATGAAAGCAAATGTATGGAACAAGTTTGACGCTGCTGACAGTAAAGATGTGGTATTCATGGTAACAAAGAATCCTACATCTGTAAGTACTGTAAAAACAGCACCGGAGGTAAATCTGTACCCTAATCCGGCAAGCACATCTGTGAACGTAGTTTATGACGCGGGATCTGATGTAAAGAACATTGCAGTATACAGCATTATAGGCCGTCAGATGTCTATTTATCGTGCAAATGGTAATAACAGTGCAAATCTGAATGTAGAAAACATGCCTGCCGGTATATACTTTGTACGTCTGCTGAACTCAAAAGGTGAAATAGTAGCTACGCGCAAGTTTACGAAGCAGTAAGTGTGCTTACAGAATAAATAAATTACTTGCTGCCTGAGAAACATTTCTCAGGCAGTTTTCTTTTAAAGCCACCGTAGGGTATAGCAATGACAGCATCAGATAATAATTCCGGCATTGAAGCTGTGCAGGCTACAATACTTGCTCAGATGGATATATTGCCTGTGGCACAGCGTATGACTGAGGCAGAGCTACTGGCTGCCATAGCAGAAAGAGTTGCAGCATTGATAAAAGAGGGGCCTGATGCCTTTTACAGAACAATGTACAGGCTGGATATTCCAGAGCGCAGTATCAGGAGCCTGGAAGCCGGTGAGGACGTGGCAATAGCTACGGCAAAGCTGATATATAAGCGGCAAATAGAAAAATGGATGTCGCGGATGGAGCACCGGCGCAGCATGAAAGAAAACCCACCGGATGACCCTGAGCTAAGGTGGTAAAGTGTAGGGCGTATCATTTGGGTTGGCTAATTTTGATATAAGGACAAGATGAAGCAAAAAATAAAGACATTCCAGTCGCTGATAAATGAAACTATAAAAGAATTTGGTGATGACCATGCTACCAAGCTATCGGCTTCACTGGCATACTTTACCCTGTTTTCTATTGCCCCATTGCTTCTTGTTATCATTCATATTATCAACTTCATATACAGTGAAAAAAATGCCGAAGGGCAGGTGATAAAACAGATAGAGGCTTTTGTAGGTACGGAAAGTGCTCATCAGCTGGAGGTGGTATTGAAAAATATGAATGCTACCAGTGGGAGTACTCTGTTTGGTATCATTGGTATTGTGGTGTTTATATATAGCGCCACTTCTATTTTTACTGAGATAAAGAGTTCTATCAATCATATGTGGTCTATTAGAGCCAGGCCACGGCGCGGGTGGCTGAAGATAGTTACAGACCGCCTGCTGGCACTGGTGTTTATAGCCGGCGTGGGCGTGCTGATGATTGCATCACTGATTCTTAACGTGGTGGTAGATGCCATAACCTCACGGCTGCAGGACTTCCATTATCTGCATGACTATCTGGGCAATGTGAATGTAGCAATGATAGCTATAATCAATACTGCAGCCCTTTTTATAATTGTGACTATCATGTTTGCAGTGCTGTTTAAAGTGCTGCCGGATGCCAATATAAAATGGAAAGATATACTGGTGGGGGCTTCATTTACCGGAGTCCTGTTCATTATAGGTAAGTTGCTCATAACATGGTACCTCTCCAGTTCGCGGCTTATATCGGCATACGGGGCGGCAGCATCGCTTATCATCCTCCTGTCATGGATATACTACTCTGCACTCATAGTGTACTTTGGTGCAGAGTTTACTGAGGTATATGCACGGCGGTGTGGCAGTGGCGTATCTGTACGTAAAACAGCAGTATTTGTATTTAAAAGGGAAGCACGCGAACTGACAGGTATGAAGATACATACCGGCGAAGATCTTGGCAGTGACGATTAGCGCGGTTTATTTAGCCGTCTTTGACTTGAATTTATTGATAGCGTTACGGGTAAAGTCGCTTAGTACCAGATGCCCGCTGATGGCTGCACGTTCAGAAAGCAGTGTGTCCCAGTTTTCTGTACCATGCCAGAATATTTTCTTGAGCTGTGCCATAGCCTGTGGGCTGCTGTGTGCAAGACGCTCGGCAAGGCTGGCAACGGCATCGTCCAGTTCCAGTGTTGTTTTATGTATCTCGCTGTATAAACCATGGCGTTTTGCCCACTCTGCAGAGCGCCATCCTGTAGCGTCTATAGCCAGCTGAGAGAGGCCCGATACACCTACCTTACGCTCTACTGCCGGCCCTACCACAAATGGTCCTATACCAACAGCAAGCTCGCTAAGCTTTATAGATGCCGATTCTGTAGCAATAGCATAGTCTGTAGCAGCAATGAGTCCTACACCACCACCTACTGCCTTGCCCTGTACACGGCCTATAATAAGTTTATGGCACTTGCGCATTGCATTAATAACATTAGCAAAGCCACTGAAGAATTTTTTGCCCTCGGCCTCATTGGAGATGGCCATAAGCTCGTCGAAAGACGCACCAGCACAGAAAGCGCCTTCACCTGCACTGCGCAGTATCATCACCTTCACACGGTTGTCTATTCCTATATCGTTAATGGTCTTTGCCAGATCATTGAGTATGGCAGACGGCAACGAATTACTGGATGGATGAAAGAACTCAATCGTTGCAATTCCATGCTCAATTTCGTGGCTTACATAACCTTCTGGGTGTTGCATACTGTGTTGTTATTTTTAAGTGTGAGTGGTGCAGAGGATTGATAATCAGCACTATTTCCTGCGCACACCCAAATTTATAAATAATTACGAAAAGGTGAGACGATTTTAGGATATGATTATCTATATAGCAATATAGATTAGAAACACATTAATGAAGACAGGCCATCAACTGAGTGATGGCCTGTCTTCATTAATGCTTTATTACTTCCGTTTTCTAGCTGCAGCCGGTGGTCGTGCCGCAATTAGGGCACATATAGCAGGTGCCGTTGCGGAGTGTTATGTTGCCACAGTTGCGACAGGCAGGTGCGTCAGCACTTGTTCCCATCAGCTTCTTTACATCGGCACTGGCAAGTGCCGGTGTAGGTGCTGTAACAGGCTTTGGCTTCTGTGCCTGCTGAGCTGCAGGCGGCGCTGTAACACGAACCTGTGATAGTTCCTGCAGCTCATCTGCTTCCTGTGTCTTCTTTTGCTTTTCAGGGTCTGGTATATGAATGAGGTCTTCACGGTCCAGATATTCATAAGCCAGTACACGGAATATATAGTCAAGAACGGAGGTCGCATTCCTGATGTTAGGATGCTCTACCATACCTGATGGCTCAAACCTGGTGAAAGCAAATTTGTCCACAAATTCTTCTAATGGTACACCGTACTGCAGACCTACAGAGATAGCAATAGCAAAGCTGTTCAGAAGACTACGCATGGTAGCACCCTCTTTGGCCATATCTACAAATATCTCGCCCAATGTGCCGTCGTTATACTCGCCGGTGCGCAGGAATATGGCCTGTCCGCCTACTTTACCTTTGATAGTGTATCCACGGCGTTTGGCAGGTAGCTGCTTGCGTTCTACTATGCGGCTCAGTTCACGTTTCAGCTGCGTATCAGGGCTTGCCTGTACACGTCTGTTCACTTCTTCCAGCAGCTCGTCTATAGTGAGCTTACCCATATCTACAATCTGGCTGTTGTCAGCAGTGGCGTCCTGTGGTACTTCTTCTTTTTTCTTTTTGTCACTTTTGTTGCTGAGTGGCTGGCTTAGTTTAGAGCCATCGCGATACAGGGCACATGCTTTAAGCCCCAGCTGCCAGCTGAGGTAATAGCAGTCCTTAATTTCCTCTACCGTAGCTTCATTAGGCAGATTGATAGTTTTGGATATTGCTCCGCTGATAAAAGGCTGTACTGCACCCATCATGCGTATATGGCCGTGTGCATGAATATAGCGCTCACCTTTACGGCCGCACTTATTAGCGCAATCAAATACGGGAAGGTGTTCAGGCTTAAGGAAGGGAGCCCCTTCAACAGTCATTGTGCCACATACATAATCATTGGCTGCCTCAATTTCATCTTCAGTAAAGCCCAGTGTTTCCAGCAGGTTGAAGTCTTCTGCATAATACTGCTCTGATGTAATGCCCAGGCGCTGCAGACACTCCTCGCCCAGTGTAAATACATTAAACACAAAGCCTATTTCGAAGGCACTTTCTACGGCGGTATCCAGCTTTTTCAGTTCTTCTGCTATAAAGCCTTTTTCACTAAGTGTCTGGTGGTTAATATATGGAGCGCCGGAGAACGAGCCGTGTCCTTTGGCGTATTTCACGATAGCATCTGCCTGTGCAGGAGTATATCCCAGTTTCTTCAGTGCGGCCGGGATAGACTGATTAATGATCTTGAAGTAACCGCCTCCGGATAGTTTCTTGAACTTAACCAATGCAAAGTCAGGCTCAACACCTGTAGTGTCGCAATCCATTACCAGACCGATAGTGCCAGTAGGTGCAATAACTGTTGCCTGAGCATTGCGATAGCCAAACTGCTCGCCCATCTGTACGGCTTCATCCCATGCACGGGTGGCAGCCTTGAGCAGATAGTCAGGACAATAGCGGGCGTGTATGCCCATAGGTTTGATGCCCAGCCCTTCGTATGCTTCTGCTGCATCATAAGCAGCCGCACGATGGTTGCGCATCACGCGCATCATATGTTCTCTGTTTTCTGCAAACCGGGGGAAAGGCCCCAGCACGCGCGCCATCTCGGAAGACGTGCGATAGGCAACCCCATTCATGATGGCAGTGATAGCACCTGCTATGCCTCTCGCCTCCTCGCTGTCATAAGCAATGCCACTAACCATGAGCATTGAGCCCAGATTGGCATAACCAAGACCCAGTGTGCGGTAGTCATAGCTAAGCTGTGCTACCTCAGGTGAGGGGAACTGTGCCATGAGTACGGATATCTCCAGCACTACAGTCCACAGGCGGGTCATGTATTCAAAACCATCTACATCAAATATGCCATTTTCTTCATTGTAAAAACGGCGAAGGTTGAGCGATGCCAGATTACAGGCGGTATTGTCCAGGAACATGTATTCAGAGCATGGGTTAGATGCTCTGATAGGTCCCCCTTCGGGGCAGGTGTGCCACTCGTTGATAGTAGTATCGTACTGGGTGCCGGGATCGGCGCAGCGCCATGCGGCATATGCTATTTTATCCCACAGGGCACGAGCCGGCATAGACTTCATTACTTTATTACGGTCGCCGCGGGCAGTCATGTTCCAGTCGGCACCCTGATCCAGGGCATGGAAAAAGTTATTAGGGATACGAACTGAGTTGTTAGAGTTCTGACCGGATACCGTACGGTATGCCTCACCCTCATAATCGGAAGAATAGCCGGCAGCTATAAGCGCTGCAACTTTCTTTTCTTCTTCTACTTTCCAGTCAATGAACTTTTCTACTTCGGGATGGTCAAGGTCCAGACATACCATTTTGGCCGCGCGGCGGGTAGTACCACCGCTTTTGATAGCGCCAGCGGCACGGTCTCCTATTTTCAGGAAGCTCATAAGGCCGCTGGATGTGCCACCACCACTAAGTTTCTCACCTTCGGCACGGATATTGGAATAATTAGTACCCACGCCGGAGCCATATTTAAATATGCGTGCCTCACGTACCCAGAGGTCCATAATACCACCTGAATTAACAAGGTCGTCATCCACACTCAGTATAAAGCAAGCATGAGGCTGAGGGCGCTCGTATGCATTCCTGGATTTTTCCAGCTTACCGGAAGCGGGGTCTACATAATAGTGACCCTGCGGTTTGCCTTCTATGCCGTAGCTGCTATGCAGGCCGGTATTGAACCATTGAGGCGAGTTTGGTGCACAGCTTTGCGATAGGATACTGTAAACAAGCTCATCATAGAAAACCTGCGCATCGAGGGGGGAGGCAAAATATCCATAGCGGAGACCCCATCCGCGCCAGCAGTCTGCAAGACGGTGTGCTACCTGCTTTACAGATGTTTCCCTGCCGGTGGTACCATCGGGTTGTGGCACACCAGCTTTACGGAAGTATTTCTGAGCAAGGATATCGGTAGCTATCTGTGACCAGTGCCTGGGCACTTCTACATTTGTCATTTCGAAAACCTTTTCACCGTTGGGGTTTCTGATAACAGATGTACGGTAATCGTACTCGAACATATCGAAGGGGTTCATGCCGTCTTTTGTGTACTGACGGGAGAACGATAAACCTTTATATTGATTATTGCCCATGGAAAATATTATTTAGTAGTTAAAAAGCCCGTTGTGGAGGATAGCTAAATTATCAAAAACGGGGAGGGAATACATGATAAAAAAATTAACACCTATGTGGAAAACTCCCGTAAGGCAATCCAGCAAATGAACATGTTTTTTATTTTAATGTCATTAACAATTTTTCTTTTTCCCGTGTTTGCAAAATTACTATATTCCTGTCCGGTCATTGTCAGGCGGGTGTTATGAAACTCTTATAATGCTCTTGGCGCAGCTGCTTCATAACCGGTTAATGACATGAGTAGTGTATGTGAACAATTTTCATAAAATAATAACAGTATTATCGATAATAGTTGTATATTTGCACCGGAATTGATAAAAAGAGAGGGGACACATGGTTGTCCCCTCGTTTATTGTACAATATGGCCGAAATAATAGAAAGGGTATATTCCTTACTGGAGCCACTGCTGGATGGTACTGATATGTTTATTGTAAACATAAAGGTGAAGCCAACCAACAACATAAAGGTGTATCTGGATGCGGACAGTGGTTTTTCTATCAATAAGTCATCATCTATAAACCGTAAGTTATATGCTGCTATAGAGGCAGAAGCTATGTTTCCGGATGGTGACTTTTCGCTGGAGGTATCCAGCCCGGGGGTGGATGAGCCGCTTACCCAGCTAAGGCAATACAGAAAGAACGTGGGCCGCAAGCTGAGTGTGACAGATAATGAAGACAAAGAAGTGACCGGAATGCTGCAGGAAGTAACAGAAGAGCATCTGGTACTGGAAGTAAAAGGCAAGAAAGCAAAGGACCCCGTAGTAACCATGGAGATCCCATTTGTAAACATAAAAAAAGCGATCGTTCAAATTATTTTTTAATTAACGTATAAAGCTCCCGGGATGGGGGCGATACCAGTAAATGTGAGCATTATGGCAAGTATTAACCTCATAGACTCCTTTCAGGAGTTCAAAGACGCCGAAAATATAGACAGGCCTACCCTCATGAAGGTGTTGGAAGACGTGTTCAAAACCCTGCTCCGTAAGAAGTATCTGACGGATGAGAACTTTGACGTGATCGTGAATGACCAGACGGGTGACCTGGAAATATTCCGCAGACGTGAGATAGTAGAAGATGATATGGTGGAGGACGACAATATGCAGATACCATACTCTGAAGCTATAAGGATAGAGCCTGACTACAGTGTGGGGGAAGAGGTATATGAGGAAGTAGATGTACGCAACTTTGGCCGAAGGGCAATACTGGCTGCAAAACAAACACTTGCAGCACGCATCAACGACCTGAAAAAGAACAACCTGCTGAAGAAGTATGCTGACCGTGTAGGTGACATAATAAGTGGCGAGGTATACCAGATATGGAAGAAAGAAATACTGCTGCTTGATGACGAAGGTAATGAACTGATAATGCCAAAGTCTGAGCAGATACCTACAGACTTTTTCAAAAAAGGTGAAACCGTACGTGCAGTAGTGAAGAAAGTAGAGATGCGTAATAACTCACCTATCATTATACTAAGCCGTACGCACCCGTCATTCCTGGAAAAACTGCTGGAGATAGAGGTACCTGAAATAATGGATGGCCTGATAGTGATAAAGAAAATCGTGCGTGAGCCGGGCGAGCGGGCAAAAGTAGCTGTAGAAAGCTATGATGATCGTATAGATCCGGTGGGTGCATGCGTAGGTATGAAAGGAAGCCGTATACACGGTATAGTGCGTGAGCTGCGTAATGAGAACATAGACATCATCAACTATACAGCTAATGTGCAGCTTCTGTTGCAGCGCGCACTTACACCGGCCCGCATCAACAAGATGGAGCTGAATAATGAGAATATGAGTGCAGATGTGTATCTGGACCCTGATCAGGTATCGCTGGCGATAGGTAAGAAGGGTGTGAATATAAAACTGGCTCAGGAGCTTACCGGTTATAGCATAGATGTGTACCGCGATGTGAAAGATGATGTAGACTATGATATAGACCTTGATGAATTTGCAGACGAAATAGAAGCGTGGATAATAGACGAGCTGAAACGTGTAGGATGCGATACTGCGCTGAGTGTACTGGAGCTGAGTGCTGATGAACTGGTACGCCGTACGGATCTGGAAGAAGAAACTATCAGAGATGTGCGTCGTGTGCTGGAGGCTGAGTTTAACGAAGAACAATAACTGAAACAGTGTCTATTGTTCTTATGGGAAAGAGAATTGATATAACCCCGCCTGTGTGCCATTTTCCGTCAAAAATGGCGTAGGTTTGTGAGTCTGGCAGATGCCAACCTGGGCGGGGCAAAGAAAAAAACATCTGACAAGGAGAAAAGAAAGAATGAGTACAACAACAAATACACCAAGGCTGATGGCTGCCGCCAAAGAGTTCAATATTGGCAAGGAAACTCTTGTAGAGTTCCTTACTGAGAAAGGCTTTGAGGTGACAAACAACCCCGGCACCAAGCTGACGGAACAGATGTATAACGCCCTGCAGGTGGAGTTTGCCCAGGACAAGCGGGATAAACAACGGAGCGATAATATAGCGCTGCCGAAGGGGTCCCTGCTTGATAATATTAAGAAGACCAAAGAAGAGCTGGATATTACGGCCAAGGAAAAGTGGGAAGAGCCTGCTCCCCCACCGCCACCGCCGTCCCGCCCTCAGGACAAGCCGAAGCCGGCACCTGAAGAAAAGCCAAAGGTAGAAGAACCTAAGGCTGCGGAGCCTGAAAAAGTGGCACCGCCTGAACCAGAGGTGGCACCCCCGCCCCCACCGGCAGAGCCGGTGGCTGTAAAGCCTCCGGTAGCAGAAGAGCCTGCAGCACCGGCTGCAGAAACTCCTGCCAGTGATCATGTGACGGCAAAGGCACCCAAACTGGGTGGGCCCAATGTACTGGGCAAGATAGACCTGGACTCTCTGAACCAGGCGTCGCGTCCTAAAAAAGGCACCGCCAGGAAAAAAGATGAGCCTGCACCGCCACAGCCGGTAGCAGATGTACCTGCCACGCCGGCACCAGAGCCAACACCGACTCCTGTGCCGCCCGTAGCAAAAGAAGAGCCACCGGTAGCAGCTGCGCCGGAAAAAGAGGATACACCTGCACTTGCAGCACCGGTTACGCCTGCAGCACCTGTGACACCTGCTGCTGAGGCAGAGGGTGATGACGATGCCGCACAGAAGCGTGAACATATAGAAATGAAGGCTCCGAAACTGGAGGGTCCGAAGATAATAGGTAGAATAGAGCTTCCTGTTTCCCAGGCTGGCGGCAGAGCCGGCGACCGCGAGAAACGTAAGCGTAAACGTATACCGGTAGATAAAAAGCCGGAAACAAATGCACGTCCTGATGCCGGAACCCGTGGCCCGGGTGGCGACCGTGGTCCCCGCCCCGGTGGTGGTCAGGGTGGTCAGTTCAGAGGTGGTGACAGAAACCGTACAGGTGGCCCAGGTGGCAACCGTGGTCCCGGCGGCAATCGTGGTCCCGGTGGCAATCGCGGACATAACCAGCGTAATGCACCGGTATCGGCACAGCAGCAGGAGATAGATACAAAAGCAATACAGGATAAAATACGCGAGACTCAGGCTAAACTGACCGGCTCTACCCGCAGTAAGAACCTTAAAGCCAGATACAGGCGCAACAAGCGTGATGAAATGGCCGAAAAGCGTGCTGCTGCTGAGAATGCAGAGCAGGATAATGTAATACAGGTAACTGAGTTTATCTCGGTAAGTGAGCTGGCCAGCCTGCTGGATGTGAGCTTTGCCGAGGTTATCAGTAAGTGTATGAATCTGGGTATCATGGTGTCTATCAACCAGCGTCTTGATGCAGAGGTGATAGAGCTTGTGGCAAGTGAGTTTGGCTATGAAGTAGAGTTTATAAATCTGGAGCAGGAAGCTGATGAGGATACAGAGGAAGAAGATCTTGAAGAAGATCTGCAGCCAAGGGCACCTATCGTTACCATAATGGGTCACGTAGACCATGGTAAGACATCGCTCCTTGACTATATACGTAAGGCAAATGTGGTGGCTGGTGAGGCCGGTGGTATCACCCAGCATATAGGTGCCTACCGGGTAACAACAAGCACCGGCAGGAAGATAACATTCCTGGATACTCCGGGTCACGAAGCGTTTACCGCGATGCGTGCCCGTGGTGCCAAGGTGGCCGACGTAGCTGTGATAGTAGTAGCTGCTGACGATGCGATAATGCCACAGACACGTGAAGCAATATCGCACGCACAGGCGGCAAACCTCCCTATGATATTTGCTATCAACAAAATAGATAAGGATGGCGCTAATCCTGAGAAGATAAAGGAGCAGCTGGCCCAGATGAACATACTGGTGGAAGACTGGGGTGGAAAGTATCAGAGTCAGGAAATATCAGCCAAGAAAGGTCTGGCAATAGATGAACTACTGGAAAAAATATGTCTGGAAGCAGAAATGCTGGACCTGAAAGCCAACCCTGATAAGGCGGCTACCGGTAGTGTGATAGAAGCATCTCTGGATAAAGGACGTGGTTACCAGTCTACGATACTGATACAGAGCGGTACACTGAACCAGGGCGAAATGGCCGTATGCGGACAATACTATGGTAAGATAAAAGCCATGTTCAACGAGCGCGGACAACGCGTGCAGTCGGCAGGGCCGTCTACACCGGTGCAGGTACTGGGACTGAACGGTGCGCCACAGGCCGGTGAGAAGTTTAAAATCTATGAAGATGAGAACGAAGCTAAAGATGTAGCTAATCACCGTGCACAGATAATGCGTGAGCAGGGTATCAGAGCACGTAAGCACATAACGCTTGATGAGATAGGACGTCGTCTGGCACTGGGTAACTTCAAGGAGCTTGGTATCATCATCAAAGGTGACTTTGATGGCTCTGTGGAAGCGCTTAGTGACTCACTGCAGAAACTCTCTACAGAAGAGGTGGCTGTAAACGTGGTGCATAAGGGCGTAGGGCAGATAACAGAAAGCGATGTACTGCTGGCTACTGCTTCTGATGCTATCATCCTCGGATTCCAGGTGCGTCCTTCGAGCCAGGCAGCTAAGCTTGCAGAGCAGGAGAATATAGAGATCCGTACATACTCTATCATCTACGATGCGATAGAAGAAGTGAAGAGTGCGATGGAAGGTCTGCTGGAGCCTAAGGTAGAGAAGAAGACCGTGTGCAACATAGAAATACGCGAAATATTCAAGATTAGCGGCGTAGGTACGATAGCCGGTTGCTATGTACTGGATGGTAAGATGACCCGACAGACGAAGCTGAATCTGGTACGTGATGGTATCGTAGTATATACCGGAGAACTGGGCTCACTGAAGCGTTTCAAAGATGATGTGAAAGAGGTGAATGCAGGATATGAATGTGGTCTCTCTGTGAAGAATTATAACGATATAAGAGTGGGAGATATCATAGAAGGATTTGAAGAGGTGGAAGTGAAGAGAACACTGTAATTG
>Ga0075012_10003828_pt1 | contig 14123 bp, 6 predicted proteins | sample All_14_2_FD_71474 | JGI IMG/M metagenome (GOLD analysis project Ga0075012, IMG submission 71474) | Freshwater microbial communities in response to fracking from Pennsylvania, USA - Allegheny Zone_MetaG_DW_15 | ecosystem: Environmental > Aquatic > Deep subsurface > Groundwater > Drilled... | reverse complement strand
GGACGTCAGTCCCGTCTCTGCTTCGATGCGACGGCGGATGTCAATTGCAATCTGCATGGCAGAAGCAATTCCCTTCTTGTTTTCGGTCACGTCGAGGAAGGCTTCATCGAGCGAGAGCGGCTCCACGAGGTCAGTGTAGTCGAGGAAGATGTCCCGGATTTGGCGGGAAACTTCTTGATAGACATTGAAATGTGATTTCACGAAGATGATGTTCGGGCAAAGCCGCTGCGCCGTGATGCCGGGCATTGCAGAGCGCACCCCATAGCGCCGTGCCTCGTAGCTGGCCGAAGCCACCACTCCCCTTGTACCGCCACCGCCCACTGCAATGGGTTTGCCCCGCAGTTCGGGGTTGTCCCGCTGCTCGATGCTGGCAAAAAACGCATCCATGTCGATATGGATGATTTTACGGTAAAGGAGGTAGTCTGGATTCACGCTCGGCTTCCCTTCGGGATTGAAAAAGGGATGTCAAAAATCGGTGAGATTTCGGTTAGTTTCGAATAAAAATTTGCTGAGCGGCATTTGGGCTTTTTTACTTGAGAATAATTCCAGCAAGTCAAGAAATAACATCGCTCAAAAAGCGAATTTTGGGCGTCATCAGGTTTTTCAAAGCAAAACAATCAAACGAAATGAACTTCAAGCACTTGCTTCCCTTTTTTCTACTATTTGCACAATTGGCACATTGCCAGAACAATGTCCCATTTTTTGGTAAAATCAACTGGATAAGCGGCTATGAAAAGGAAATTGTTGGCGAAAATATTGGCTACTACTCTGCCTATCCAGATTATGCCACGACGGCACTGCTTACCCGATGTAGCGATGGGAAAAAGGCAATCGAATGGGAGACTGCCCCAGTTCCAAGCGATTTCAAATGTAAATTCGTGTATTTCAGTTGGGTAGCCGCACATTCTTCCGGCACAAGCAGCGGCGATCGGTATTTCGACCTTTACCTAAATGATGAAAAACTGCTGACCTTCACTACCCTAACCGCCCACCAAAAACCCGATTGGACATTCGCAACAGACGATAGCACGAGGTTGGTTTTCATCCAAACAAAACGGGATGGGGCGAACGACGCACATGGCTTGGCCTACCTCCGTTTGCCCTTGAGCAAGGTACAACCAGGCTTGCCGCTCCGCCTTAAAGTTGTGGGTCAAGCACAAAATAGCAATGACTGGTATATGACCTTCAAGTTTTCTTTTGAGGAAAAAATTGATGTTGAGCCAATGCCTTTCATCAGGATGGATGGAAACCAACCGTTGGCATTGACTGCGTTTCATTTTGGCAAACCGCAAGCAATAAATGTGAAAGTAAATAATGCCAAGTCTTTCACTTTCGTGGCAAAAGAAGGCGTCAACCATTTCGAAATCCCGTTGAAAGCTGTGCAAAAAGCGGACAGTGTCCTCATAACGGCCACAATGGGCAAAAACCTGATGCTGAAAAAATTTGTCCTCCAAAAACAAGTCGTTTACAGGGAGCTGCACCTCATTCACCATTCCCATACGGATATTGGATACTCTCACCTGCAAACTGAAGTGGCAAAAATTCACAACAAAAACATTCGGGATGCTCTGGCAATGATAGAAGCCACTCGAAATCTCCCACCAGAAGCCCGTTTTAAATGGAACATTGAGGTGCTATGGCCAGTGGAAAACTTTCTGGCGGAAGCAACATCTGCGGAAAAGACGGCCTTTGTCGAAGCCGTTAAAAACGGCAGTATATGCCTAACTGGGTTATATGCCAACTTGCTAACAGGTATAAGCCAGCCTGAAGAAATGTTCCATTATACCGAATATGCCGAGAAATTGAACAAGAAATTTGGGTTTGATATAAAAACGGCCATGATTGCGGACATACCAGGAGCAGCTTGGACGACAGTAACGGCACTTGCGAAAGGTGGTGTTCGATATTTCTCCAGTGGCCCGAATTACATGGGGGCCAACCATCCCTACTGGGGCGACCGGGTAGGGCATTTTGTGAAAACATGGGGCGACAAGCCCGTTTGGTGGACTTCGCCTTCAGGCGAGGAAAAAGTGCTGTTCTGGACTGCGGCGAGAGGGTACTCATCCTGGCATGGTACGGCACCTGGCGCTATTTTCGAGCGAGGCCCTAAAAGAATAGCCACATACCTGAATGAACTTACAGACAAGCAATACCCCTATGACATGGTGCAATGGCGGTACAATATTGTAGCCGACAACGGCCCAATTGACACCTCCATATCCCGTTTTGTTGACCAATGGAATAAGCAATATTCATCCCCTAAAATCATCCTCAACACGGTTGACAATATGTTTGAGGCATTTGAAAAAAAATATGGCGACAATATACCCATCGTCAAAGGAGAAATCACACCATATTGGGAAGATGGCGCAGTTTCCACAGCCATTGAAGAAGGCCAAAACAGACTGCTGGCGCTGCGTCTCCAGCAATTGACCAACCTATATGCCCTGCTTCGTCCAGTGGCTTATGATGAGGCTAAATTTTATGAGGCTTGGAAATATATTTTGCTCTTTCACGAGCATACATGGGGTGCCTACAACAGCATTTCAGAGCCTGACCTACCTTTTGTGCAGGAACAATGGCGCATCAAACGGCAATATGTGGTTGATGCCGAAACTATAATTAAGGAACTGGAAGAACAGCTTTTTCAACCCATCAGGCAAAATGCTTCGCAGAAAGTTGCGGTATTCAATACCCTTTCCTGGAAACGAAGTGGGCCAGTGACAGTGCCAAATATTGGTGACGCAAAATCAGTGAAGGATGCCGCCGGAAACATTCACCCATTGCAGAAATTGCAGAATGGAGACGGGGTTTTCATCGCCCAAGATGTGCCACCGCTGGGCTGTGCATTCTATGAAATGAGCATGGAGGTTGCGAACCAAGAAACAACTATATCCCTGGGGAATTTTTCGTTATCCAATGAAAACATATTCGTTACTTGGGACAGTCTAAACGGCAGTATTTCCCAATTAAAAACAAACGATGGCTTCAATTATGCCGGAAATTTCAACCAGCAGGGACTGAACAGTTATTGGTACGTGCCTGGGCTTGACCCAACCAGGGCAAAAACGAATGGCAAAGTGCAGGTGAAAGTGCTGGAACATGGCCCAGTGATGACGAAGGTTTCCATCCAATCCGATGCGCCCGGTAGCACCAAACTTGACCGACAACTGACCCTTTATGCTGGGGAAAAGCAGGTGGAAGTGGAAAACATCGTTGACAAACTGGCGGTGCGAGACAAAGAAGCCCTGCATTTCGGCTTCCCCTTCCATCCCAGCTTCGACAGGGCGACACTTGATGCAGGCTACGGCACGCTCAACTACCTCGGCGACCAGTTGCCCGGCTCAAACATGGACTACCTCTGTGCCCGTCGCTGGTTGGACGCTTCCACATCAGACAGGGGCATACAATGGTTGCTGCTCGAAGCGCCGCTCGTGGAACCCGGGCAGATGATAGACGAGCGATTGACCATCAACGCCAGCCACAAGGCATGGAAAACCAAAGGTGCACCGACCTCCACGTGGTTCAGTTACGCCATGAACAACTACTGGCATACCAATTACAAGGCTGACCAACCAGGAGTCGCCCGTTTTCATTTTGCCCTACGGCCACATGGGATGGTTAAACATTTGGAAATGGAACAAGCTGCCGCCGCCTTTACTCAGCCGTTGGTTGGAATCAAGGTACAGGAAGATGCCGCTGCTACTCAAAGTCTTTTCGCCTTGACAAATCAACATATCGAAGCCACTTTGGCCGAGCCGCAGCGGGGTGGCTCCCTATTTATGATTCGGCTTTTCAACCCAGAGCCATCCGTGCAAACGACGCAAATTTTATGGAATGGCTTAAAACCAAAAAGCATCAGTCTATCCGAAAATGGCCAGAAAATACCTGTTGATTCTGTGGTCGAATTAGCTGGGATGGGGATGTTAGAGATTTGGGTGATGCAGAATTAAGAAGATGATTGGTTCCTAAAAGCATTGCTTAGGACAACTCTTTACAACACAACTTCGCCCCAAATATCCCCAAATTCTCCCTACCTTCGCCCCCCGAATTTGAACAAATGCGTCTCAAGACCCTCGAAATAAAAGGCTTCAAGTCGTTCGCCGATGAAACGGTCATCCATTTCAACGAGGACGTGATTGGCATTGTCGGGCCCAATGGGTCGGGCAAGAGCAACGTCGTGGACGCCATCCGCTGGGTGCTGGGCGAGCAGAAGAGCAGCGAACTGCGCCTCGACACCATGACCTCGGTCATCTTCAACGGCACGAAAAGCCGCAAGCAGGGCGGCATGGCCCAAGTGACGCTGAGTTTCGAGAACACCAAAAACCTGCTGCCCACCGAATATAATTCCGTTGCCATCACCCGGAGGCTCTACCGCAGCGGCGAGAGTGAATACCAACTGAACGGCGTCGTCTGCCGATTGAAGGACATTACCAACCTGCTGATGGACACGGGCATTGGCTCCAACAGTTACGCCATCATTGCCCTCGGCATGGTGGACGAGATTCTGGCGGACAAAGACAATGCCCGCCGTAAGATGTTCGAGCAGGCCGCTGGTATTTCTAAGTACAAAATCAGGAAACGGGAAACGCTGCAAAAACTGCAAGCCACCACTGCCGACCTGGAGCGGGTGGACGACCTCCTGTTTGAAATCAACAACAACCTCAAGTCGCTGGAAACGCAGGCCAAGCGCACCAAGAAATACTACGAACTCAAGGAGGAATACAAGGATTTGGCCATCAAATTGGCGGCCCTGAAATCGGAATCGCTGAAGGCCAGGTACAAAGAAGTCAAGGACTCGCTGGAGAAAGAAGAAGACCGCTATCGCCAACTCGAAATCGAGCAGCGGCAAATGGAGGCGGGTTTGGAGCAACAGCGCAAAACCAACCTCGACCAAGAGCAGGCCCTGAGCGAGCGTCAGCGAGAGATGAACCAATTGGTTGGGCGGATACGGGATGCCGAAAACGAGCGCAGGGTGTTGGAGCAGCGTATCTCGTTTGTAGAACAAAACAAGGCAAAATCACAAGAAGCCATCGTGATAGCTAAGTCCCGCATTGCAACGCTGGATGATGAAATCACCACCTACCGGGAGTCGCTGCAAGAAGACCGCCGCCTCGAAGGCCGGCTCGAACAGCAGCTCGAAGCTGCCGAAAAGCGCCTCAATGACATCCGCCAAAGCCACGGGGAAATGAAGGCTGGGCTGGATTCCATCATGCAGAACCAACAGAAGGTGGAACGGGAGCTTTACGAATTGGAGAAATCCAAAGCCGTGAACGCCAACCAAATGGAGAACCTCCGCCACGACATCCAACATGGGGAGGAAGAGGTGAAGAACCGAAAATCAGAAACGGAGTCGTTGCGGAACAAAATCACCGACCTTGAAAAAGAGGAGTCGGAGCGCAAAGCCGCCGTTGAGAGCCTTGAAAAAGCGGAGGAACAACGCCGGGAAGCTATTGCCGAAGGCGAAACCAAGCTCGACGAATTGAAGACCCACATCCAGAAAATACATCGGGAACTGGACTCGAAACGCAATGAGTACAAGCTGACCAAGAGCATGGTCGAGAGCTTGGAAGGATTCCCCGAATCCATCCGATTCCTCAGCAATGCGAAGAACTGGTCGAAGCAGGCACCACTGCTTTCCGACCTGATTTACGTGGAGGTGGACTACCGGGTGGCCATCGAAAACTACCTCGAACCATACCTTAACTTTTATGTGACGGAGAACATCGAAGATGCCCAACAAGCCGTGCAATTGTTGCAATCGGCGCAGAAGGGCAAGGCCAATTTCTTCGTCAACGACAGCTTCAAGGATTTCACGCCGAGCATGGCGATGAACTCCGGCGACATGCGTCCTGCTACCGATTTCGTGCAATGCGACCCGGCTTATCGCAACCTTGTCAGCTTCCTTTTGGACAATGTTTTTGTGCTTGAAAAAGAAGAAGTTGCGAAGCAATTGGCAGGTGAAAACATGACGCTGTTGGCCAAGTCTGGCCGATTTATCCAGCGTCGGCACAGCTTGACGGGCGGCTCGGTTGGCCTGTTTGAAGGCAAGAAAATTGGGCGGAAAAAGAACCTCGAAATCCTCGAAAACGCAATCAAACGTGGGGAGGAGGAAGAAAACGTACTTTCGACTGAGATGTACAACTTGAAGTCGAGTATTGAGGCATTAAAAGGGCAACAGTCAAGGCAGCAGATACAGCAGGAGCAGAATTTGCTGAACCGCATTTCGCAAGAGCGGGTATCATTGGCAGCCCGTTTGGAGAGTTTTGAGTCCTATATAAAAGATGTGGACGCCCGCAAGGCGCAGACCTTGGAGCGTATCAAGGGCTTCGAAGAGGCTAATGCTGAAATCGAAAAGCAGTTGGACGAGAAGATGCAGACCGCCGACGAGGCCCGCAAGCAAATCAGCAACACGGACGGGAAATTCCGGGCGGTGGCGGAGGAAATGAGCAACGCCAGCACCGATTTCAACAACAAAAACATTGAGTTCATCAAGCAGCAGAACAAGGTTTCGTCGTTGCAACGTGAGCTTTCTTTTCGGGAAAAACAACTCGATGAGACCAAGTCAACCTTGGCCAGCAGCCAAAAAGCGCTCGACCAATCGGGCGGCGAGGTGGCGCAAATCAACGACGATATTGAGAAGCTGGTGAAGGGTTTGCAGGAGAACTACGCTAAGCGAAAAGAGAAGGAAGGCAGCCTCTCCGCTGCTGAGCAGGCGTTTTTTGCGGCACGCAACAGCATCCATGAAATAGAGGACAAGCTGCGGGCGCTGGGCCGCCAATCGCAGGAGTCGCAGATAAAAATCAACAACCTCAAGGACAAATTCAGCGACACGAAATACCAGCTCACGAATATTGCGGAGCGACTCAGAATCGAGTTCAACCTGAGCATCAACGACCACGATGCGTTGACTTTGACGGAGGAGCAAAAGGTCGGTTTGGATGAAAACGACCTGCAAATCAAAGTGGAGCGCATCAAAAACCGCTTGGACAATTACGGGGAAATCAACCCGATGGCCGTGGAAGCCTACGACGAAATGAGCGAGCGCCACACCTCCATCACCACGCAGCGGGACGATATTTTGAAGGCGAAAGACGACCTGATGGAGACCATCAAGGAAATCGAGGAGACAGCCACGGCGCAGTTCCTTGAAGCCTTCGGCAAGGTGCGGCTCTACTTCATTGACGCCTTCCGCAGCCTTTTCACTGCCGATGACGCCGCCGACCTCATCCTGCTCGACCCAGAAAACCCGCTGGAAAGCGGCATCGAAATCGTTGCGAAGCCAAAAGGAAAACGCCCGCAAAGCATCAGCCAGCTATCCGGCGGGGAAAAGACGCTGACGGCCACGGCCCTGCTCTTCTCGCTCTACCTGCTCAAGCCTGCGCCCTTCTGTATCTTCGATGAGGTGGACGCACCTCTGGACGACGCAAACATCGAGAAGTTCAACAATATCATCAAGGATTTCAGCAAGGACAGCCAGTTTATCATTGTCACCCACAACAAGCAAACAATGGCCGCAGTGGACACGATTTATGGGGTTTATATGCCGGAGCAGGGCGTTTCGGCGGTGACACCGGTGGATTTTAGGAGCTTGCGGAATGACCTAGTTCTGGAGGGTGTCGAGAAAAATTAACCCACCTTTTTCACGAAAATCAATCATTCTTCCAGGCTTTTACCGACCGCCTATCCCTTGCCTTGTGCCTTTCATAATACACATTGAACAATGCTACCCGCTCATCTGTACTTAACCGAAATGGCTCATCATAAAATCCTTTGGCATTTCGCTGCCGGAAAGCTTCGTACAAGGTGACCGCACAAGCGACTGAAACATTGAGGCTTTCGGCCATACCGACTTGGGGAATCAAAAATATGCCATCCAACAAAGGTTGAGAGGCTGTGGAAACGCCACGGTGTTCATTACCAAAAAATAAAGCGACAGGCTCCGTCAAATCCAAATGATGGAAATCGCCACCTTGTTCACCGAGCATTGCGCCCAGTACCTTGCCATATTTCGAACGCAACTTCTCAAAACAGGCTTCCGCATCTGTGAAATAATGGGCATCCACCCATTTTCCCGAACCCATCGAAGTGCGCTTTCCGATTTTTACAAACTTAGTTTGCAAATGAGCGTCCGTATTGAGGATATAAACCTCGCCGATTCCTACCGAGTCGGCAGAGCGTATTACGGCTCCGATATTGTGCATATCGGTAACGTTTTCCAACACAACGGTGATGTCAGGTTGTCGGCGGTTCACTACCGCATGGAATTTTTCGAGTCTTTTTGGTTGCATAAAAAGCGAAGCCGGAAGTTTTGCTTCCGGCTTCGGTTGGTTGATTTATCACTTTTTTATTGGCCATTTCTTAATTTATAAGAATATGGTGACCAATAATTGCAATTGACAGATTCCGAGAACCTATCAATCGGCTGGTTGAAGGTGAAAATCCTGAAATTTCAAGATATGCACGAAGGTATTTTCCAATTGGTCATAGTAATCGAGGTCTTCTTTATGCTTAGAGGGATCCGTCACTACACGATTAAACTCAAAGCGACCATGTAAAACATCGAATGGTGTCACATCCAATTTTTTAGGGAAATCCTTTCCATACTTTGCCAACATTTTTCCAAAGTACAACATGGCATCATATCCCCAATAGGATTCCTCCGCTGGCACCGTGCCATAAGCTTGAAAATATTTCTCTTTGAATTGTTTTATACGTTCATCAGCGTGGTTGATGTAGGACGCACTGCTGACGTGCAGCTTGAGTTTTTCGTAGTATTCAAAATCAATCTGCTCAAATTCGAGCCACATGCTCATTGCATATACAACTATATCTTCACCTTCCGCCTGTTTATTCAGCAATTGCCGAAGCAATGAGTAAATAAAGGTTTGATTTGACCAAGAAGGAACCACAAAAACAGTGGTCGCACCAGGCTTGAAATATTTCGACAAATTTATGGTCTGGAAGTTAGTAGCACCTTCTGGTATCAGCAATTCTTGGAATTTACCCGCACTCTTACCTTTGTTAATCAAGGCATTGGCATCCTGAAAATACTTAAACCTTGCTTTTTCCTCTGGCTTATCCAATGCCACAAGTACCACGTTTTCAGCGTCATGTGATTTTCGAATATGCCTGGTGATTGCTTCGCAATGTGATTTCAAAGAGGGATTAACTTGTATATAATATGGGTTGTTTTCTGCCATGCCCATTTGAGCGGTATAAGGCACTACCAATGGCACCTTGTTTTTCTTGGCGTAAGCTTCCAAGATTTCCGCTACTTCTCTTTTATACGGCCCTATTATTAAATCCGACTTTTGCAATTCATTGGTTTTGAGCAGACTGTTGGCCTTTGATACAGATGCCTCTGTATCCATAATATGAATAGTATAATTATCGCCTTCAGCTTCTAAATCATCATAAGCCAATCTAGCTCCAGCATAATAATTGACCGCCCAAAGCGAATTTTCTGGAACTTCACTAGTGCTTGAACTAGCCAAAAAAGGCAGCAATAATGAAATATCTCCTGTCCCTTTGCCACTGCCACCAGTATTAGTATTGCCACTATTGGTAGGATTCCCAGGATTGGTGTTCACATTCCCTCCGATGGGCGCATCTGTTTTAATTGGTGGAAACTTATCTTCAGGCTTGTTTGTCCAAGAAACAGTATCAACTTTTTCGTTGATTTCATGTACGGTACGGTAGGTACCTGTTTCTGGGTCATAAACCTTGGTTCCTTGAATATCGCCTAAGTCCTCATCCTTGTAAACCTTGTCTTGGGAGCCATCCGTGGCAGGCCGAAACCATGCGCAGGATGATTGCGTTGCCAATATGGCTGTGAAAACCATTAATTTAATAAGCCCAATTTCTTTAGACCATTTTCTCATGGCTACAGGTTTTTAATTTCAAAAAATAATAAAAGTTGCCATTCCATAGCTAGGAAACTATTCCCATTCTATGGTTGCTGGAGGTTTAGTGCTTATATCATACACTACCCTATTGATTCCTTTTACATTATTAACGATTTCGCTAGAAACCACCGCCAAGAACTCATGTGGCAAACGACTCCATTCTGCTGTCATACCATCTGTAGAGTTTACAGCCCTCAAAACGACCGGCTGCTCGTATGTTCGTTCATCGCCCATTACCCCAACAGATTGTATAGGCAAAAGCACAGCGCCAGCTTGCCAAACTTCGTCGTATAACCCGAATTTTTTCAAGGTTTTAATATAAATCGCATCCGCTTCCTGCAACAATGCCACTTTTGCAGGCGTGATGTCGCCCAAAATGCGGACTCCCAAACCCGGCCCTGGAAATGGATGTCGCCCTAAAATCTCAGTTGGAATGCCTAGTTCCTTGCCAACCCGACGCACTTCATCCTTGAACAGCGAGCGAAGCGGCTCAACTATTTTCAATTTTAGCAAATCTGGCAAACCTCCAACGTTGTGGTGCGATTTAATGGTGACACTAGGGCCATGCACCGACACGGATTCAATCACATCTGGGTAAATTGTGCCTTGCCCAAGCCACGAAATTCCGGTAAGTTTATGCGCTTCGTCCTCAAAAACTTCAATAAATACCCTGCCTATGATTTTGCGCTTTTTTTCAGGTTCAAATGCACCAGCCAACTCCTTGTAAAAACGCTCCTTGGCGTCAATCCCCACCACATTCAGCCCCATGTGTTTATAGCTATCGAGCACCTCTTGGAATTCGTTTTTGCGAAGCAAGCCATTGTCCACAAAAAAACAAATCAGTTGGTCGCCGATCGCCTTGTGAAGTAGTTCTGCGGCAACCGTACTGTCTACGCCACCGCTCAAACCCATCAGCACTTTTTCATTTCCTATCGCTTGGCGCAGTTCAGCCACTTTTTCTTCAATGAAATGGGCGGGAGTCCAATCTCCCTTGCAACCTGCAATATCATAAATAAAGTTCTTCAAAATCGTCAGTCCATCCAAAGTATGAGTCACTTCTGGGTGGAACTGAATGCAATAAACGGGTGCTCCAAATGCGCCATCAACGGCCCGAAAAGCAGCCACTTCAACACTTTCGGTGCTGGCAACCAACTCAAATTGCTCTGGCAATTTCACAATGGTGTCACCATGCGACATCCAAACTTGCGAGTCAGTTGGGACACCGTTCAAAAAAGTATCTTTCAAGTGGATTTTTGTAAGCGCCGCCTTGCCATATTCCCTTTTTTCTGAGCGTTGAACTTGGCCACCATAGTTGTCTGCAATGAGTTGAGCACCGTAACAAATGCCCAGCACAGGCCTTTTCCCTATCAACTGGCTCAAGTCAAGCCGAAGGGAATCAGGCTGTTTTACGGAAAACGGACTGCCGCTCAGAATAACGCCCTTTACCGAATCATCGAGGTCAGGGACTTTGTTGTAAGGTACAATTTCGCAGTAAGTGTTCAGCTCCCGCACCCTTCTAGCAATGAGTTGGGTGTATTGCGAACCAAAATCGAGGATGAGTATTTTCTCAGTCATGGCGGCAAAGATAGTTCAAAAGCTGTGAAAAAAAATGCGTTCTGGGTACAAGTCAAATTGCCGCACAGCCCATTTCCAACACATCACTGATATTGAATATAAATTGGCTTGGGAACCAACTTCAACACTTCATCGGGCTGCATCTCCACCGTATCCTTGCCTTTCTTAGTATCGTTTTTATAAAAAATCTTGAAACCAGAAAACTGTACTGGCTCTGGATAGATTACTTGTTTATAAGTTCCTCTCTTCTTCGCTTTGCCACCCCAACCATCCATTTGAACCACTAATTGCACTTCAGGCCGCAGTTCAATAGTTTCATAATTAGTCAACATTGGCTTTGTGAAGCGATGAACAATCAGCAATTTTGGTGGGAGGTTGTATAATTTCACCAAACCAGCCAAATATTTGGAAGCAAAATTGACATCCTCAGCATCGAAACTACCAATTTTATGGCCGGGCCTTACACCAGTTTTCATCGAAAACTCTGGGTCAATGCCAAGATGGACATTTGGCATAGCCAAAAAAGTGTCTAGGTTAGGTAATTCCTCTTGCAAGGTACTCATGCCAACCTGTACATCCAAAATTACGATTGCGTTGATTTTTTTAGCAATTGACAAAGCCTTTTCAATCTGGGATTTTGGCATTCGAAGTCTATATTTCTTGCCTTTTCCAGGGCTTTTTTGGGCAGTTATCGCAATATAATGTATAGCAGGAATGGCTTCAGTTGTGCTATCCGCAATATTCCATTTATCAACTTCAGCTTTCAGCATTTCCAGCATTTCATCTTCAGGATATTCGCCAAGCGCACCCATACGTTTTGAATAAAAATTGCCATAATATGCAATTACCCGATTGAAAGGCAGCAACGCCCCAGTTTTTGGGTACACTTTTTTTATGTTGCTCCAATTGCCCGATTTATCATTGATTACCAATGAATCTATTCGGCGATCATAATCCTGTGAATCAAGTTGGATATTTTTTTCTTCGGATTGGGTTGCCATTTCCAATGGTGGAGACAGAACCTTTGCTACTTCTGAGTGACCCTCAGAGTTTGAACAACTAAAGTTAAATAACAAAAAAAGGGCCGTTAATTGCGGCCAATACCTTTGGTTAATAAGGGATTTCGCTATGTCCATCGTCTTTGATTTTATTTCGCTCGTTGCCATCAGGTCAACATTCGAATCAAAAACGATTGGACATCAACTATGTTCAGCGAACCCTAACAACCATTAGAAGTAAGTAGGGTCAAAGAAGCTTCAGTACTTTATTTCCTCTAACCATTGGGTAGCAGGATTGTCTTTTGGACGAAGTGATATAGAATGCTCCCAGGCAGATTTTGCCCCTTTTATGTCGCCAAGTTTGAATTTGCATCGGCCAAGATGGTTCCATGCTACCACAATATTGGGGAACAATGAGGTATAGGTTAAGTAAAGTGACTCTCCTTCTTCCCATTTTTCAATTTCCATCAAGCGCTCCCCTACCCCCAACAATTGCATATCATCTTTGAAATCAAAGCCCGCATTTGACAGTATTAGTTTGCTATTTTTACGGAAATCAGCTGCCCCTTGCATTATCATTTCTTCATAAACAGCATTGGTTACTGGGTTATTTAGGTAGGTAAACTCCTTTGCCTTGGGCATTAATTCAGGCTTTTGCAACAAAATGCTCAATATGTGCAAAGCCACGTCATCACTGATTTTATCATTGCTATTGGAAGAAACTATCACGCATATATTGCTGCTTGGAATAAAGGTCATATTGGCATTGTAAACCCCATTGCCACCGTTGTGCCAAAACATGCCATGCCCGCCCACATATTGAACCACCCAGCCATATCCATAATGGCTCAAGTTATCAGGCCCTTCTGCCACATGCGGGAAAAGCATTTTATCAGTTTGCGTTTTTGGCAAAACCGTATTTTTCATCAAAGCCCGATACCATTTGTACATGTCCCCTACCGTTGAGATTATTCCGCCGTTTGCTCGGAGATGCCAGCTCGGACCGTCTTCCATCCAAGGTTTTTCAAGTGCAGAGCCCCATCGGTTTCCATTGCGATACCCCACAGCAAGGTCTGATTTATTGAAAGCTGGAAGTTGATAACCAGTAGTATTCATCTGAGCTGGTAACCATAAGTATTCACGCAAAAACTTTTCGTATGGCATTCCACTTGCCTTTTCCACGATAATGCCCAGCATACTATACCCGACGTTTGAGTAATCAAACATATCACCTGGATGGTGAATCAATGGCGTGCTGAATACAAGTTTCGCATAATCCGCTGCATTGATTAAGTCATAATCTTCGCCAAGTGTTGCCGCAAAACCCGCTGTATGAGTCAGCATTTGATGGATGGTTATAGCTGCCATTGCTTCAGGAACCTCCGGGAAAAACTTACCAAGTTTATCCTCCATCTTGAGTTTACCCATGCTTTCCAACTTTAGGATTGCTGCCGCCGTGAACTGTTTTGTTATACTACCAATGCTAAAAACCGTATTGGCAGTCTGTGGCCTTTTTGCTTCTCGGTCAGCTAAACCAAACCCAGCCTCAACCAATATTGTATCATTTCGGGCTATCAGTACTGAACCAGACCAGCCGTTTTTCGCCTGCTCAGTGAGCATGGAGTTCAGTTCGTCGCCAGTC
>Ga0075012_10003827_pt1 | contig 14123 bp, 10 predicted proteins | sample All_14_2_FD_71474 | JGI IMG/M metagenome (GOLD analysis project Ga0075012, IMG submission 71474) | Freshwater microbial communities in response to fracking from Pennsylvania, USA - Allegheny Zone_MetaG_DW_15 | ecosystem: Environmental > Aquatic > Deep subsurface > Groundwater > Drilled... | reverse complement strand
GGCAAGCCCGGCACGCCGGTCAAGATCACCACCGCGCGCGAGCCCGAGGACAAGACCGCCGAGTGGATAACCAGGGATATCACCATCGTCCGCGAGCTGATAAAGACCGAGAACGTCAAGTGGCGCATGCTGGATTCCAAGACCGGCTATATCAAGATAGTCGAGTTCACCGGCCACGTCACGGAGAATTTCAACAAGGCCATGGCCGAGCTGAAGGGCAAGGGGATGGAGGCGCTGGTCATAGACATGCGCTACAACCCGGGCGGCCTGCTGTCGGCCGCCGTGGACATCTCCAAGCTGTTCATGAACGACAACAAGATGATCGTCTACACCAAGGGCCGCAAGCCGGAGAACTACCAGGAGTTCAAGGCCAACGGCAAGGCGCCGCACGAACTGCTGCCCCTGGTAGTGATCGTCAACCGCTATTCGGCCAGCGCTTCCGAGATCGTGGCCGGGGCCATGCAGGACAACAAGCGGGCCGTGATCGTGGGCGAGCGCTCCTTCGGCAAGGCCAGCGTGCAGAGCATGATCCCGCTGTCCGACAAGTCCGCCCTGCGCCTGACCATAGCCAAATACTACACCCCCAGCGGCAAGTCCATACAGCGCGACGACAAGAAAGAGACCGGCGGCATCACCCCCGACATCGAGGTGAAGGTGTCCGTAGAGGCCGAGAAGAAGCTGCTGCAGCAGGGCGAGGAGATCTATTTCCCCGGCAAGGAAGAGAAGGACGGCAAGAAGAAGGACGCCGCCAGGGACGAGATGCTGGACCGCGCCGTAGAGCTGCTCAAGGCCCGCGAGGTCCTGGGCAACCTGAAGCCCGGCAAGTAGGGAGTTCCGGATAGGGGTCAGGTCTTTACTTCTGCAAGAGTTCAGACCTGGACCCCGGCCCCTTTCCCGTGCAAAAGTAAAGACCTGACCCCCTGATGAGGATACTCGCCTTCGAGACTACCTGTGACGAAACTTCCGCGGCCGTGCTGGAGGGGCGCGCCCTGCGCTCCAACGAGGTTTTCTCGCAGATAAGCCTGCACCGCAAGTACAGCGGCGTGGTGCCCGAGCTGGCCAGCCGCGCCCACCTGGAAAAGATCCCTTTCGTGCTGGCCGGCGCCCTGCGCCGCGGAGGCGTAAAGCTGCCCCTGCGGCGGGGCGCCTTCGACGCGGTGGCCTTCTCGCGCGGGCCCGGCCTGCCCGGGGCCCTGATGGTGGGCCGCGTGGCCGCCGAAGCCGCCGCCGAGCTGGCCGGCGCCCCGCTCATCGGCGTCAACCACCTGGAGGGCCACCTGCTGGCCTGCGAGTTCGAGGGCGGGCGCGCCTCCCGCCCGCTGCAATTCCCGCTGGCGGTGCTTATCGTTTCCGGCGGCCATACCGAGCTCTGGCACGCCCGCGGCTACGGGGATTACCGCGTGCTCGGCCGCACCCGCGACGACGCCGCCGGCGAGGCTTTCGACAAGGTGGCCAAGCTCCTGGGCCTGGACTACCCGGGCGGCCCGGCGGTGGAAAAAGAGGCGGCGCGCGCCGGTAAACCCGTGGACTTCCCGCGGCCTTTCATGCCCGGCACCCGGGATTTCTCTTTCAGCGGCCTCAAGACGGCCGTCAGCTATTACCTGGCCGGCCGGCTGGGGCAGGACTTTTACAAGCGGGGGCGGCGGCTGCCTCCGGCCGAGCGGGCGCGGGTCTGCCGCGGCTTCCAGGACGCGGTGGTGGAAACCCTCGTGAAGAAAACCGCCGAGACGGCCCGCTCCCTGGGCCTGAAGCGCATAGCGGTAGGCGGCGGGGTGTCGGCCAACGGCGCCCTGCGCGCGGCTTTCGCCCGCCTGGAGGGGTTAGAGGTCCGCTTTTCAGAAAAGGCCTACTGCTCGGACAACGCCGCCATGGTGGCGCTCTGCGCCCTGCGCCGCCTGGAGGCCGGCAAGTTCCGCAACAGCCTGAGGGTGGCCCCGGAACTGGACCAGCCGGGCTGGTGAGCCCGCAATATAGATTTAACAACGCGCTGTTATAAATTAAAAGATGCATATCTGGCTGCTCTCGGATTACGACCACCGCAAGCACCTGGCTTTCAAGAGCCTGCTGGGCCGTTTTTCCGCCGCCTACCCGGACGTGAAGGCCGACTTCTCGGTCAAAAGCCGCCGCAGCCTGTGGGAGAGCCTGTTCGCGCACCTGCGCGACCCCAAGCGCAACCCGCTGGCCGACGTGATAGAGCTGCCGCAGAACTGGACCGAGCTGTTCTCCCGGCTGGGCATGCTGTCGGACCTCATGCCCAACCTGGAGGCCCTGTCCCAGCGGCGCTACCCCGAATTCATTTTCAAAGAGCTGCTGCGCCACGACGAGGCGCGCGCCTACTCGGCGCCCTGGTGGCTGGAGGCCCCCGCGCTTTTCTGCCGGCCGCAGGCCCTGAAGGGCGCGGTGGAAGACCCCGCCAGGGAGCTGGCCTCGTGGGACGGGTTCAGGGCGGCGCTGGACAGGGTAAAGCCGCCGTCCAGGCGCGGCAATTTCCGCGCCCTGGCCGTGCCCGGCTCCGCCGGCTGCGTCTCCGTATCCGACGTGCTGCCCAGGGTGTGGGGCCGGCGCGGCGGCCTGTTCTCCGACGATTTCAACCGGGCCACCTTCAACCGCGAGGAGACCGCCGGCGGCGTGGAGGACTGGCTGGAGCTGGCCGTCAGCGGCAAGATAGAGCTGTTCAGCGCGGACCGCTTCGAGAACGGGCCGCAGCCCGCCGAGGACTGCGCGTTCATGATCTCCTCGCGCAAGCTGCCCGGGGCGGGCCGGGCCGGCCTGAAGATGCTGCCCTACCCGGGCTACCCTTCCGGCGGCGGCCTGATGCTGGTTTACAACCTGGCCGTCTCTTCGGCCAGCCAGGAGCACGGCGCGGCGGCGGCTTTCGTGGCCTGGCTGATGGAGCCGCGCAACGCCGGGTATTTCGCGGAGAGCTTCGGGGTTTTCCCCTGTCTCAAGCCGGTTTTCGAGGAGCGGCTGAAAGAGGAGCGGGAAGCCGAGGCCTACCGGCGGCTCTTTTCGGCGCCGGAGCTGATGCCCAATATCATGGTGTATCCCACCGCCGAGCTGCTGCTGGAGCGGGCGCTGTGGAACCTGTCGCTCAAGATAGCCCGCCACGATTACGAGCGGGAAGACCTGATGCGCGAGCTGATCATGGCGCAGGGAGAGGCGGATTACCTGCTGTCGCTGTATTAAGGGCGGGCGTTCTATTTTGCCGCGGTGCCGACGATGAAAAAAAGCGTTAAGACCATATTCGACCCGGAAGCCGGGCGCTCCTTTTACGAAGGCCGCGGCGCCTTCATGAAGGCGGCCCTGGAGGCCGTGGCGGAGCGCTTCGCCCTGGACGGCGCCGCTTTCTACGAGTACGACGAGAAGAACGGCCTGCTGCGCCTGAACCTGCGCCACGCCGCGGGGGTCACTTTCGAGAACGAGGAAAGCCTGCGGCCCGCTCCCGGCTCCGCCGCCGCCCGCGCCATAGAGACGCTGGAGCCGGCCGCCGGCAAAACCCCGGCCGGCAGCGCGCTCTATTCCCCTTTCAGGTTCGACTACTGCGACCCGGCCGGCGGGCGCGGCGTGATCCCCTGCTTCGGCCTGTTCCGCCTGGAGCGCTCGCTCCGCAAGCGCGCTTTCACCAAGGCCGAGGCCCTCAAGGCCGACGCCTTCCTGCGCTCTTTCCTGCGCGACTATTACAAGGCGGAGTTCTTCTCGCTCAACCGCAAGTACGAAAAGAACGTCGCCGCCATCACCGAGCTGACCGAGGTGTTCGCCACGGCGCTGCGCGTGCGCGACAGCTTCAAGCATATCCTGTCGGGCATCCAGACCTATTTCGGCTTCGACCGGGTGCGCCTGTACCTCATAGACGAGGGCAACCGCAAGCTCAAGGGCGAGCTGTCCGCGGACATCCGCGGCCAGATCAAGAGCATCGCCTACGAGGAGATCCCGCTGGAGCCGGGCGCGCACCGCTTCGCCGACATCGTGCTGGGCCGCTCTTCGGGCGCCTTCATGGAGCGCTACAAGGACTGCGTGCTCTACATGCCGCTCGCGGTGCAGGGCGTGACCATCGGCCTGCTCATCGTGGACAACCTGCTCAGCCAGCAGCGCATCGAGCCGCAGGAGCTCGCGATGCTGAAATCCTTCGGCGGGCAGATCGCCCTGGCCGTGGACAACGCGCGCCTCTTCGACAAGGTCGAGGAGCTGTCTCTCTACGACGAGCTGACCAAGCTGCCGCTGCGGCGCTATTTCAACCAGCGCTTCCAGGAAGAATTTTACCGCGCCGAGCGCTTCAAGCAGCCGCTCGCGGTGGTCTGGGCCGATATCGACTTCTTCAAGGAGGTCAACGACACCTACGGCCACCAGATCGGCGACAAGGTGCTCAGGGAGGCGGGGCGCGTCATCCTCTCCAACCTGCGCAAGATCGACTTCCCCTGCCGCTACGGCGGCGACGAGATCATCATCCTGCTGCCGCAGGCCACCGGCGAGGAGGCCCGCCGCCTGGCGCAGCGCCTCAGCTCCGAGCTGTCCGAGCTGCGCATCCCGGTGCCTTTCTCCAAGACCAGGGAACTGCGCGTGACGCTCTCCATAGGCGTGTCCACCTTCCCGCAGGACGCCTCTACCATGGACGCCCTGCTGGAGAAGGCCGACGACGCCCTCTACTGGGTGAAGTCGCACGGCCGCGGCAACATAGCGCTTTATTCCGAAGTGGCGGACCAGAAGAAGACCGAGGCCGCCGGAGGCAAGAATGTCAACAGCTGATAAACGGAAACCGGGACGGGGGGAGGGCGTTCCGGCCGGCTTGCGCCGCGCCGCCGCGCTGGCCCTCCTGCTGGCCTGCGCCGTTCCCGCCGCGGCGGTTTTCGAGGATCTGCCCGCCGGCGCGCGCCAGTCCGGTTTCGGCGGCCAGGCCGCCGGCCTGGAGGACCCGCTTTCTTTTTACGCCAACCCGGCCCTGCCCGGTTCTTCGCGCAAGTTCGAGACCGGCGCGCATTTCCTGTCTTCCAAGCGCGTGCCGCAGGGCCCGGCCGCCCTCAACGCCTACGGCGCCTGGGCGCTGGTGCCGCGCATGGCCTACGGCAAAATGGGCACCCTGGCCATAGGCGGCCTGTACCGGGACGACGGCGGCGCGGTGCAGAAGGCGGTGACTTTCGGCTGGGGCACCTGGCACCTGTTCAGGAAGGACGCCGGCGTGCTGGACTTCGGCGCCAACTTCAAGATCCTGAGCGCGGCCCCGGCGGCCGGGGGGGAGTCGGCGTCCGGCTTCGCGGTGGACCTCGGCGCCGTCTTCCGGCCCGACGAGCGGCACTCGCTCGGCTTCTCCATCCTGAACCTCAATAACCCGGCTTTCGACATCGGCGGCGCGGAGGACAACGCCCCGCGGGTGATGCGGCTGGGAGTCTCGGAGCGCCGCGAGGACTACACCCTTTCCCTGGACCTGGCCCTGCGCTCGGCCGCCGGGGGCTACGGCGGCAACGCCAGCGTGAATCCCGGGGTGGAGCACGCCTGGCGCACGCAGCGCGCGGGCCTGTTTTTCAGCCGCGCCGGGCTGTTCCTGGCCGAGAGGGCCACGGCGCTGAGCGCCGGCCTGGGCTGGAAGCGCATGGCCTCGGAAATTTCCTACGGCCTGGCCGTGCCGCTTACGGGCGGCGTCTCGCCGTCGCATTCGCTGACGCTGGCGCTGCGCTTCGGCGACCGGGACATAGAGGCGGAATACGAGCGCCTGATGCGGCAGGAGATAAAGTACCGCAAGGACCTGGTGGAGGCGCTCGACGAGTCCGCCCGCCGCGAGCAGCTGCTCAAGAACGAACTGGCCTCGATGAAGGCGGAGATAGATTCCCTGGGCTCGCGCCTGAAGGACACGCAGCAGCAGGCGGAGGCCGAGAGCGGCGAGAAGGAGCGGCTGGCGGCGGTGGTGCGCCGGCAGGCTTCGGCCGAGGCGGAGCTGAGGTCCCTGGCGGCCAAGCGCGCCGCGGACAAGCTGAACCAGCTTAAATACGATTTCAGCGTGGACTGGCAGAGCTACCTGAAGCTGAAGGCCGGCGGGGCCCCGGGAGACGTGCTCAAGAGCTCCCTGCAGCGCATGGTCAGCCAGTACCAGGACTCCGGCATCGACATCAGCCAGGCCACCATGGAGCTGCAGGGGCTGGTGAGGTAGGGTGCGGGCTGCCAAGGGCATGCCTTCTCCGGGTACGCTCGGCCACACCGTGGCCTCGCTCTTTCAACTCGGGTTCGGCGCTTACGCAAGCCTCACCCTCGTGAGGCCCCTGCGAAGGCAAGCCCTCGCCATCCCGCCGGGTGGGGTATCGGGGAAGTAAGGTGGGCGGAGCTGATGGGCGGGCCCCTGGTTTTGCGTTCTGGCCCCTGCGGCAGGCTGGTTCTGTAACAGTTTGTTAACAATTTCTTCACTAGCGGTTAATACCCCCCTGTTAAAATAATAGTAGCTGGACGGCCTGATCACCGGCCGACTAGCCCGATTTATGGAAAGCAAAGACATCGACAGGCATTTGAACGACCTCTGGAAGAAAGTGGCGGGCGGCGAGTACACGCCCGACGCCTCCCCGCTGCCGCCCGACGTCCGGCAGTCCAACATGGAGACCATGCGCTTCCTGCGCGAGAATTTTTCCAAGACCGAGAGCGACTGGAAGGCCCTGCTGGCCGGCAAGGACGCGCAGCTGCGCGACCTGGGCGCCCAGCTGGAAGAGACCAAGGCCCACCTCAGCGAGATCAAGCAGCATTACCAGGAGGCCCGCGAAAAGGCCCTGAACGAAGAAATGGCCACGGCCCTGAACCTGGAAGAGTCCCGCCGGGTCCTCGAGACCCAGAAAAAGAACCACGCGCGCGAGATCACCCTGCTCCGGGAGCTGCTGGAGCGCACCAAGACCGAGATGGTGAACCTGCAGGGCCGCATAGACGCCCTGCGCGCCGAGCGCGACGAGGCCCGCCGCAAAGCCGACCTTTTTTCCGTGGAGAAAGCCGACCTGGCCGACAAGGCGGCCGGCCTGGAGGCCAAGCTGGCCGATTCCAAGGAGGCCGTGGAGAAGACCCTGGCCGAGCTGCTCTCCGAGCGCAAGAACCGCCGCGACGACGCGGCGAAGCTGAAAGACCTGGAAGCCCGCGTGAAAGAGCTCACCGGCGACCTGGGGGCCACCAAGGCCAACTGGGACGCCGAGCGGGCCCAGTGGCGCGAGATGTGGGACCGGGAGCGCTCCGTCTGGGAGACGCACCGCCAGGAATTCGCCGTCTGGGAAGAGCGCCTGCGCTCCGAGCGCGAGGCCTGGACCCTCAAGATGCGCGAGCAGGAAGCCAAGGGCGTCGAGAGCGCCGCCGGGCTGGCCAACGTGCTCAAGGAAAGCAGCCAGTGGTCCGAGAAGGTCACCCAGATCCTCAAGCTTTACGCGCTCAAGGGCGTCGAACTGCCCAGCGTGTTCGTCTCGGCCGGGCCCGACACCGCCTTCGTGAAGGCGCGCCGCGGGGTTACCCGGGCGCTGGCCATGGGCCTGGCCGGCCTGCTGCTGCTGTCCGTGGCCGGCTGGCAGCTTTACGCCTACAGGGCCAAGGCGCACTATAAACTGCTGGCTTCCGTGCCGCTGGACCTGCCTAATCCCTCCGGCCTGGCCGTGACCAAGGACGGCATCTGGCTGGCCGACTGGAACAAGGGGCTGGCCCTTAAGGATATTAAAGATTACTCCACGCTCCGGCTGCTGCCCGCCCCGGCCGGCGCCCCGCTGCGCCCCGGCGCCCTCAGCGCCTCGGACGGCGGCCTGTGGACCCTGGACATGGCCCAGCTGCGCTACGCCAGGCAGGATTTCAAGAGCGGCGCCATAGCCGAATCGGTCAAAACCCCCGGCCCGGCCCCGCAGGGTGCGGCCTGGGACGGCTACTCGCTCTGGGCTTTCGACGCCTCTTCGGGCCTGCTCTACAAGTACGGCCTGGACCCGGCCTCCGGGGCCTCCGCCACCTATAAGCTGGAAGGCCTCAAGAGCCTGGTGTCCATGCAGTGGGTGGACGGGCAGCTCTGGGTGCTGGACGGCAAGAATACCCTGCGCCGCTACACCCTCAAGGACGGCTTCTTCAGGGAGGCCTCCAGCCAGGCCTTCGGCAAGCGGCAGGCCGCCGCCTTCTGGGTCGATGGCAACACCCTCTGGTCGGTGGAAAAAGCCGGCGAGCTGGGAGGGGGGTATGAGCTGAAGAAATATTCGCTCAAGACATATAAATAAACGCGGGCCTATAATTATATTGATTTGTTATGGCTAAAATGGCAGAATTGGAAAGTGATTTTTGGCGCCTGGCGGCCGCGGCCGCCGGAGGCCCGCTTTCGCTTTGTGCGGCTTTCGGGGCGGAGCTTACTGAGGAAGATTATGCATAAAAAACTGATTTCCATTTGCGGGGCCCTGGCCCTGGCTGCCGGCCTGGCGGCCGGCGCAGCTGCCCAACAACTCTACGTGAGCCATATAAGCGTGGGCGACGGCGGCGCCGGCACGGACGGCTTCTGCGACAGCGGGGTCCTCGGGACCGACAGGTCCTTCATCACCAATATCACCGGCAATGTCTGGAACGACTCCGCGCTCATCGAATTCGAGAGGCCCCACCCCGACGTTTATCCCGGCGCCTGCCTTTCCCTCTGCGCCAAACTGGTCTGCGTCAGCACGGCCGGCTATTTCGGCGTGGATGAACTGACCTTCGAGATCTTCAAGTTCGGCTCCGGCGCCAACCCGCTGGACCCGGCCTCCACCCCGCCCATCAAGACCATTTCGATGTACAATATCGGCACCTGTCAGAGCGATAATAACGCCGAATACACCATAGGCGGAGTCAATCACTACTACTGCACCGCCTGGGACGGTTCCTATAACATCAACGGCATCTTCGGCAAGACCAACGGCCAGTACGGCTTCAGGGCCAAGGTGCGCACCAACCAGGTGAGCCCTTCGGCCGGCAATATTTCCATTGAGCAGACGGCCGCCTATCCCGGCCAGAACCAGATCCCCATCCAGGTCAACGTCACCAATATCCACGCCGTGCGCTCCAGCCCCACCGTGGTGGGCCGCATCACCGGCGTGGCCGCCCAGCCTTACAACGTGCATTACCGGCTCTCCAAGGACGCCATAGTGAACATGAACATCTATGACGTCACCACGGACCCGGGCGGGAGCATGGACCTGGTGCGGACCGTGCTGGTGAACACGCCGCGCGTGGGCGAGGGTACGCCCGACGGCACCCTGACCAACGGGGATTTCTGGGACGGCCGCGACAACGACGGCAACCTGGTGGCCGGCGGCAACTATATCATGCGCATAGAGGCCCAGACCTACGACCACTGGGCCGGCGTGGACCTGGCCTGGCCCGCCACCGTGCAGATCTCCCTGGACCCGCTCCAGGTCACCGACGTGGCCGTGAAGCCGCTGGGCGCCTCCGCCACCGACATGGCCGTCATCAGCTACATGCTGACCGAAGCCGCCACCGTTTACGTGGATATCTACGCTCCGGGTACGGACGTCACGGTCAACACTGTCCCGCCCACTTTCCCCGCAGGGACGCGCATCCGCCGCTTCAAAGAGCAAAAAGACAGGCGCATAACCACCTCCACCCTCTGGGACGGCCGCGACGACCTGGGCCGCCCGGTCTGCGACGGCAACTATGTCTATTCCATCTACGCCGAAGTGCCGTCCGGCTCGGCTTTCGCCCCGGGAGGCATCGTCCGCACCCGCCGCACCATGGTGGGCGTCGTTCCCATAGCCCGCGGCAACGTGGTGGCGCTGGTGAACCCTTCTTCCACCGTCATCGGCTCGTCTCCGGCGGTGGCCGGCCTGGACCCGTTCTATTTCCGCTACACCCCCAGCCGCGACACCTACGTGAAGTTCAGCATCAAGGAAATGAACGGCACGCAGACGGTGCGCACCGTGATCAACAACGAGATGCGCTTCGCCAACTTCCAGAACCGCGAGATCTGGGACGGCAAGAACGACGCCGGGCTCTACGTGCCGTCGGGCTCCTACCTGGGCGAGCTGGTGACCACCGACCCGTACCAGTGCGCTTCGCTCAAGACCTCCACCGTGACGGTGCAGTTCCCGGTCAACATGTTCCGCACCGTGGACCTGAAGACCACGCCCCTGATGGGCGGCACCTCCGACATGGCGCGCATCCAGTTCGAGTTCTCGCAGCCCATGTACATGACGCTCAACGTCTACGCGCCCGGCGCGGTGATAGATCCCAACCCCTGGCCGCCCACGGTGACCAACGGCGTCCTCAAGTACACGGTGGAGGGCATCCGCCCCGGCCGCTTCCGCATCACGGAATACTGGGACGGCCGCGACACCAACGGCCGCATGGTGGAGGACGGGCGCTACCCGTTCACGCTGGTGGCCTACTCTTCGGCCGCGGCGCAGCAGATGTTCGCCACCGACCAGACCTACGGCTACGTGGACGTTTCCCGCGGCAAGATCATCTTCACCAGCTTCGACGTCATCCCGACCATCCCGCAGATGTATAACTCCTCGGACACGGTGAAGCTGCCGCCCTACGAGATCGCCTATTCCCTCACCCGGCAGTCCCTGGTGGCGGTGCAGATCCTCGACGCCAACGGCGGCGCCCAGCACGGCCAGACGGTGGCGCACGTTCTCACGGAAGACCGCGGCGTGCGCGACGGCGACATGATCTACCAGGAATTCTGGGACGGACGTTACTCCGACCTGGATTCCAACGGCTACATCGTCAGCGGCGACTTCGTCCCGCCGGGCTCCTACGACGTGCGCGTCACGGCCAAGGACATAGACATCGACCCGCTGCTCAACTCCATGGCCACCGTGCAGATGACCATAGACGTGGACCCGCTGCGCATCTACGACGTGTCCATCATCCCGCTCACGCTCGACAACCCGGCCGTGCTCTCCTACCAGGTGTCCGAGCCCATGAAGGTGGTCACCAAGATCTACAAGCCCGGCACCGCGGTGCCGCCCGGCGACCAGGACCCGCCCGTGGGGCTGGTCAAGCGCATCATCGGCGTGCGCCCCTCCCGGACGCAGATCTCCGAGTACTGGGACGGCACCGACCTGACCCTGTCCAAGGTGGGCGACGGCAACTATTCGTTCAAGATCTACGGCTCCACCGTCACCGACGCCATCAGCACCATAGACGGCTCCATCACCTCGACGGCCTACCTGGCCCCCGACGTGATCTCCGCCAACATCCCGGTGACGCGCGGCGGCACGGGCGACCTGTGCGGCGATTTCGCCAACGAGAGTTTCTTCGCCCCCAACCCGTATACCGGCACCCAGGGCTGGTTCAAGATCCCCATCATCATGAACGGCTGGGTCAGCCTGCGGGTCTATAACGTGGCCGGCGACCTGGTCTACAAGCGCAACTACGGCGACGTGAACAACCCGCGCGAGGGCGGCGCCAATATCGACGGGGCGGGCCGCTGCGTCACCACGCAGACGCACGAGGCCTGCTGGCCCAAGGTCAACAGCTACGGCAGGACGGTGGCCCCCGGCGTGTACTTCGCCGTGATGCGGTTCGAGGCCACGGACGGCACCAGGGACGTCTGCCAGGTCGTGAAGAAGATACTGCTTCCGTAGCGCCGAGCGAGGACAAGGCTATGAAAACCAGGAAATTTCTAGAGGTTATCGCCGCCGCGGCCCTGCTGCTGCCCGCGGCCCTGCCGGCGGCGGCAGCCGACACCAAGGTGGGCACCGACGGGGCCGCCTTCCTGAAGATCCCCACCGGCAGCCCCCGGGCGCAGGCCCTGGGCAACAACGGCGTGTCGCTGGTGGAGGGCGGCGAGGCCATGAACATCAACCCGGCCGGCATCGCCTCCGCCCAGATGCGGGAGGTCTCCTACTCCAACCTGAGCTGGGTCCAGGAATATACCGGCCATTACGTCTCCTACGTGCACCCCATCGGGCAGTCCGTGGTGGGCGTCAACCTGGGCTACTACGGCATCAAGGACTTCGACGTGCGCGACAGCGAGGGCAAGCCCCAGTACGGCGCCGACGTACAGGTGCGCAACGGCTACACTTCGCTCACCATCGCCAAGGGCTTCTTCCTGGAGAAACTGCTGGTGGGCGTCAGCGCCAAGCAGGTGGTGGAGGACAACTACACCACGGAGTACAAGAACCTGGTCTTCGACATGGGCGTCATCCTGCGCATAGGGCGCAAGCTGTCGCTGGGCTGGGCCGGCCAGAATTTCTCGGGCAAGGAACACCAGGTGGTGAAGGTGAACCGCCTGGGCGGGGCCTTCGCCTTCAACCCTTTCCTGACGCTGGCCCTGGAGCAGAAGACCTATTCCGACAGGAAGGGCCGCCTGGGCGGCGGCGTGGAATTCAGCCTGCCCGAAGAAGTGCTGCAGGTGGGCCGCGTGTCCGTGCGGGCCGGCTATACCCCGTCCGACGGCTACGGCAAGAACATGGAAGACGACACCCTCGACAGCCTGGGGCTCAAGGATATCTCCGGGTGGTCCTTCGGCGTGGGGCTTTACAGCGCTCAGGCTTTCGGCTACGGCATGGGCTTCGACTACACCCTGGCGCCTTACGGCGCGCTGGGTAAGGCCAGCCAGCTGGCGCTGAGGTTCCAGTTCTGAGATGCTGAGGCTGGGTAAAGGCAGGCGCGGCCAGACGGCCATCGAATACCTGCTGGTAACGGTTTCGCTGCTGTTCGTTTTCGTTATAATGTTCAAGGCCCTGCAGTACGCGCTGGCCAACCAGTTCAAGCGCGGCGGCATGGTGATCATAAAGATGTACAAGCAGGACCCCTGGTAAGGCGGGGCCGCAACAAGATTCGCATAGATCGGTACGGAGGAAAGAAAAATGAATAAGCTGTTCAAGAACAGGAAAGGCCAGAACACCGTCGAATACCTGCTGATGCTCGCGGTCGTCGTGGGCGTCGTGCTGGTGGCCGGCATGGCGCTGAAGAAGTACATGCCTACGCTCTTCCAGAGCATACAGGGCATGATCAACGGCGCGGCCTCCAGCCTGGGCGCTTCCGGCGGCAACAACTAAGAACCGGTTTTGTCCGGCGCGCCCCGCGGCGCGCCGGGCTGCAGCGCCGGTTTTCCCGGGCCGGGGCCCGGAAAGAGTTGCGGCTTTACAGGTATGAACGATTCGCTGCCCGCGCCGCGGGCCGTAGCGGCATATCCGGTTTCCCGCCAAGGCGGGCCGGGCTTCGTCACGCGCCTCGCCAGGCGCGCGGCGGCGGCGTACGGCCGTTCCGCCGGCCAGGGCTTCTGGGCCCGGGCCCGGAGCGCCGGCCAGGTCACCGTGGAGCTCCTGCTGGTGCTGCCGGTGTTCATGCTGCTGCTGTTCTTTATAATGGAGATGGGCAATATGGGCTTCCAGACCATCCTGGCCCACCACTGCGCCTACGAGCTGGCCCGCATAGGCTCGCTGGTGGCGGGGCCCACCGGCGCCGGTTCCGGCGGCGGCCTGGGCGTGGCCCAGATGAAGATGAAGAACGCCCTGGGGGAAATGTTCCCTTCCAACCCGGGCGTGCTGCTGGAAGCCTCGCTGCAGGGAACGCTGAAGGATCCGCAGTCGGGGCAGATGGGCGAGGACATCCTGGTGACGCTGACCTACCCGGCCACGCTGATCTTCCCGGGCTCCAGCTACTTCCTGTCGGACCCGCCGAAGGGGAGCAGGAAGAAGAAGATCATAGTGCGGGTCAGGATGCCGGTGGAGAAGCCGTACTTCCAGTAAAGACGGCGCAACGGATTTTGTTAACACGGATTTAACGGGAAGTTAACAGTTTAATTGGAGAATACACTATATGGAAAAGAAAGGCATGCTTGTCCCCGTGCTGCTGGCCCTTGCGGCGGCGGCTATCTACTGGTGGGTGCTGACCTCCAAGGAGCGCGCCCTGGCCGCCCAGCACGAGCGCGCCACCGTGCTCGTGGCCCGCTTCGACCTGCCCGCCCGCACCATCATGAACGTGGACCTGGTCGAGACCAGGGAGATCCCGCGCATGTACCTGGAGCAGGACGCCTACGAGGTCAAGAGCCAGTCCGATATCAAGCTCGTCACCAACCTGGTGACCGGCATCCGCATTCCCAAGGGCAACCAGATCACCCAGAGCGCGCTGGTCTCGCTCTCCCCCGAAGCCGGCCTTTCCGTCAAGGTGCCGCCCGGCTACCGCGGCTGCGTGCTGCCGCT
>Ga0075012_10003826_pt1 | contig 14124 bp, 8 predicted proteins | sample All_14_2_FD_71474 | JGI IMG/M metagenome (GOLD analysis project Ga0075012, IMG submission 71474) | Freshwater microbial communities in response to fracking from Pennsylvania, USA - Allegheny Zone_MetaG_DW_15 | ecosystem: Environmental > Aquatic > Deep subsurface > Groundwater > Drilled... | reverse complement strand
AGCATCATGTCATCCGGATTGTTCTCATAAGCCGCCTCGACGGTGAACAGTGCGGCATCCGGATGCCGCACTGTTCACCGTCGAGGCGGCTTATGAGAACAATCCGGATGACATGATGCTTCTGCGGCGTGTGGCCGACTATTACATGGCTGTGGGCGACTTTGACAAGGCCCGTGACGCCTATGTCAAGCTCAACGCCTACCGCCCAAATGATCAGACCATTTTCAAACTGCTCAAAGACGCCGAAGCCCGGATGACGATGGCCAGTGGCGGATGGGAGGAAAACGCCGGACAGAAGGACGGTTACCGGAATCTGATTGCGAATAAGGATCAGGCCAAGAAGCTGGATATGCAGGCCAAGGCGGTCGTGGCGGGCTCGGATGCGGACGCTTTGATTGAAGAGGCTCGCGCACGTATTGAGAAGGAGCCGAACAACCTCAATTTCTACCGCGCGTTGGCACGTCTGTACACTCAGAACAAGCGGTATGATGAGGCGGTCGCGACGTTGGAAGCGGCGCGCGGGGTGAATGCGGCCGACCCTGAATTGGACCGTGCGTTGGCGACGACTAAGATTTCGGCCTTCGAGTCAAAAATCGAGGCGCTTAAGGCGGCGGGTGATGCTGCGGGCGCGGCGGACGTTGAGACGGAAATGAACCAGTTCATTTTCGATGACCTAAGCTCACGGGTGCAGCGTTATCCGAACGATCTTAAACTGCGGTTCGAACTGGGACTGCAATACTTCAAGTACGACTATTTCGACGATGCGATCGGGCAGTTGCAGCTCGCGCAGCGCAGTCCCAAAGAGCGCATCGAGGCGTTGTACTACTTGGCGAAATGTTTTTCCAAGAAGGGCCAGCGCGACATGGCTGTGATGCAGCTTGAGACCGCCAACGAGCAGTTGCCGATCATGGATGAGCTGAAGAAAAAGATCGTGTTCGAACTCGGGTGCATAGCGGAAGAGGCAGGTGACATCGAGAAAGCTTTTGGCTATTACAAGGACGTGTACGGCGTTGACATCAGTTTCGAGGATATCGGCGTCCGGATGGAGCGCATCTATAAATTGCGCCAGTCTCAGCAAGGCTGATTTTTTCTATATTCACGCGCATGCAGGCACAGAGAAAACATGTTCTCTGTGCCTGTGGCGTGTTCGGGAGCAGCGCGGTCGGCTCGTGCAGGTCACCAGGGGGCGGGCGACTCAATTCCGAGCAGTGTTGCCGCGTTGCCTCCGAGAACGGCTCGCTCCTGTTCAAGGGTGAGCCCGGCTGAAGAGATGAAGCGGAGTCCCTCGGCGAAGCCCAGCCACGGCCAGTCGGTCGCGAAGAGCAACTTGTCCGCAGGATGCTCGCGCAACAACCGCTGTGGCGCCTCGTCGGAAAAGTGCGGTCCGAGCACGGCGGTGTCGAGATAGATCTCTTTGCCAAGTAGCTGTTCGATCGCGCCTCCCCACTGCCGCCAGCCGCCGAGGTGCGCGGCGATGAAACGTAAGCCTGGAACTTCGCGCATGACGCGTGCCACACGTTCTGGCCCACACACCGGGTCAAACGGGAACCCGATGTCGAATCCGCAGTGGCATTGAACGGTCAGGTTCAAATCACGGCAACAGTGGAAATACTCCAACATCTCTGGCGCATCTAAAACGCACGGCTGATAATAGGGATGAAGCTTGATGCCGCGGATGCCACTTTCGGCGACTTGTGTGAGCCGGGAGAAACGCGCCTCATCGTCCGGATGGACAGAGGCGAAAGGAATCAAGTGGCGAGCGGCGTCCGCTCCACGCACCCCGTCTCGGATGGCGATGGCTTCTGAAAGGATGCCGTCGAACTGAGCGGGTTTCGTGGCGATCGGACAGACCACCGCGTAATCCACACGGTCGTTCCGCATCCCTTTGAGCAGTCCGGACACCGTGCCGTCGGCTACGGGAGCGATAAAGGGATGCGTCTTGTTGGCCAGCTTCTGCAGGGCGCGTGCGGCCAGGTCATCAGGAAAAGTGTGTACGTGAACGTCGATCAGCATGAGGCACTCCCAATCTCCGATTGAATGAAAGGAGTGTAGTACGGCTGTTGTCCGGATTCTAGGAAAAACTCGTGTTGCGCATCGTGCGCGAGTTTTCAGCTACGGTAGAAAATGACTCGAAGGCCACGGTTTAGCATCCGCCCGCACGCCAGTCAGCCAAGGAGTCGTTGGCGGGACGCAAAGCAGGGGCGAGGGACTGGTAGATCAAGCTCAGCGGCTGATAGCGCGCATGACGTGACGCGTCCGGATGGAAGATGCGGGTCTTGCCTTTGATGCGCTCCGCCGCGGCGTCGAGGTCGGGCCAGAGTCCGAGCGTCACGCCTGCCAGCATCGCCGCGCCGAGCGGGGATGTGTCTTGGACTTCTGAGACCTCCACTTCCTTGCCCGAGATGTCGGCTTTGTTCTGCAGCCAGAATGCGTTGCGTGTGGCTCCGCCTGAGGCGATAATGCGCTTGAACCGCGTGTTCATGTTACGTTCCATTGTTTGCAGGATGTGAAGGAACTGGTAATTGAGCCCTTCTATCACGGCGCGGAACAGGTCGCTTTTTCGCGTCGTGTTGAGTAGTCCGATGAACGCGCCGGAGGCGCGGCCATCATTGACGGGGCAGGCCGCGGAGGAAAGATAGGGCAGGAAAATGAGTCCGCCCGCACCCGGTGATGCGTTCCGCTCAACATCCGCCAGAGTCGCTTCCCAAGGCTGTTCTGCGTCATCCGTGATTTCCCGGAGCCAAGTCAGTGCGGAGGCGGAAGGAGAGCCTCCCCACGCTGCGTAACGTAGTGGGGCGACATGTGCCTGAACACAAATGCCAGCCCGGCCCAATTTCCAACTGCAGTCCGGTTTCTCTACGGTAGCGATCAGGTTCTCCCAACTGCCCATCACGTTTGAAACCACGCCTGGACGGTGAGCCCCGACGGGCAATGTGCCGCAGAGGTGATCTTGGCCACCTAAAACGACGGGAGTGCCTTGGGGCAGTCCCGTCATGCGCGATGCCTCGGCGTGCACGGTCCCCAACAAGGTGCCTGAGGGTCTTACAGCGGGTAACAGCCTTTTGGGAATGCCAGAGGCTGCGATCAGTTCATCAGACCAGCTCCGCTGTTTCTGGTCAAACAGCAACATGCAGCTGGCCATGCTGGGGTCGGTCGCGCGCACGCCACACAGCCGGAAGTTGATGAAGTCTTCGATCAGCAGCCACGATTCTGCCCGCTCGATGATCTGCGGCTCGTGTTCCATCATCCAGCGAACTCGCATGACGCCGGTCATAGCCCAAGGAGGGAAGCCGGCGATCGCAAACGTCGCTTCGGCCCCGACATTCTTTTCCCACCATGCCGCCTGGGGTGCGGTGCGTCCGCAGTGCCAACTGATGAAGGGGTAGAGCGTCTGGCCCTTTCCGTCAATGGGCACGCCGTCCATCCCCATCCCGGTTACCGCCACACCCGCAATCCTTGCCGTGTCGCTGATGCCTGCCAGAACTTCACGGAACGCCTCGCTTACGCCGTTCCAAACCGCGTCGGGATTCCAGAAAACCCATTCAGGGTGCTCTGAGGAATACGGGTTGTATCGCTCGGTGGGTCGAGAGGCTGAAGCCATGCAGCGTCCGTCAGGTTCGTAGAGACAAACCTTGGTTGATGTCGACCCCAAATCAACTGCTGCCACCAGTGTGTGTTGGTTTGTCATTCGCTGCGAGCTCCTTAGACGGGAACCGGTGAGAAGGCAACCGGAATACAAAGACCCCTCGTCACATCGCGTTGGCGTAGGCCAGAAAGCAGACGCCGATCACCAGAACCGCTAGCGCGAGGCGGATGCCGTTCACGGCACGCGCATTGGCGCCGTGCCATTCGCCGGTCAGGAAGCCGTTGACTGTGCCTGTAAAGATCGCAAGCGACATGAAAATGGCATAGCCGACTGAAACGCCGAGCGAGCCGAGCATTGGACAGCCAACGCCGAAACAGGCGATGGCGCCATCGTGCAGCAGGGCCATCACGAGCGCGATGAAATAGACCGGAAGAGTGTCCCGGCGAAACAGCGTGCCCCAGGTCTTGTTGACGGTCAATTGACGGACACAGTAACCACAGGCGGAAAGCGAGCCGCCCCAGAGCGCGAGGGCTGTTACCGCGAAACTCGCCCTCCACGCCGGATTGCTGAACGGCGCTGTCGAGGCCTGTTGCATGACGTCTCCGCCAAAACCGAACGCCAGTGCGTAACAGGCGCAGAGAATGCCGGAAAGCACCGCAACGGTTATGCCCTTGCCGAGTTTGCGGGGGGCGTGAATGGCCCCGCCCTCTCCTCCCCGCTCTTTGAGCAACGCGGCCTTGCCAGACACCACCACACCCAAAATGCAGACAAACGCACCGCCCAGCATCACCGCGCCTTTGGCAGTGCCGAAGACGCTGGGAGTAAAGATCAGCGCAGGCACGATCGTTCCGAAGGCGATCTGCACGCCATAGTTGATCGCGTAGGCTAGCGAGAGACCGACGAAGGCGAAGCTGAGCCCCAACGTCATCGAGCCCAGTCCCCACAGGAACCCGAACGCCGCAGGGCCTATCCATTGACCGGGCGTGAGTGAGCCGCAGATGCCGAAGAGGTCTTTTACCAGCGCTGGCCCTGCGAGCAGCGGCAGAAGGACGGTGGCGAAAAAGAAAAAGGGCCCCCAGAGCGTTTCCCAGCTTGTTTCCTTACGTACAAATTTGCTGGGCAACCCAAACGAGCCTCCACACAATGCGCCGAGAATGATCAGCAGGAATCCGGTCATCATGAGTTACTCCTTGGTTTTTTTTTGTTCTTGAGAGCGAGCTCGCATCCCTAAAAAGCTCCATAGGTCCGCAGCGCATCCAGCAGCGCCCGATAATTTTCAGGCTTTACGCCGCGGTGGACTGTGTTGCTCGAGGAGAGAATAAGACCGTCGGGGCCACCGTCGAGGATGCAGCGGCGCACCTCTTCGCGCACCTCCTCCTGCGTGCCGGTGCAGAGGGTGTTCACGCAGTCGATGTTGCCTTTGAGCGCGATCCGGTTGCCATACTTCGCTTTCATGCCGGCCATGGTCAGCCCTGCGCCCGGGTCGATCGGATCAAGGCAGTCGATTCCCGCGTCGATCCAGTGGTCAACCAGCGGAAGGATGTTGCCGTCGCAGTGTTTGACGGTCAGGCACCCAAGCGATTTAAAGCCCTGAATCGCGCGGCGGAACGCCGGCAAGAGTTGTTCGCGGTACACGTCGGGCGGAAAGAGCGGCCCCGTGCTCATGGCGACGTCGTCGGTGGTGGCGATGATCCGCACGCCGAAGACGCGGACCGCGTGTTCGGCCAGCGCGAGATTATAGGTGACGATCCGGTCGAGAAACTCGGAACAGGCCTCAGGTTCGACCATTGGCGCCATGAGAGCTTCTTCGTAACCCAGCAGGTCGCGCAGATCCGAGAACCCGTCGCGCAGATTGAAAACCACCGCGCGCGTATCTCCGAACCGTTCGACGGCACGCCGCAGCGTGGCAAAACGGTGGTCGGCATGCGGGTCTGGGAACGTGAACGCGCCGTGTCGGGTGATGTCGGAAAGCGGCTGCGCGATGACGGCTGGAATGCAGTCGCCGGTGAGCTGGCGGCGGTTGCCCCATTCGTCCTCGAAGGTCTGTTCATCGACGAATCGCTTGGCATAGTCGGGACGGATGTTGATACCGTCGATATCCAGCCGCTCCACGATATCCAGCGGGTCCTTCGAACCGGTCAACGCCATGCCGACGCCGGTGTCGATAAACCATTCGAAAGTCGGAATCCGATCGGGTTTCTCGCGCCGGATCGCGGCGCACATGCGGTCAATTGCGTTCATGAACTTATCCGTAACCTTATCGTGAGCAGAAGTCTTGCTTCTGGCAGGGACGCGTCTCTGATCTGCTTCCTGTTCTTGCTACTGCAACGTTGGCTGGGCGAGTCCGCCCGCGAGTTGGGCTTCGCCGCCCTCTTTTTCGTACACGCCGTAGAACTGGCAGACTGAGTCCAGCCACGTCACGATCCGGTTCATTTCGTCCCCGGTCAGCGTGACGCCGTGATGGCCCTTTCGCAGCAGCGCGTAAAGTTTAGAAGCCTGCGCGCCGAACTCGCCGGGCGTGGTGCGATAGAACTTTGGCGATCCCCAGTTGCGCATCGACCCGTAGTGGGTGAATCCGTAGGGCTGTGCAAGACTCAGATACGATGCGGTGTAGCGTGTGGTCTTGTTCATCCAGCCTTTTACCGGCAGTTCGGTCACCTCGCTGTCCAGGCGTGGCGGCGTTTTCTGGCCGGCCTGCGCGGCTCTGATCTTCTCCGCATGGCAGCTCACGCAACGCGCGTTTAAGACGGGCTGCACCAAGCGTGGATAACTGAAAGGGTTTGAGCCTTCCGGGCCGGGCCGAAGGACAGAGGGTGCCCGCTTCATCGCCAGCGGGGTAGACGTAGGCGTGCGCTCGGGCGCCTCATATTTGGGCTCGTGGCAACCTTGGCAGGACATTTGCTCGCCCGGCAGGAAAGCTGTGGCAGAGCGCATGGACTGCACGGCGCAGCCATTGGCATCGAGCGCCTGGAAGAAAAGTTCCACTCCGGACGGGGCTTTGAAATGTGCGCTGCCGTCCTTTTCGACAGGTACCGTTCCGAGCACGACGCGCGCGAGGTTGATCGAATCATACCCTTCCGGAAGTTGGATGCCGATGTTGTGCGTCACCTCGGCCGAAGCGACGGAAAGCGGATAGATCTGCCATACGCGCAGTGCGGTGATGGTGGTGCCTGCAGGCCATGGCTGCTGGCTTTTGTAGAGATCGGCGATCGTCACCGTCGCTTCTCCGCGCTCACCGGATTTCAACGGTTTGCGCTGTTCGGGGATGACCGGCGGAACAGGTGTCGGACGAAGCGGCATGGGGCTCAGGCAGGCAATGCCGGGGTCGCGGTAGATGAGTTCCTTGTTGCCGAACTGATCCAGAAGGTAGAGGCCGAAGACGTGCCGTTGTGCAGTACCTTTCACTTCGACCGGCTCGTAGGCAGAGAGAAAATACTTCTCGCTGAGGGGCCAGGCAGTCCCGTAAGTCTGAGAACCTTTCTGACTCTCGGGGAAACCGGCATCAGGTGTCAGCCGTCGGACTGGGGCCATGGCGTCGTCGTCCGCCACGCGCGGATCAATGATGACCAGAGTGCCGAACGCCTGTCCATGGTGAGGCGCGCCTGTTGAGACAAAGCGGTGAGAGCCGGGAATAGGACGCGTGTCGAGTTCCATGTCGGCCCGTTTCTGGCGGTACGAATAATTGCCGTGAACCGGCCGGGGGTTGCGCCCGTCTGGCGTGGTGACCCAGGGCTTGTGCGCAACGCACCCGTGACGGTCCACATAGTCCCAGCGCGTCCAGAGCAACAGGCCCTCGTGTGTGACGGCTGGCGACCATTCATTGGTCTCGTGAAAACTCAGGCAGCGGAGGTCGGAACCGTCGGGTGCCAGATCGAACAGTGTGAACGTGGGACAGTGACGTCCACACCGTAGATATCCGCCGCGGCGCTCTGAAATGAAGGCGATGCGGCCGGCAGGCGTGAAGCAGGGCTGGAAGTCGTTAAACGTTCCGTCGGTAAGCTGCGTGAGTTGCGAGCCGTCCGCTCCGACAGAAAAGAGGTGGTAGCAGAAGCCTTGTTCCCAGTGGCCATCCTGCGCGTGGTTCAGATGGCTGATGTGCTTTCGTGAGCCGGTGCCTTCAACGTACGCGAAGGCGATTCTGTTTCCGTCATAGGAGAGAGCTGGTGAAACGAGTGACCCGCCGTCCTTGCCTTGCGTCGCGCGCGTGCCGAAGGTGAGCGGCTGCCCCTTCATGCGGCCATTGATGGCACGGGCTTCCGCCAACACATCCCGCAGGGCGGGCTTCGCGCCAAAGGGGTCGGAAAGCACGAAGAGTCCGCCGCCCGAACGCTGCTGTTGGCCATAGAATTGGTCGCAGCAGTGCTCCATGACGCCACGCACCTCACGCTTGATGAAAAGCAGTTCCTTGAAGTCGAGCAGGGGATTGGCGAAAGCGATGCGGCGGCGCAACGGGAGGAGCGTGTTGAAAAGGGCGCGGCGCGCATCCGGATTGTCAGGCTTGACGTCTGCGGCTCGGGTGCGGAGAACATCGAGGTCGCGTTGCTCCTGAGAGAGGTCGCGCACGCCCGGCAATGCGCGTATGTCCCGGAGAAGCGCTAAGGTTCGCCTCATCATGACGTCAAGTGGGTCACTGTCCGTCGCGATAATTAGTGCCTCGTCGCAGTAGACCTCTGGCGCAAAACCATCGAAGCGGGCCTTCTGCGTCAAGTCGTACGACAGAAAGGCCCATTGCCGGTCAGCTTCGTCAGCAGGGTAGGCGACGCCTGACGGGGCCGGCAGAAGCCACTCCGACGCGCCTTGCAACGATGTGCCCAACAATACACTGCCGAACGCTAGCATCCACCTGTGTGATTGCATTGATTGACTCCGCTTCAAAAGAAGGCAACTCCCTCAACGCCATCAGTATGCACAATCGTCGTAAGAAAGAGAATCTCTCTTATGGCTTTTTTGGAAAAAGTTTCGTTTTTTGGCAAAGGTTTGTTTACGTTGTGTCCGGATCCATTTATACTGAAGCAATGAAGATGGCTTGGGTGGACAGGATGTTGCCGGTCATGCAGAAAATACGCGACCGTTTCCACGAGACGGTCGGGTTGGCTGTTTTGGATGAGGTGTCAGCGGTGGGGGTCATCATCGCAGCGGTTCCGGAAACCGGACGTTTTGGATTTACCCTATGCATGGGGCACCGGTTTCCTGTTCATACGGGAGCTCCGGCAAAGGCGATGCTTGCCTTTATGCCAAAGGAACGGGTTGAGCCGCTTCTGAGAAGAGTGATGTTCGAGCGGTTTACGAAAACAACGGTTACCTCACTAAGGGCCTTCCGCAAGGAACTGTCCGCGATACGGGCCTGTGGCTACGCGCTTGACCGGGCCGAGGAGGTTGAGGGATGCCACTGCTTGGCGGTTCCCGTGTTCGACCGCGCCGGAGTACCTGTTGCCGGAATTTGGTTTACCGGTCCCTCAAGCCGTCTGCCGCTTAGGAGCCTGCCGGCCGCCTATCCTGTTTTGAGGGCATTAGTCGACGAAGCGCAGCGCACAGCATTTGATGGTCCAGATGAACAGGGCGGGGCAACGTTGACTGTGGATAAAATCGGACGGGCACGCACGATTCTGGAAGCGAGTCCGCTGACAGAAACAACGGATCTTGTCGGGTTGGCTCGCAAATTGGGGATGAGCTACTCCGCTTTTCGGCACGCTTTTAAGGCAAAGACAGGGGCCAGCCCTGCACAGTTCCGGTTGACGCTCCGCATCGCCGCCGCGTGTCACGAGCTTGAGAAGTCGGCCCTGCCGTTGGCGAGGATTGCCGAACAGACCGGGTTCCCGTCTGCCGCTCATTTTTCGACGGTGTTTAAAAAAAAGACGGGTTTTTCTCCCCGCGACTACCGCGCGTTAAACCGACGGTTGTCCTCATGACCAAAATTCGAGGTGTCGATGAAACGGTGTTTATTAAAGGTTGTGCTCACATCGGGTGTTGCGAGTATGTTGTCGTCGCCCCCGGTGTCGGCGGATTCAGCGCAGGACGCTCTGGCATTGGCGCAACGCACATTGGCGTACGTCGAGAAGTCGGCAAATCGACCGGAAATGGCTGCGGAACTGGAGGTGCTTGCGCAGAGGCTGCCGCAAACGCAAGCGGCCCCTGCTCGCAGTGGACTCGAAAAAGAGATCAGGGCGTTGCGGCGAAGGATTGTCCTTTCTCACCCGGCCTTGAATTTCGACCGTTTGCTGGCGTCCCAGCGTGGTATTCCGTATACCGTGGCTCCGCACATGGTCGATCAGTATACCGGCCGGTGTTCGCGTCCTGGGCCGGGGCTTGTGGTGATCGAGGACTGGAAGGGAGCGCCGAGAAAAAGGGAGCCGCTGAAGGGTAAGCTGCCGTTGGGGACGGTTCTCAACCCCGATCTGCACTGGGACGGCGACCGGGTGCTCTTTGCGTTCTGCGACCATACTGCGAAGCGCCCTGGTGCGGCCGAGGGAGTTGTGGTCCCGACCGTCTTGGCTGGCAGCACGCGGGGCGCAAATGCCGACATTATTCGTAAATTGGATGCAGACAATCCTTGCTTCAGTGACCCGAATAAGGAGTATGACCCGAACCCGGTCGCACACCTGCGCTATTTTATCTGGGAGGCGGCTCTGGACGGCTCTTGGGTCCGTCAACTCACAGGTACGCCGAACGATTCCATGATGACGTGGTGTGACCGTCAGACCGTGTTGATTGAGGATGCCGATCCGTGTTATCTGCCGGACGGAGGATTCGCCTTTAACTCGACGCGTTGCCAGAGTTATGGACGCTGTCACTGGGGCCGCTATACACCTGCGTTCCTGATTTACCGCGCGGATGCCGACGGTTCTAATATCCGTCAGCTCTCTTTCGGTGAGGCGAATGAATGGGAGCCCGCCGTGTTGAATGACGGTCGGCTCATCTACACGCGTTGGGACTACATCAATCGCAATGCGATTTGGTACCAGAGCTTGTGGACGATGAAGCCGGACGGAACAGGAACGTCGCACTTTTATGGAAACTATACCATGCATCCCGGTATCCAAACAGAAGCCCAGCCCATTCCCGGCTCGCACGTCGTGATTGCAACGGCGGGAGCTCACCACTATGTCACGGCCGGGTCGCTCATTCTGATTGATACGCACAAGGGTGAGGACGGAGCATCTCCTCTCACGCGCGTAACGCCGGAGATCCCTTGGCCCGAGTCAGAGGGGTGGAACCTGCCTGGGTGTTTTGCCGCTCCGTATCCGGTCAACGACACGCTGTATTTAGCCAGCTATTCGTCGGAGCCTTGGGCAGGGGCACCGCAATACGGGGCGTGGCCATCCAAAAAAGCCTTTGGAATCTGGCTGGTGGATACATTGGGAGGCCGTGAGCTGATCTATCAGGATCCCGATATCGGGACCTTCACGCCGATTCCGGTGAGGAAGCGCCCGCGGCCACCGGTGATTCCCTCAGTGCTGCCGCCTGTTGCCGAAGCGCCCGATTCTGGCGTGTGCTATGTCGAGAACGTATACGACTGCCGGGAACCGTTGAAGGTCGGCAGCATCAAGTATCTGCGCGTCAATGAGCTTTTGAATCAGCCAGCCGCCAAGAAACCCAACCGGAACGCGTCCCTTGACTTGGACGTCTGTAAACGCCCGCTTGGTGTCGTCCCCGTGTCGGAAGACGGTTCGGCCGCCTTTCGGATTCCGGCAGGCAAACCGATTCAGTTGCAAGCGCTGAATACGGAGGGGATGGCTGTTTTCACGATGCGCTCGTTCATCTACGCGCAAAAAGGCGAAGTCTTGGGATGCGCCGGGTGCCACGAGGACAAAATGAGGAGCAGGCCGCCGCAGGAGCTGGCCAAACGTCGCAGAATTGCCGATCCACAACCCATGCCGAAGCTCGACTATGAGGGAGGCTTCAGTTTCGTGCGAACAGTCCAGCCCGTCTTTGACCGGCACTGCATCCGGTGCCACGGGCTTGCTCCCGCGGCTAAGGATAGCGGGGAACCTTTGAATCTGATCGGAACGAAAGCGGGACCGAATCTGATCGAGCGTAATTTAGTAGCGTGGATCGAGCCTTACAAAGAGACAGGCGCCAGCAAGACAAATGACTATTTCGCGATCGCAAGTCCACTGACCTCGATCCTAAAAAAAGGCCACCACGATGTGAAACTGTCGAAAGACGAATGGGATGCCCTGATCGTCTGGATGGATCTCAACGTGCCGCACTACAGCGATGGCACCTATTCCTTCAACAGTGTTGATCTATTGCAGGCAAATCCTGCAGGCGAGAGAAATTTGCGGGCAGGAATCGAGAAACAGTTTGGCAAGGAGTTGGCCTCGCAGCCGTTCCCGGCACTCGTGAATGTGGCGGCCCCTGAGAAAAGCCGCGTCTTGTTGGCTGCTTTGCCGCTGGATAAAGGGGGCTGGGGGCAACTCGAAGGTGGTTTCGCCGCGCCGGATGACCCGCGATATCTGGCGATGCTCGCGTTGGTGCAAGCTGCGATTGCGCCGCCGACGGGAAAAGATTTCCACGGAACCTGCGGACGGGGCAAGGCGTGCGTGTGTAACAGCTGTTGGGTGTGGCTGGGCCGATTCAATGCGCCAGCGCATTCATCGCGTCAGCCGCACGAGCACGGGCTCTAGCGGTACGAAGTTAAAGGCGAGCCGACCGTCGGCTCTCTTAGAGGGAGGCGTTCCAAATTCCGTGTGAATGTTGTGCCATGCGCCTTCGAGACTCACGGTTGCCGCAGTCGGCTCCGCCCCGCTGTTCACAGCCAGCAGATAGACGTCAGGACCGAAGCGCCACACGCGCATCTCGACCGACGCTGGACCGTTGCAGTTTAGCGCCGGGGCGGGTTCGTCTGACAGGATGACCGGAATAAAGCGCTTGATCTCAGCGGCCATTTCGCAGACCTCCGCCCACCTTTTCTCAAAGGGGTCGCGCCCGTTCATTTTGTAAAGGTCGAAGAACGAATAGAAGACCAAGCCGTTTGCTCCAGCCGCAATGCACTGCCACGCCATCGACCGCATTTCCGTGAGAGTGGGAGGACGCGTCTTGCCGCGTTCGGTTCCCTCGCGGTAGGCGCCCCAGTCGAAGACCTGTGGAACTTGCCAGACGGCCCGCGCGTTATGCGTCAGGTCACGCGTTACTCGTGTCCACTGCAGCGCCATGCCTGCGGGCCGGTCAGGGATCGGATAGGGGTCTGTTCCGATCACGTCGAACGATGAGAGGTATGCGCCAACCTGATTGTATTGGTACAGAACCACCCATGTGGGGTGGTCGGGGTCGAGGCTTTCCATCAGGCGTTGCCGAGCCGTGAGTCGGTCGATCATTGTGAGCGGAAGTTCGTCGTTGATATACCACGCGATTAGGGCGGGATGATTGCGGAAAGCGGTCACACGCTTTCTAATTTCGCGCTGCTCGTCAGCCTCGGTTTTCATCCCCGACGGCGCCCACTTGGTGCCGGAATAGAAATCCTTGATCGAATAGATCACTTTGAGGCCGCGTGCGTGACAGTCTTCCATCTGCTCGGTGTTCGGGCTTCCATAGGGCATGAGGCAGTTGAAGGGGCTTTTCGCATAGGTCGTCAATTCCGGTTCCTTGACGCTGCTCCAGTACATGCCCAGCGGGAAGAAAGGTTTCCCGCCGACGATCAAACGCCGATGGCTGTCGATATAGGCGTGACGCTCGGGGAGCGTCTGCACCCGAAAGAGCCGCGTTTCTGCCCAACCTTTCGAAGTGCCGTCGAGGGTCGACAGTGTGAAGCGAACGGTGTATTCTCCAATTTCAAAATCGGAGGCGTTCACGCTGAGCGTGGCACAGTCATGGTTCAGCGAGTCGGGTTTTGCTCGACGCGCCAGTCGGCCTGCGGCATCTTTGAACTCGAAAAGCCCCGCGACCTCATCGGCTTTGACGCCTGCCTCAGCCAGTTTGAGCCCCGCCGAAAAGGTGAGTGGTCCGCCGGCTGAGGTCTGTCGGTAGCAAGAGGCGCTAACCGCATCGATGAGGGGCGGATCGTAGCGTGACACTTTCAAATCGTCGAACCATGCCTTGCCGGTCATGCCTTTGCGCACATATGGGGCGATTGTGACGCGTGCGGCATTGGTTGGAATCGCTTGCGTGTATCCCTGCACTTTCATCCAGCCGTCGCTCGTGCCGCGGATGCCCTCGGCATAGGCTCCGCCGATCCATTTGCCGTCAGTTCCCGACCACTCCAGGCAGACCGTTGCCCCGGACTCGCTGCCGATGAGATTCTCAGTCCGTACCCAAACTTCATAGGTATAACAGCGACCCGGTTGGAGGCTGACTGCCTGTGACGGAAACGAATAGTATTTCGGATCGCTGTTGTTGAAGACCAGTCCGCGGCTGTTTGCGCGGCCGCACCCGTCCGCGATGCAATAAACCGGTTTTCGCTCCGTCCAGGCCTCCGTTGTTCCCGAAGCGCTGCGCTGCTCAAACCCCGGATTGCGCACGAAGTTCTCATCTGTCCACGCGCATATAGCCACCAGCCCCGAGATGCAGGCTCCGTGCCAGACGGAAATACGATATCGTAT
>Ga0075012_10003825_pt1 | contig 14131 bp, 12 predicted proteins | sample All_14_2_FD_71474 | JGI IMG/M metagenome (GOLD analysis project Ga0075012, IMG submission 71474) | Freshwater microbial communities in response to fracking from Pennsylvania, USA - Allegheny Zone_MetaG_DW_15 | ecosystem: Environmental > Aquatic > Deep subsurface > Groundwater > Drilled... | reverse complement strand
GTCAGGGTGGTGGGGGTCAGTTTCCAGCGCGGCGTATCGCCATAGTCGAGGGGGCTGACCAGACCGGGGCCACCGGCGTGATTCATCATCATGGACGTCTCTCCCTTATGCCGTCCCCACAGCACACCCTGAGGTGAAGGGGGCGCTGACCTTGCGGCAAGTTTAAGGCGAGCCCGATGAGCGACGATCACGGTTCGGTGGGTTAAGATTCAATTAACCATGTCGGCCCAGCCTCTCGCCCATGTCCATCAATGCGATTCCCTCCCAGGGCGGTGTCGAGGCGGCCATCCGGCGCGCCTCTGCCTCGACGGGCGTGGACTTTGATTTCCTGATGAAGACGGCGCAGCGCGAGAGCGCCATGAATCCGTCGGCGCGGGCGCGGACATCGTCGGCGGCGGGCCTGTTCCAGTTCATCGAGCAGACCTGGCTGTCGACCCTGAAGCAGCACGGCGGCAAGCACGGCTATGGCCAGTATGCCGACCTGATCTACAAGGGGCAGGACGGGCGCTGGCGCGTGGATGGTGCGGCGCGGAATGTGGTGCTGGACCTGCGCTATGATCCGATGGCGGCCTCGGCCATGGCGGGCGAGCTGACGGCCTCGAACGCGGCCTATCTGCGCGGGCGGATCGGGCGGGAGCCGACGGCCGGCGACCTGTATGCCGCGCACTTTCTGGGACCGGCCGGCGCGGCCAAGCTGGTCGAGGCGGTGAATACGCGGCCCGGTGCCAGTGCGGCGGCCCTGTTTCCGCAGGCGGCGGCGGCCAACCGGTCGATCTTTTACAAGGGCGGACGTCCGGCCACGGTCGCCGAGGTCTATGCCAATCTGACCAGCAAGGCGGGGCAGGGCATGCCCGCCATACCGTCACAGACGCCGGTGATCGACGCCCTGTCGCCGAAGGACCGGATGGTGGCGGATCAGATGGACCGGATGCGTCAGGATCAGGGCCTGCTGGCGCTGTTGCTGGGCCAGGAGGGCGAGGAGGGCAATGCCGGGTTTATGCGGGCCTTTGTCGGGACGACGAACGGCTGATCCGGCCCGGTTGGTAAACTGTGCATTAAGCCTGTCGCGCGCATGCTTCGGGATGGGAATCGGAGCACACCGGTTCGTATAGCCCAGCTGAGTCCGACATGACGGCCTATCGCGCCCGCCTTACCGAGTTCGACATCCGCCGACTGATCAAGTCGACCGACGAGGACGAACGCGCGGCCGCCACCCACAAGCTGTGCCGCAATATGGAACGGGCCGAGCTGACGCCCGAGGACCGGGAGGCGGCCGAGAAGATCCTGAGGGTGCTGGCCCACGACGCCGCAGAACTGGTGCGGCGGGCGATGGCGGTGACGCTGAAGTCGTCAGACCTGCTCCCGCGCGATGTGGCGCGACGACTTGCCGCCGATGTGGACAGTGTGGCCCTGCCGATCATCGGCTTCTCGCCTGCCTTCTCTGACGAAGACCTAATTGAGATCGTCAAGGCGGGGTCGACGACGCGACAGGTGGCGATCGCCGCCCGGCCCAAGGTTTCCCGCGACGTCTGTCAGGTGCTGGCCGAGACAGGCAGCCGCGAGGCCGTGCGGACCCTGGCCGCCAATGACAATGCCGATCTGGCCGAAGGCGCAATGGAAGTTGTCGTCGACCGGTTTGCCGACGCGCCCGACGTGTTGACCGCCCTGTCCTACCGTCAGGTGCTGCCGCCGGACATCACCGAGCGGCTGATCGCCCATGTGTCGGAGACGGTGCGCGAGCATCTGATCAGCCGCCATGCCATAGCGCCCGAAGCGGCGATCCGGCTGTCGGCCCATGCGCGCGAACGGGCCACGCTGGATCTGGTCGATCAGGCCGCCAGCACACCCGATATGGCGACCTTTGTGTCGCGGCTGAATGGTCGCCGGGCGCTGACGCCGTCGCTGTTGCTGCGGGCGCTGGCGCGTGGGCAGCTGACGTTTGTCGAGCACGGGCTGGCCGAACTGGCCCAGACGCCGCATGCGCGGACCTGGCTGATGGTGCATGACGCCGGGCCGCTGGGGCTTAAGGCCATCTATGACCGGGCTGGCCTGCCGCCGCGCCTGTTCCAGGCCTTCCGGTCGGGGATCGATACCTGGCGGGCGCTGCAGGCCGAGGGCGCGGATTTCACGGCCGAGACCTTCCGCCAGCGCATGCTGGAACGCTTCCTGACGCAGCGGCCGAATGTGCCGCGCGAGGATCTGGCCTATCTGATGGAGCGGCTGGATCGGGCGCCGATGCCCGCGGATGCGCAGCGGGCCGCCAACGCGGCCTGAGGGCTTCGGGAGCCACAGAGATTCCAGGACCCGGGTCCGCGCTTGCGCGAGGATGAGCGGAGGGTGTGTGGAGTCCTAGCCGGCGTGTTCGGCGACGCGGGCTTCGAGGGTTTCGGCCAGGGTCTGACCGACCGGGTGATCGTCGGTCTGGATCTTGTCGCGGACGACGGCGCGGATGGCGTCGATGTGGGCGTCGACCAGCACCAGCGGGGCGGCCATGCGCTTGTCCGGGGCATCCATCAGCTTGCACAGCGAACCGGCGAGGCGGGTGACCAGCGGATACTGATAGGTGGTGCCGAGGCCCTTGAGGTCGTGGGCGCGGAAATAGAGGGCTTCGGCGGTCTCGGTCGTATAGCCGCGGTCGCGGATGTCGGCCTGGGCCTGGTCGAGCTTGGTGATCTCGTCCTGAAGCCACTGGGCGAACTGGGACGACATCGCCTGCAGGGCTTCCTCAGCCTTGGCAATGGCCTTGGCGTCAACGCCGCCAAATCCGCCACCAGCCTTCAGACGAAGGGTGTTGGGGGGACGAATGACCTGTGCCGGACCGCTCATCGGCTGCTCCTGTAGAACTTCGGCCCGGATCATGCGCGGGCGGTCTTAAGAAGCCGTGACTTCAGCCGGTGAATTGTTCGGCCAGCACCCGTTCCTCGAAGGAGCGGCCGGGGTCGAACATCATGGTCAGGTTGATATCGCGTCGCTCGCAGACATCGACCCGGCGCACGCGGCGGACCTCGAAACTGTCGGCGGTGGCGCTGACCGGGCGCTTGTCGGCCTCGAGCACCTCGAAGCTGACCTGGGCCTCGTGCGGGAGCAGGGCGCCGCGCCAGCGTCGGGGCCGGAAGGCGCTGATCGGGGTCAGGGCCAGAATGCGGGCCTCGAGCGGGATGATCGGGCCGTGGGCCGAGAGATTATAGGCGGTGGAGCCGGCCGGCGTGGCGATCAGGCAGCCGTCGCAGCTCAGTTCCTCCATCCGCACGCGCCCGTCGACGCGGATGCGTAGCTTGGCGCTTTGCCGGGTCTGACGGAGCAGGGAGACTTCGTTGATGGCCAGGCCGCTGTGGGTCGCTCCGCTTTCGGTCCAGGCATCCATCTGCAGCGGGTGGATGACAGTGCGGTCGGCGGCCGCCAGACGGGGCAGCAGGTCGTCCTCGTCATAGTCATTCATCAGGAAGCCGACCGAACCCCGGTTCATGCCGTAGACCGGCGTGCCGCGCGCCAGATTGACGTGCAGGGTTTCCAGCATGAAGCCATCCCCGCCCAGGGCGACGATGACTTCGGCCTCGGCCTCGGGGACGTGGGCATAGCGGTCGCGCAGGCGGACGAGCGCGGCCTGGGCCTCGGGGCGTTCGCTGGCCACAAAGGCCAGCCGGGGAGCGGGAGAGGGTGTCACCGTCACAGGTGAGACCGGGGGTGCCGACTTGTCAAACGTCCATTGGCGGTCAGAGGTCAGGCAGCCGGGGCGGTGCCGTCGCCGATCAGGGCCCTGAAGGCGCGCGCCGCAGACTGGGGCGACAGGGCACCGCGTAGCCAGACGGCGTTGCCAGCCTCACCCGGAGGGCCGCCGTTCAGCTGACGGATCTCGTAGAGCAGGGGCGGAAACACGGCGCGATCGATGCCGACAGCCGCGCAAGCGTAGTAGAGGGCTTCGGGGGTGTTGTGCGTCAGGCAGGCCCGAACCTGGGCCATGGTGAAGCCGCCGAGGACCACGAGGGCATGCTGGAACAGGCCCAGCTTTTTCTCGCGGATGGCGCGGATCAGATAGCCGGGGCGCAGCTGGCCGGCGGCCTGAAGCTTCTGCACCAGACGTCGGTCCATCTCGTCGCGGTCCGCCTCGACCGGTGGCGGAGGTGTGGCCCTGCCGAGGGACGAGAAGGCCGACTGCACGGCTTCGTCGACGGCATCGTCGAACCTGATGTCGGTGATGGCAAAGCGCTCGGCCATCGACTCGCGAAGGGCGGTGCCGATCCAGCTGTACAGTTGCCGGGCCATGGATTCGTCAAGGCGCGGATGGCGGGCGAGGGGGGCACGCAGGGCCGCGAGGCGACGCGAGTGCTCGACCAGACGACGGAGGCCCTCGGCGCTGATCTCGGCGGTGGTGTTGCCGGCCAGGGCCGTCAGTGGCGCGGGGTGGGCCTGGTCCAGAATGGCATCGGCGACGCGGGCGCTGAGGTTCGGACGGCGCGCGACCTCGATCTGATGTTCCAGACTGGCCTGCACGAGCACGGCCAGGAGATCCTCATCCTTCAGGATCGGGCTTCGCGCGAGGATGGGACGGGCGATTTCGATGTCGTCGAGCGCCAGGATATTGACGAGGGCGGAGGGCGCCCAGGACGCCGTCGCCAGGCGTTCGGACAGGGCCTTGCGGATATCGTGCTCGGCCTGACGGGCCAGAACCAGAAAGATGTCGGTCAGGACAGGGGACAGGTCCTGGCTGGTGGCGGGATGCTGGTCGCACAGGGCCATCACGCCCATCAGGAGACGCTGCCGATCCTCCAGCGCGCGACTGCGGGCGAGGGTCAGCAGGTCGGACACACCGATATCGGAGGATTGGAAAGGGTTGGTGTCTTCCAGGGCGACTGCCGTCACGTTCGACAACTCCCGGCAAATCGGGCCGACGACCGGTCCGAAACGATGCCGACTCAACTATCGATCAAGGCAGTGAAGACAGGGTTAACCACATCTTGCCGAGCTCGGCCGTGCGGCGTCACGGCTTGACCGCAGGGGCTTCTGGCGCGAGTTTCGCATCGAAACCGAGGAGACTGGTCCATGGCTGACGGAGCCCCCGCATCGCTGAAATCCCGCGTGTCCGAGGCCGAGTGGCAGGCGCGCGTCGATCTGGCCGCCCTGTATCGTCTGGTGGCGCTGCACGGCTGGGACGACATGATCTTTACCCATATCTCGGCGCGGGTGCCGGGGCCGGAGCATCACTTCCTGATCAACCCCTATGGGTATTATTTCGAGGAGATCACGGCCTCGTCGCTGGTGAAGGTCGATCTGGACGGCAACATCGTTCAGGAGACCAGCAGCTTCATCAATCCGGCCGGGTTCACGATCCATTCGGCTGTGCATGCGGCGCGTGAGGATGCCCACTATGTCATCCACCTGCACACGGTGGCGGGGGTCGGGGTGGCAGCGCAGCAGAATGGCCTGCTGCCGGTCAGCCAGAACGCCTGTCTGTTGCAGCATCAGGTGGCCTATCACGGCTATGAGGGGCTGGCGCTGAACCACGACGAGCGCGAACGTCTGGTCGCAGATCTGGGCGACAAGCCGCTGATGCTGTTGCGGAACCATGGCACGCTGGCGGTCGGTCAGACGGCGGCGGCGGCCTGGGTCGGGATGTTCTTCCTTGAGCGGGCCTGTGCCCAGCAGATCGCAGCGCTGTCGGCGGGGCGCGACAACGTGCTGATCGCCCCCGATGCCGCGCAGAACGAGACCAAGGAACAGGGGAAGGGCATCGGCTTCGTCTCGGCGCTGGCCTGGCCGGGCGCCCTGCGCATGCTGGACCGCAAGTCCCCCGGTTACGACGTCTGACCATGGGGCGGGGGCTGGGCATGGGTCTGGTCCTCGCCGGTGTGCTGGCGATGGCGGCGCCGGCTGCGGCCGGACCGTGGACCCGCGAGCAGGCCACGGCCCAGTTCATCCTGAAATATGAAGTGATGCGGGCCGAGCGGGGGTTCGACCTCGACGGCAACAGCCAGCCCCTGCCGGCAGAGCGACGCGACACCAGCCTGAGCCTGTACGGCGAATATGGCCTGACCGACCGGCTGACCCTGGTGTTCAGGAGCGACTGGCAGAGCGGGTCGGACGCCTTCGTCGACTATGAGGGGCGGGGGCCGCTGGAGATCGGGCTGGCCTGGCAGGTCTATCGCGATCCGGCCAATGCCGTGGCGCTGCAGGTCAGCTATGCCGATGGCGGCGAGGGGCGAAATGCCGGCTATGCCGCGCCGGGCGTGGGCACGGCCGACTGGGAGGTACGGTTGTCGGCCGGGCGGTCGGTGACGCCTGCCAAGCCGGTGCTGGGCCTGCAGTCGGTGTTCGTCGATGTGCAGGGCGCGCGGCGGTTCAGGCAGGGACTGGAAGACGAGACCCGGGTCGATGTGACCCTCGGCGGGCGATTCGGGCGGGACTGGATGCTGCTGGGCCAGCTGTATGGGGGCCAGGTGGACAACGGCGGGCCGCGCTGGCTGTCGGCCGAGACGTCGGTCGTGCGGGATCTGGGCGACTGGAGTTTGCAGCTCGGCTGGCGGACCGCGCTGGAAGGACGGGAGACGCCGCAGTCGCGGGGTTGGGTCATGGGAGTTTGGCGGCGGTTCTGACCCTGCGACGGAACACCGCGCCGGAATCTGCAACCTCGCGCGTTCCTGATTAGTAATTGCGTCTGTCTGACAGACCGCTATGTGCTGCCCGTATTGTTGCAGGGACCCTCCGTCACGTGATCAAGCGCCACTTCCTCCTCGTCGCCGCCGGCGTTCTGATCTTGCTGATGGCCGTGGCCGTCATCGTCCGGCTGTCGTTTGCAGATGACGGCGGCGGCGGGCCCGGCGGCCCGGGCGGCGGTCGGGGCGGTGCCCAGGAAGTGGCTGCGGTTGCGACGACCGAGCGGACCTTTTCCGACACCCTGCAGCTGGTCGGCGTGGCGCGCGGCCAGCGGTCCGTCGAAATTGCGTCAACCAACACCGAGTTGATCACGCGGGTGCTGTTCCGAGACGGCCAGTCGGTACGGGCCGGCGCGCCGCTGGTCGAACTGCAGGCGCGCGAACAGGAAGCCGGGATGATCGAGGCCCGGGCCCGGGTGGAGCAGGCCCAGCGGGACTATGACCGCAGCAAGGAACTGGTTGATCGGGGAATTGCGCCCCGGGTCAATCTGGAACAGGCCGACTCGGCCCTGAAATCGGCGCAGGCGTCGCTCGAAGCGGCTGAGGCGCGCCGTGGCGAGCGCGTGATCCGGGCGCCCTTTTCGGGGGTTCTGGGGCTGACGACGGTGACGCCGGGCACGCTGGTCGGGCCGGGCACGGTGATCACCACCCTGGACGACATCAGCACCATCCGCATCGATTTCCCGCTGCCCGAGCGCTATCTGTCCCGGGTCCAGTCGGGCACCCCGATCAGTGCCACGGCGGATGCCTTTCCCGGGTCGCAGTTCACGGGTCGCATCGCGCGGGTGGATACGCGGATCGATGAAGTGACCCGCTCGGCCACGGCGCGCGCGGATCTGCCCAATCCCGAAGGCCGGATTCGCCCGGGCATGTCGATGCGGGTGACCGTCCGGCAGGGCCAGCGCCAGAGCCTGGCGGTGCCGGAGTCGGCGATCCAGTATGAGGGTGAAGGCGCCTTCGTCTATCGCATCATGCCCGCCGAGGGCGGCCGGATCGCCCAGCGCGTCGAGGTCGAGACGGGGGTGGTCGAGGATGGCTATGTCGAGATCCTGTCGGGGCTTGATGCGGGTGAGACGGTCGTCGCCTCGGGCCTGAACCGGATCCAGCCGGGCGCGCCGGTGACCGTGGCCGGACGGAGTCCCGGCCAATGATGCTGTCCGACATCGCCGTCCGCAGGCCCGTCTTTGCCGCCGTTGCGGCGATCGTCCTGTGCGTGATCGGTGCGGCGGCCTTCTTCTTCGTGCCCGTGCGCGAGCTGCCCGATGTGGATCCGCCGATTGTGTCGGTGACCACCAGCTATACCGGGGCCTCGGCCGAGGTCATCGAGAACCGGATTACGGAACCGGTCGAGCAACAGATTGCGGGTATCCAGGGCGTCGAAAGGATCACCTCGTCCAGTCGCGACGGGCGGTCGAACGTGCGGATCGAGTTTTCGCTGGATACGGACCTGGACGTCGCGGCGAATGACGTGCGGGATCGGGTGTCGCGGGTGACCGGCCAGTTGCCGGACCAGGCCGATCCGCCGCGTGTGTCCAAGTCCGACGCGGACTCCCAGCCGATCATGATCGTGTTCCTGCGCTCGTCGGAGATGGATCGGCTGGAACTGACCGACTATGCGGAACGGTCGCTGACCGAGCGGTTCGCCACCCTGCCGGGCGTGGCCGAGGTGCGGATCTATGGCGAGCAACGCTATGCCATGCGGATATGGCTGGACGCAGACGCGCTGGCGGCGCGCGGTCTGACCGTATCGAACGTCGAAAGTGCCCTGACGTCCCAGAACATCGAGCTGCCCGCCGGGACGCTGGAGTCGACCGACAAGGACTATACGATCCGGGTGGCGCGGAACTATGCCACGGCGGAGGACTTCGCCAACCTGCCGATACTGAATGGCGGCGCCGCAGCCGGTTCCGGCATATCGGGCGCGGTCGACGGCGGCTATGTCACGCGACTGGGCGATGTCGCCCGTATCGTCGAGGCCCCCGAGGACGACCGCCGCCTGTTCCGTGGCAATGGGCTGGACCAGATCGGTCTGGCCATCACCCGTCAGTCCCAGGCCAACGACCTGGCCATCTCCGAAGGCGTGCGCGCCATGATCGAGCAGGTCAGCCCGACCCTGCCCGAGGGGGCGGAACTGGTGATCGGATCGGACAATTCGGTGTTCACCTCCCACGCCATTGATGAGGTGTGGATCACCGTCGGTATCGCCCTGGCGCTGGTGGCGCTCGTCAACTTCATCTTTCTGGGAACGCTTAGAGCGGCCCTGATCCCGTCGATCATCGCGCCGATCTGTCTGCTGTGCATTTTCATCGTCCTGGCGGCCTTTGGCTTCTCGCTCAACCTCCTGACGCTGCTGGCCATGGTGCTGGCCATCGGACTGGTCGTCGACGACGCCATCGTTGTGACCGAGAACATCCAGCGTCGCCTGGACCACGGCGAGCCGCCGCTTGTGGCCGCCGAGCGCGGCACGCGTCAGGTGTTCTTCGCCGTCGTCGCCACCACAATCGTGCTGCTGTCGGTCTTTGCGCCGCTGCTGTTCCTGCCCGGCTATGTCGGACGTCTGTTCGTGGAGCTGGCGGCGGCCATCGCCGGTGCCGTGGCCTTTTCGGCCTTCCTGGCGCTGACGCTGTCGCCGATGCTGGCCTCCAAACTGCTGCGGCCCGCCAGCGGTTCGGGCTTTGTCGCCCGCAAGGTCGACGCAGGCATGGACCGGCTGAAGGCCTCCTACCAGCACTCGCTGAACGCCATGCTGGGGGTTCGCAAGGCCTTGATCGGAACGATCGCCGTAGTCGTGCTCGTCGCCCTGGGTGCAGTCGGCATGTTCATGAGCCTGCCCAGCGAACTGGTGCCGCCCGAGGATCGTGGCAGCATCTTCATCCGCGTTCAGGGCCCTGAGGGCGCGGGCTATGACTATACGCGCGACATCATGATGGGCATCGAGCCGATCCTGGCCAGCTATGCCCAGACCGGCGAGGTCGAGAGCTATTTCATCTCCGCCCCCGGCTGGGGCGGGGGCAATAATGGCGGCAACGCCAGCCTCAGCCTGACCGACTGGGGCGACCGGGATCGCTCGGCCGACGAGATCGCCCAGGACCTGAACCAAAAGCTCCGGAACCAGACCGGCGCCCAGGTCAATGCCTTTGCCCGCAGCGGCCTGTCGCGCGGCGGCGGTGGCAACAGCGTCGAAATGGTCATGACCGGCCCCGAGTATGGAAGCATGTTCCAATGGGTCCAGCCGATCATGGCCGCGGCCCTGGCCAACCCCAACCTGTCGCGGCCGCGCCTCGACTATGAGCCCAACTCGCCGCGTCTGCTGGTCAATGTTGATCCGGAGCAGGCCGCCAGCCTGGGGGTCTCGTCCCAGGAGATCGGGCGCACCCTGCAGACCATGTTCGGGTCGCGCCGGGCCACGACCTATATCAAGGGCGGGCAGGAATACGACGTCATCCTGCAGACCGAACGCGCCGACCGCGCCGCCGTCAGTGACCTGGAAACGCTGTATGTCGGAACGGGATCGGGGGGCGTCGTGCCGCTGTCATCCGTGGTCGAGACCCAGACCTCGGGCGACACGCCGGACCGACGTCGTCTGGACAGGCAGCGCGCCATCAGCCTCTCGGTTGACCTGAACCCCGGCTACACCATCGGTGACGCCATCGCCTTCTTCGAGGAAGAGATCGCCAAACAACCGCCCGGTGTCGCCACGATCCAGTGGGGCGGGGCGGCGCGCGACCAGCAGGAATCCGGCGGTGCCGTCATTGCGGCCTTCGGTCTGGCGCTGTTGCTGGTGTTCCTGGTGCTGGCGGCCCAGTTCGAAAGCTGGATCACGCCGGCGGTCATCATGCTGACGGTGCCGCTGGCGGCGGCAGGCGGGCTGTTCGGTCTGGTCATGATCGGCTCCAGCCTGAACATCTATTCGCAGATCGGGCTGATCATCCTGATCGGGGTGGCGGCCAAGAACGGCATTCTGATCGTCGAATTCGCCAACCAGCTGCGCGATCAGGGGCGGACGGTGCGCGAAGCCATCATCGAAGCCTCGACCCTGCGTCTGCGCCCGATCATCATGACCTCGATCGCCACCGCCTTTGGGGCCTTGCCGCTGATGCTGTGGCAGGGCGCGGGCGCGGGCAGCCGTCAAACCATCGGCGTGGTGATCTTTGCCGGAGCCATGTTCGCCACCCTGCTGACCCTGTTCGTCGTGCCGGTGATCTATGGCGTGCTGGCGCGGTTCACGCGCTCGCCGGAATATACGGCGCGCAAGATCGAGGAATGGGAAGCGCAGGAAGTCGCGGCCAATGACGCCATGCCCAAGGCTGCGGAGTAGGCTGAGCTAGCGCGGGGAGGTCTCGACCTTGAGCCAGGCGATCAGGTCACGACGGTCCTGATCGTCGGGCAGGCCGGCGAAGCTCATCTTGTTGCCGGGCAGGAAGGTGCGGGGATTGGCCAGCCACTGGTCCAGCTGTTCGCCGTCCCATGTGAAGTCGGCCGCCTGCAGGGCCTTTGAGTAATTATAGCCCTCGTGCCCTCCGGCCGGGCGACCGAACACGCCGTAAAGGTTGGGGCCGGTCATATTGGGGCCACCCGGAGTGACGGTGTGACAGGCGCGGCAGCGGGCGAAGGCGCGGCGGCCGTTCTCGTAATCCGCGTCGTTGTAGGGTGCGGGCAGGGCGGCGATGGCGACGCCGATCTGTTCCGGCGTGAGGGGCGCGGGCGGGGGCGCTTTCGGTGTCGCTGTGCCCGAGGACTCGCCACAGGCGGCGACGGTGAGGGTCATGAGGGCGAGGCTGGCGATGCGAGCAGTCGGGGAGAGGATCATCGGGGGCTCCGTGTTCCGTCCGGCATAGGTCGAGCGGCTGAAATCGACAAGCGGACTGGACGACGCGGGGCAGCACCTGATAATCACTGTCAACTGGAAGGCGCGCCGTACGCGGACGGTTGTGGCCCGACATTTTCCGTCCGACCCGCAACGGCAGTTCGAGTTTCCATGACCGAGATCATCAAGCTGAGCCGGGCCCGCAGGGGTCAGGAGGGCCGGATTCACGCCGTCGAGGCGATCGAGGACAATCCCGCCGATGCGCTGGAACTGGAGCGGCGCCTGCTGGAGTTCGGTCTGGTCGAGGGTGCGCGGGTGCAGATGATCCACGAGGGGCCGGTCGGCCGTGACCCGGTCGTGCTGAACGTCGAGGGCATGCGGATCGCGCTGAGGCGGCACGAGGTGCGCGGCCTGAGCCTGCAGCTGGATGAGGCGGACACCGCAGCATGAGCGCGTCGATGACGACGGTTGCCCTCATCGGCAATCCGAACAGCGGCAAGACGGCCCTGTTCAACGCCCTGACGGGCAGCCGGCAGAAGGTCGCCAACTATGCCGGGGTGACGGTCGAGCGGAAGGCCGGCGCGGTCAGGGCGCCGGACGGCACGCCGATGACGGTTCTGGACCTGCCGGGGACCTATTCCCTGCGGGCGCGCAGTCCGGATGAGGTGATCACCCGCGACGTGGTGCTGGGCCGCCGGCCCGAGGATGTGCCCGATGTGCTGGTAGTGGTGGCCGATGCCACCAATCTGCGGCTGGTGCTGAGGCTGGCGCTGGAGATCAAGGCGGTTGGCCTGCCGGCGGTCATGGCGCTGAACATGTATGACATCGCCGAGCGTCAGGGCCTGAGGATCGATCTGGAAGGCCTGTCGAAGGCCATCGGCATGCCGGTCGTGACCACGGTGGCGACGCGCAAGCGCGGGCTGGATGACCTGCTGGTCGCCGTGCAGGGCGTGCTGGCTTCGACCGCCGCCCGGCCCTCGACCTGGCATGAGCCGGATGTCGCCGAGATCCGCGCAGCGCACCGCGAGGCCAGCCGCATCCTGTCCGCCCATGTGCGGCCGCCGGAACGGCCCGACACCCTGACCGGCAAGATCGACAGTGTGCTGCTGCACCCGGTCGCGGGGCTGCTGATCCTGCTGACGCTGCTGTTCGTCATGTTCCAGGCGGTGTTCAGCTGGGCCGCGCCCGGCATGGACGCCATCGACATGGGGCTGGGCGCGCTGGGCGGCTGGGTCGCGGGGATCATGCCCGACGGCCTGTTACAGAGCCTGATCGTCGACGGGCTGATCTCCGGGGTGGGCAGTGTGCTGGTGTTCCTGCCGCAGATTCTGGTGCTGTTCCTGTTCATCCTGCTGCTGGAAGACTTTGGCTATATGGCGCGGGCGGCCTTTCTGATGGACCGCATCATGGGCGGGGCGGGCCTGCACGGGCGGGCCTTTATTCCGCTGCTGTCCAGCTTTGCCTGCGCCATTCCCGGCGTCATGTCGGCGCGGGTGATCGACTCCAAGCGGGACCGGCTGACGACCATCATGGTGGCGCCCCTGATGACCTGTTCGGCGCGCATTCCGGTCTACACCCTGATCATCGCCGCCTTCATCCCGCGTGAGACGGTCTGGGGCTGGGTCGAGCTGCAGGGACTGGTGATGTTCGGCCTGTATGCGGCGGGGATCATCAGCGCGTTGGTGGTGTCGTTCGTGATCCGCAAGATTTTCTGGAGAGGCGCGTTCGAGCCCTTCATGATGGAGCTGCCGGCCTACAAGATGCCCGATCCGGGCAGTGTCGCCCTGAACCTGTGGCAGCGGGCGCGGATCTTCCTCGAGCGCGCGGGGCGGATCATCCTGCCGCTGATGGTGGTGGTTTGGGCGCTGTCGACCTTCCCCGGACCGCCGCCCGGCGCGACGGGCGCCGCCATCGACTACAGTTTCGCCGGGATGATCGGCCGGGCGCTGGAGCCGATCTTCGCGCCGATCGGCTTCAACTGGCAGATGGTCGTGGCGCTGGTGCCCGGTATGGCGGCGCGCGAGGTGGCGGTGGCGGCGCTGGGCACCGTCTATGCCGTGGCCGATGCCGAGAGCGCGGTCGGGACTTTGGCCGGGGTGCTGTCACTGCAGTGGTCGCTGGCCACGGGACTGGCCTTCCTGGCCTGGTATGTGTTCGCACCGCAGTGTGTGGCGACGCTGGGCGTGGTCAAGCGCGAGACCAACTCCTGGATGTGGATGTGGGTCATGGTGGTCTATATGTTCGCCTTGGCCTATCTCGCGGCCTTTGTGGTCTATCGGCTGGCCGTGGCGTTCGGCCTAGGCTGAGACGGAGCGGACATGCTGGCGACGGTCGGGATCGGAGCGGGGGGTCTGGTCGTCGGTCTGGCGGTGTCGCGGCTGAGCCTGTGGCTGGCGGCGCTGGACGCAGAGGCGGCGCGGGCGACCAGCCTGAAACGGGATCTGGCAATCAGCCTGTTGGGCGGTGGACTTGGCGTGTGGGCGGCATTGGCATCGCCGAGCCTGTTGATCGCGGCCGTGAGTGCGGTTCTGGCGTGGCAGCTGCTGATGCTGGCGGTCGTGGACGGCGAGAATTTCTGGCTGCCGGACGTGCTGACCTGGCCGCTGGTGGTCACGGGGCTGTTCGCCGCCTGGGGACTGGAGCCCGACAGCCTGATGGCGCGGGCGATCGGGGC
>Ga0075012_10003822_pt1 | contig 14137 bp, 10 predicted proteins | sample All_14_2_FD_71474 | JGI IMG/M metagenome (GOLD analysis project Ga0075012, IMG submission 71474) | Freshwater microbial communities in response to fracking from Pennsylvania, USA - Allegheny Zone_MetaG_DW_15 | ecosystem: Environmental > Aquatic > Deep subsurface > Groundwater > Drilled... | reverse complement strand
CTGTCCGAAATCGATTTAAATATTGTAATTTTGTGTCACTAACGAAAAATAAAGCACTATAAACGATATGACACGCGAGGAGTTTCAAACGCAAATACTACAAGGGATTCCATCGGAAATCCCCGCTGCAAAATCATGGGATAATTCAGTGAACCATGCCCCAAAACGTAAGAAGATTTTAAATATCGACGAAAAAAAATTGGCGATAAAAAATGCGCTTCGTTATTTTCAGCCAAAACATCATGCCGTTTTGGCAGAAGATTTTGCAAAAGAACTCGACGAGTTTGGTCGGATTTATATGTACCGCTACCGTCCCGATTATAAAATTTACGCACGCAACATATACGATTTTCCTCATAAATCAATTCAAGCCGCATCAATAATGTTGATGCTAAGTAATAATCTCGATTATGCTGTAGCGCAACATCCGCACGAGTTAATTACTTACGGCGGAAATGGTGCAGTTTTCCAGAACTGGGCTCAATACTTACTTACCATGAAGTATTTGGCCGAAATGACCGATGAGCAAACGCTTGTACTTTACTCTGGCCATCCAATGGGACTTTTTCCATCGCATAAGGATGCTCCAAGGGTTGTTGTTACCAATGGTATGATGATTCCTAACTACTCCAGCAAGGACGATTGGGAGCGTTTTAACGCATTAGGAGTTACACAGTATGGACAAATGACCGCAGGTTCGTTTATGTACATTGGCCCACAGGGCATTGTTCACGGAACTACCATCACAGTTATGAATGCTGGGCGTAAGCGTTTGCAACCCGGCGAGACCGATTTACGCGGTAAAATATTTGTATCGTCTGGTTTAGGCGGTATGTCAGGTGCTCAGCCAAAGGCTGCCGTTATTGCAGGTGTTGTTGGAGTGGTTGCCGAAATTAACCCAAAAGCTATGGAGGTTCGCTATAGCCAAGGTTGGGTGGATGAGGTGTTTACCAGTTTAGATGTGATGATTCCTCGTATACGCCAAGCCTCGGCAAATAAGGAGGCAGTTTCTCTTGCATACCTTGGAAATATTGTTGATTTATGGGAACGTTTAGTTAAGGATAATGTTCATATAGATTTGGGTAGCGATCAAACCTCGCTTCATAACCCTTTTGCAGGAGGTTACTATCCCGCAGGTTTGACTTTTGAGGAGTCGAACAAAATGATGGCCGAGAATCCTGAACTATTCAAGGAGAAGGTTTACGAAAGTTTACGCCGTCATGTAAAAGCGGTTAATGCTATGGCTGCTAAGGGAATGTATTTCTTCGATTATGGCAATGCATTCCTGTTGGAAAGTGGCAGGGCAGGAGCGGAAATATTAAAGCCTAATGGCGATTTTATTTACCCATCGTACGTTCAGGATATAATGGGACCAATGTTTTTCGATTATGGGTTTGGTCCTTTCCGTTGGGTTTGTACATCGTCGGATCCTGACGATTTGGCTAAAACCGATGCAATTGCACTTGAGGTGTTGGAGAATATTGCTAAAGCTGCTCCTGCCGAAATTCAAGGGCAACTACAGGATAATATCCATTGGATTCGTGAAGCTGGACGCAATAAATTGGTAGTAGGCTCTCAGGCTCGTATCCTTTATGCCGACTCTGAAGGACGTATTAAAATTGCCGAGGCATTCAACAATGCAATTCGCGATAAGAAGATCTCGGCACCTATAGTGCTTGGTCGCGACCACCACGATGTATCGGGAACCGATTCTCCATACCGCGAAACATCAAATATTTACGATGGTTCACGCTTTACTGCCGATATGGCAATACATAATGTTATTGGCGACTCGTTCCGTGGTGCTACTTGGGTATCAATTCACAATGGTGGTGGCGTTGGTTGGGGCGAAGTAATGAATGGTGGTTTTGGAATGACCCTTGATGGTACACCTGAAGCAGACCGTAGGCTGAAAATGATGTTACTTTGGGATGTAAATAACGGAATAGCTCGCCGTAGTTGGGCTCGTAATAACGAGGCTATATTTGCTATTAAGCGTGAGATGGAGCGTACTCCTTTGCTAAAAGTTACCATTCCAAATATTGCCGACGATAGTATAATTAATAAAGTGGTGAAGGAGTAATCCTTCACTACTAAATATTTTAGTATGAGAAAAATTGTAAAGGTTGGAGTTGTATTCCTAATTTTTTCCTTGCTATTAGGAAGTAGTTGCGATAGTTTCGATAGTTCAAATACCATAACCGGTGTTTGGCGAAATAGGGAGACATACTCCAATAACAGATACCGTACTTACAACGTAAGTGTAGAACGTTACGATCTAATTGATACAAGCACGTACATTATTTTTAATATGTACAATATTGGGATGGATTTCGAAACGATTGTCCAGCTTAAAGATTCCACTTTTACAATTATTGGAACTAGTCATCCAATGACCTCAATAAGCGGAAAGGGAACCTTACATAGGCATTCATTTACTATTGATTGGGAGTATAGCGTATCGGGCGACACGTATGATCCTGCGGTATTCGCACATTTCGAGAAACCCTAATCGAACAGAAGGTTGTAAGGCCGCTCCAACGATTGTTTCAACGATGCAAGGTTTATATTTCTTGATATCCTCATCGATTCTTTTCCCTGAAAAAATATTAGAATTGTTGGAAAGGAGAATACTGTTAATGAAGCGCATAGTTCAAGCGAATCATTAGCATTCACAACAAACATTGGTATTTTTGGGAAATTGTTTAGCAACATTTCATCGAGTTGGGGCAACAGTACATTGCAAACACCGCAAGCCTGGGAGTGAAAGTAGAATGCCGCGGCTGGTTCGTTTGCCGCTAAATTGAAATCATTGTTATCGTTAATAACTCTTATCATCTGAAGTAACTACCGTTATTGAGCATTACCAATGTACAGTCAAAAACAACTTCAATATTGTTTTCCCTGGCTTTACTGAGCAAAGTAGGATTCTCTGTTCCAGGATTAAAAATGATTCTTTTGGGGTTTAGTCCAATAATGTAATCGATGTAAGGTGCCTGATTGGAAGGATTAAGGTAAAGCGTAACTGTGTGAATATCTTCAATAGATTCTTTTGATGTTTGTATCTCAATACCATCTACCAATCCATTCCGAGCACCAATGGCATAAACAGGCACATTGTTTTTTACTAAACTTTTTATGGCAAGGTATGAGAATCTACCTGGCTTGTTGCTTGCTCCTAAAACTAGAGTCTTGAACTTGATCGAATTTTCCCGCACCATGATTTGTTAATCTTTTTGTAGGAGAACAACAGCATATGCGGCAACACCCTCTTCGCGACCAGTAAAACCTAGTTTTTCAGTGGTTGTTGCTTTTATTGCAATATCCTCCTCGTTAATTTCGAGGACATTGGCAAGGGTTCTTTGCATTTCGGGAATATACTCCTTTATTTTAGGTGTTTGTAAACTAATAGTGGAGTCAATATTTCCAATATAAAACCCTTTGGTTCTTACTAATTCTAGAGTTTTCCGTAAAAGTATTTTGCTGTCGATTCCTTTTAGTGAAGGATCGTTATCGGGGAATTGATTGCCAATATCGCGCAGGTTCGCAGCACCTAGCATCGCATCGCAAATTGCATGGATTAAAGTATCGCCATCCGAGTGTCCTACCGATCCCTTGGTATGTTTTATTTCGATACCTCCGAGCCAGAATTTGTAGCCTTCCTCAAGCCGATGAACATCAAACCCAAAACCAACTTTTATTTTCATCGAATCAATTATTTAGTGTTAAATATAGTGTTTAAAATAACACAAACAATCATAACTAAAAGTTGATCATTCTTTTCGATTTCTTCTTACTGGTTCAAAATCGAACGACAGTGAAAAACGTACGGTATTTGCCATAGGACTGTTAAAGCCTCCAGTGGGAATAAGGTAAGCAAAGTCGATGTTAAAAATATTATACTTTAAACCTGCTCCAAGTGTAAAGTATTTTCTATTTCCTTTGTTTTGATGCTCGTAAAAATATCCAGCTCGTATTGCAAATTGCTTTGCGTACCAGTATTCTACACCCGATGAGATGAAAATCTCCTGAAGCTCTTCCTTTATTCCCGCAGGAGCATCGTAAAACGATTGAATAATTCCTTGTACAATAGAAACGTTAGGGTTTAATCCCTTTACAATCTCATTCTCGTCGTTATAAACCGGTGGAGTAGGAACTAACAGTTTGTTAGCATCGATCGAGAACGATATGGAGTTGTACTGATCGAATTCAGTTGTTAATCGGCCACCTAATCGCAAATTCTGAGGTATAAAATCCTTATTGGGATCGTTATTGTACGATACTTTTGAACCAATATTGGAGATATTTAATCCAAAAGCCATTTCGCCGTTACGGCCGCTCAGCATAATTGGATGTTGGTAATACATGGCAATGTCAGCGGCAAATGCGCTACCAGCTTTGGCATCGGTTTGTGTTTGTCCGGAATAACCACCCGTTAAATCGGAACGTATGTACCTAAAAGCGAGTGCTCCCGAAATGTAGTTGGAGAATTTGCGAGAGTAGGCAAAATCCAGCGCTAGCTCATTTGGGTTGAATGTTGTAACTGAGTTACCAAGGTTGTCGGTAAAAGTAATTTCGCCCATGGCAAAGTATCGCAACGATCCACTAATTGTTTGGAACTGGTCTACCTTGTAGTAGCCTGTTAGGTAGGTTAAATTTATATCATTTACAAGATTTCTTAACCATGGAGTATAGGAGAAAGCAACTCCCCATTTTTTGTCGACAAATGGAAATTTTGCCGAATTCCAGTGTTGAGAGTTTGCATCGGGCTGGGTTGCAACTCCCACATCGCCCATTGCTCCAGCTCTCGAGTCTGGGGCTATTGTGGTAAACGGAACGGCAACTCTTAGTGCATTTAAACCACCAGATATATCCTCAACATCTACTTGAGCATAAGAAGTTGCCGACAAAGAAATAAGCAAACAAATTGCAATTAACTTAGAAATTGACTTAAGCATTCGATTAAAATTTAGAACGGCAAATTTAATTATTTGTAAATAACAATCTCCTAAACGAAAAATAAATAGAATTATTACTTCATTATTACAAGTTTATTTTGGATCTGAGCAGTATCGCCATTGGCCGATTTTACAATTAATCGACAAATATAGATACCTCTTCCAAGGGGGCTTCCTGTGTTGTTTAGTCCATTCCACGAAATAGGCCCAATTCTGTAATTTCCACTATTCTGTTCTGAGTAAAAAATTTGTTTTACCAACATACCTGAGTAATTGAAAATTTGAATCTCAATATCTAGGTCAGTATCTGGTTGATTGTGCTCAAAGAACATATCGGTTTTATCGGAAAATGGGTTGGGGAATCCATAAAAGTTTTTAATCTCCAGTTTATTTCCCGATGTTACATTGAAACTAATTTCGGTTTCCGAACTGTTGTTATATATATCCCATGCTTTAACTCTCATTTTCTTCAATCCTGGCGATAAGTTTGTAAGTTGGAACTCTACTCTGCCTCGCTTAAAATCGTTTACATCGGACTGGTAATAATTATTCAGGTTAAATTTTTGAACCAAATCGTCGGAACTTAATGTTGCAGTTAAATCATGGCCAATACCAATTCCGGTGGTGTTAATCCCACTTTCGTCAAACAACTTGACTAAAAGTTTAGGATTTGGATCGGAAATGCCACCGTTTTTAAAGTTTTCGTCGTTCAGGTATATTTTTATCTCAGGTCCAGTAACATCCTCAGCAGGGAAATTGGAAATTCCGCCAACAATAATCGACTCGTTGCTTCCCATGGCGGTTTCATCATTATTTGTGGCAAATAAACTAATTCGCCCACTACCGTATTGGTAATTGATATCCTTAGGAACAATAAAATCTAATTCAAACAATCCGCCTTCAACTGCGGCATTACCTTTATAAATTACATTTTCTCTGGAGGAAAAAGTCATAGGATAACCACCATCGTTAGTTAATGTAGTAATGTTTTTCGCTTTATCGAAAACGGTTATTGTGGCTAATCCTGTGAAGTTGCTCGCCAAATTTCCATTAAAATCCAAAACCTGACCGTTAATACTTACTTCACTTAATGCTTTGAGCGTATCGGTTTGTTCGGTTAGCAGTTTCCCATTTAGGCTCAAAAGATCGATTTTGTATTTTGGGTAGCGAAGTTTTAATGCTGGATCGCCTAGTAGCGTAAAGTTTCTCTTGTTATAGCCGGTACCAGAAATGTTTTTGGTAACTCTAACCAAATCGCCTAGCGTATTGTAGGTATTATCAACTCCTGATTTTGCGAAAATATTCTTGATGAAGTTATAGTTTAGAACAAAGTTGGGGTTTGAGTACACAAGTCTAGTTGTCGATAGAAGAGCGATTCCTGCTCCTTTAGGCGATAGAAGAACCCACTCTCCGGTTGATGTAAGGTTGTAATCATCAAACCGGCTAAACTCACAAGTTGCGGTAACAAATAGCGATAAGGATTTATAGTTTTTCCACGATAAAACATCATCTAACATAATAACTTTTTCGTGCGACAACCATCGTTCATTCCCATGTCCGGTATAGTTAACAAGCAAAGCACCATTATTAATGGTTGTATTTATTGCACTTGTTGCGTCAGGGTAACTAGCTCCGCCCGATGAATTTTCTTGCTTATAAGCATCGAAGAAAACTTTCTGTATATTGTATTCGTTGTGGTTAATACTAATATAGTCGGCCAAAGTATTAGCATCTTGCATATGTATGTTTCCATCTTCATCGTCGCCAATGAACAAAAGTTGATTCTGCCAACCACCAATATTATCTGAGCTAATGTACTGTTTAATTTTGCCGATAACTACATCGGCTTCTTGGGTCGACTTTGCAGGAATCCTTCCAATTCCAATATCAAGTAACCCATCGGCTTCACCTTCATTTTCATCGAGCAGCCCAAAGTAATCGTCTGTTATAAACGATTGAATCTTGTTAATGGATCGTTCGGATTGAAATGTAAGTATGTAGTTTGTGTTACTGCTCTTTGTTGATAGATTATCGTACGATCCATCGCCAAAAAGCAAAAGGTATCGGGGGAATTCATTTTCAGCGTTAGCCCTTTGGTAGAGCATTCTCATTAAATTTCGTATAGAAGAAACATCTGGATTGCCAGATGAAAATTCGTTATATACCTGTTCGTTGGTTAAAACCACAACATTGAGTTCATCCAATTCTCTATGAATACTGGCAAGTTCATTGGCATGTGAAAGGAAGGTGGGGTGCGTAACAATAACCATATCGGGTTGGTTCAATCCGTGTAAATTCTGATTGGCTACCTCGCCAACAAAGCTAACCGAACGAGTATTGCTGGGTTCAAAAGCAATAAATTGTCTTAAACTTTCAGTAGAACACTTAAATGATAATGAGCCTGCATTAATGGTTGTTTCTATTTTTTTTGCCTGATTAATATTGCTAACATCCCATATCTGAACATTCTGGCTGTTGGTTTGTATTGTGAATTGGGTAACTCTACCTGTACCTGTCGATAATAAATCTCTATAAATTAATTGAGATCCGTTGTATACTAATCTTTGTCGGGCATTTATCGTTAAAAAATCTAACCAACCTGTTGAGGCTGCTATTGTTTTATTATAGGATAACTCTATGGTTAGATTATTATTTGGTATAGTTGTTTTGAATACTTGGCTTTTAACCGATACTAAATCGGCCAATTCATCGCCAATGATTACACCATTTAATGATAGTGTTCCAATATTTACACTGTTTACCTTTACAGTATAGTTGCTTGATGCCGCAGATCTGGCTGCGGCCCTTAACCAAACCTTTAATTCACTCCCAACTTCAGGATTTGATAGGTTTGTGTTGTAATTGCGGGTTGTGGTTAAGTCAAAAATATCGCCAAACCATTCTCTTCCCGATTTTACAAGGTTAGTATCGTTCTGTTCAAAAGTAATAATTGCATCATACGAGTTTGATGTATAGTTATTTGCATCTAAAGGTTGAGTTTCGGTTTGAATTAAGGTTTGTGTATGGTCGGTAGTAATAAAGTAGTGCGTTTTTTTTGTATATGGATGTTGTTCCTCGGTCCACATATCAACCGATGGATTGTAAACAGGATACTTTGGTCCCTCGGCAAAGAAAAGAATGTAATCGCCTTGATTAAAGATTCCGTCATTTCCCTTTTCTATATATATTGGTATAGGATTTAGGTCGTCGGGCGAAGTTTGGTTATTCATGAAAGCAAGTTTTTTTCCCCCATTTCCCCAGATACTAACATTGCTAAGGTTTCCAAGTCCAAATGATTGAAGTTCGCTGTAAGTAATTTTGTGTATTCCACTATTTTCAATAAAAACCTTTATCCATTTTCCTGAACTTAATACCGACGATGACTTTGTTGGATTCTTCAATAATTTAACCGAACTTCCGTTTGTACTTGCAACTGGATATATATTCACTCTGAACGATATCAGTTTTTCAAGACGATTTTCCCTATTCAATCGGATTGTTGGTGTCGATATTTGAACAAATTTTTTCCCCGCTTCTTTAGCGATTGAGTAAACAATATTCTGGTTTCCAACACTTATTGCTGAAGCATCTACTGCAATGTATTCTGCATCGTTTATTGGTCCCCAAATATCATTCTCAATCGTTACTGAGTAATTCTTGTAATTCGAAATGCTTTCATCAATTTTGATCAATTCAAAATGTGAAGGAATCATCGATTCATGATCTAGATAAACAGCATTATCGAACCATAAGTATTTTTTCTCGTAAGAGTCTGTAATGTTAGATTTTATGCTCCAGTTAATTTTTCGTTCATACACTTGCTGCGAAAAACAATTGTTAAGCAGAAGCAAAAAGGTTAATATATTAAAGACTAGCTTCATTGTGGAAATTTAAATTCATTTGCAAATAAACAAAACTTTATTTTACCTTTACCATTTAAATGGTATAACAATAAAAACGTAAAAAAGGAGTTGTTATTACTAAAGTTTTATTGCTTTGATTTACTAGATGATAAGAAGGAAGTTACTATTAATCAATTTTATTTTTTTAATTTTTTTCAGTTCAAATCTATTTGGACAAGATCCTGTTTTCTCTCAACTTTTTTTCAATCCTCTCTACTTAAATCCTGCATATGCTGGTGCGAGTAAGTATATTCGGGTTGGATTAATCTATCGTAATCAATGGACTGTGCTCGATATGCCTTACTCAACCTATGGAATAAGTTACGATAGAACAATTCATCCGATTAAAAGTGGAATTGGATTTAACATCGTAACCGACGTTGAGGGCAAAGGCGTTTTTAGCAGAACCACACTAGATGCAATTTATGCATATGGCATTCAGCCCGCATATAACTCCCATATCCGATTTGGCATTCAAACAAGTGGAATAATGCGAACCCGAAATTACTCCAGCTTAGTTTTTCCCGACATGATTGATGTAAATGGTAATACAACAGGCACATCGGATTCGCCTGGGGCAACATCGTGGAACTACGATTTTAGCTTAGGAGTTGCAGGCGATTGGGAAAACTTGTACGGTGGAGTTGCCGTTCATCATATTTTACAACCGGTTGAGGCAACTTATTTAGGACAGAAAGCGTATATTCCAAGAAAATATACTGTTCATATTGGTGCCGACTTCAACTTATATAAATGGTATAGATTTAAAGACGAACTTATTTTTTCGCCGAACGTAATATATATTCAGCAGGAAAAATTTAATCAATTAAATATTGGTTTTTATTTTTCGAGATATAGACTTGTTGCGGGTTTGTGGTTAAGAGAAAATTTAAGTTTGAATAGCCACTCATTTATTCTTACTGTTGGTTATACCGACGATGTTTTTAGAATGGGATATAGTTACGATTTTAGTATATTCCAGTATGGATTAAGAGGCTTGCCAACTTCATCGCACGAGGTAACCTTAGGATGGAATTTTGAGTATAAAAAGGGAAAAAGAAAATTTAGGTACATAAAATGTCCAAAATTTTAGTTTTTTACGTTATATATTATAGATTTGATTTAAATTCTTTATATATTTGAGATTGTTTTAAGAGATAAAAATAATAGCTATGAGCTTAAAGTATAGTACATTAATCTTAGCCCTTGCAGGTATATTTGGGCTTTCATCTTGTGGTATGTTAGGAAAAGGTGGCGGTGGTGCCAATGGTTCCTCTAAAACAGGTTGGGGTTATAACTCCGTTGAGGATGGTGGCTTTGAGGTAGTTACCGATTGGAAGCCCGAAGCAGGTCCTGGCCTAGTTTTCATTGAAGGCGGTACGTTTATAATGGGACGTGTTGAGCAAGACGTTATGTATGACTGGAACGCTATTCAACGCAGAGTTACTGTAACATCCTTCTACATGGACGAAACTGAGGTTTCGAATGTTGATTGGAGAGAATACTTGCATTGGTTAAAGAGAGTTTATGTAGATTATCCTCAAGTATACAAAAACGCACTTCCTGATACCTTAGTATGGCGTTCTCCATTAGGATATAACGAACCCTATGTGACCGATTATTTCCGCCATCCTGCTTACAATGATTACCCTGTAGTTGGTATAAGTTGGTTGCAGGCTAACGATTATTGCCAATGGCGTAGCGATCGTGTTAATGAGATGCTGCTTGTTCAAAGAGGAATTCTTGAACTAGAACTTGGCCAAAAAAATGAAGATAATTTTAATACTGATGCTTATTTAGCTGGTCAATACACTGGAAAAGTTAAAGAAAACCTACCAAGTTTAAACCCTGAGCAACCCGAAGGGCGTCCTGTTAGGTTTGAGGATGGTATTCTTCTACCAAAGTATCGCCTCCCAACAGAAGCTGAGTGGGAATTTGCTGCATCCGGTCTTATTGGAAACACATACGATGAGCGTATGGTTGAACGTAAAATTTATCCTTGGAATGGTCATAACGTTCGTAATGCTGCTTCAAAGGATCGTGGTCAAATGATGGGGAACTTTGTTAGGGGTAGAGGTGACTACATGGGTCTTGCAGGTAATTTAAATGATAAAAGTACATTTACAGCTCCAGTTAGATCATATTGGCCAAACGATTATGGATTGTATTGCATGGCTGGCAACGTGAATGAGTGGGTATTGGATGTGTATCGTCCTCAAACTTCCGAAGATTTTGATGAAGTTAGGCCATACCGTGGTAATGTTTTCAAAACCCCTCTCGATGACAATGGCCAGTTTGCCCGCAAGGATAGTCTTGGTCGTATTCCTTTCAGAGAGGTTACTGAAGAGGAGGCTGCTAATAGGAGAAATTACAACAAGTCTTACTATATCAACCATAAAGATGGTGATGTTGCTTCATCCTTAAATTATATTGAGGGTGCTACAATGAAGGAGAAGAACTCAAATGCTATGTACGACCAAGGTAAGAAGGAAGCCAAAAATGAAAACATGACTACTCTTGTAAATGATAATGTTAGAGTTTATAAAGGTGGATCATGGAGGGATAGAGCTTACTGGTTAAGCCCTGGCACAAGACGATTCCTTGACGAAGCCTCATCAACAAATGATATTGGATTCCGCTGTGCGATGGAGGCTGTTGGTGCTCAATCCGGAAGAGAACGTGGAGAATAACTTTTTTAATAGATGATATTTTCAAAAAACCTCATACTTTTATGAGGTTTTTTGTTTTTAACTCAATTTGAATTTATGCTTGAAAAGTTGTATGAACACTTTATTCAGAATCCAACAGTAACAACCGATAGTCGGAATGTTCCTTTGGGATCTATCTTCTTTGCCTTAAAAGGCGATAATTTCGATGGGAATAAATTTGCGAAAAGCGCTATTGATTCGGGGGCCTCTTTGGCTGTTATTGATAATCCTGAATATTTGTCTGAAGGCTGTTTGCTTGTTGATGATGCCCTTAAAGTATTGCAAAGCCTAGCAAATTACCACAGAAGAAAACTTGGGATAAATATTATTGGCATCACAGGAAGTAATGGGAAAACCACTACGAAGGAATTGATAGCAGCAGTTCTTTCGATGAAGTATAATGTTTATGCCACTAAGGGAAATTTAAATAACCATATTGGTGTTCCATTAACATTGCTGTCGCTCTCTAGTGAAAATGATATGGCCATTGTTGAAATGGGCGCAAATCATCCTGGGGATATTAAAGAACTTGCCGAAATAGCAGAACCCAACTTCGGTTTAATTACTAATATTGGAAAAGCGCATTTAGGTGGATTTGGTTCTTTTGAAGGGGTAATTAATACAAAATCAGAGTTATATGGGTTTGTTGAGAAGAAAGGTGATAAGGTATTCTATAATCAATCAAACCCAATTCTATCCGAATTAATTACTCGCTACCATTTAAATAAAAGGAGCATAGCCTACTCGAGTATTTGCAACCTGCAAGAAATTATTCACAAGGATGTAAATCCTTTATTATCAGTAAAGGTAGAAGTTGAGGGTGTGGCTATAAGCATTCAATCAAACTTAGTTGGTGACTATAATACAGAAAATTTATTGGCTGCAATAACAATTGGTCGATACTTTGAAGTAGAAACTTCTGCAATTATTAGAGCAATTGAAGACTATATCCCCACAAACAATAGGTCTCAGTTCATTAAAACTAGCAAAAATACGGTGATAATGGATGCATATAATGCCAATCCATCGAGTATGGATGCAGCAATACGAAACTTTGCTGCAGCTAGTTTTGTTAATAAAAAGGTAATAATTGGTGAGATGCTTGAGTTAGGAGATTATTCTGAAGATGAGCATAGTCGTATTGTCGATTTATTAGAGGCTTTAGGATTTAAAGATGTAATGTTGGTGGGTGATGGGTTTCGTGGTGTTAGTAGGCAGTATCTTTTCTTTGCAAATTCTGATGAATGCCTAGATTATCTTAAGCATAGTTCTTTTGATAATTGCACAATTCTACTTAAGGGCTCTCGGGGTGTTCGATTGGAGCGTTTAATGGAGTTGCTATAGAGTTTGTATTAGCTTTTTTAGACAGCAAGAAGTTTAACGAGTGTTAAATTTTTTAATTATACGTCTGTTTAGTTTTTTCTTTTGAAATTAACAGTACCTTTGACAGAACCTCCGTTTTAGAATAATTGAAGGGGTTGACTATTTATTTTATTAATTTCATATTATGATGAACCCCTTACGTATTGGCAACCTAGTTGTTGCAGTTCCTATTGTACAAGGTGGAATGGGTGTTGGAATATCTCTTTCGGGTATGGCTGCTGCTGTGGCTAACGAGGGAGGTGTTGGTGTAATTTCTAGTGCTGGACTGGGATTACTTTATCGAAAATCTGGTGCAGATTATATCGAAGCAAGTATTGAAGGCTTAAAAGAAGAACTTCGAAAAGCTCGTGAAAAGACGCTTGGCGTTATTGGAGTAAATGTTATGGTTGCCATGTCAAACTTTGCCGATATGGTAAAAACAGCTATTGCCGAGAAGGCCGATATCATTTTTAGCGGAGCAGGTTTGCCATTGGATATGCCTAGTTATTTGAAAAGTGATAGTACAACTAAGTTGGTGCCTATTGTTTCTTCTGGTAGAGCTGCTAAGGTTATCTGTGAGAAGTGGAAGAAGGATTATGATTATTTACCTGATGCAATTGTAGTTGAAGGTCCAAAAGCGGGTGGTCATCTTGGTTTTAAATCTGAGCAAATTAACGATGAAACCTACTCATTGGAGCGGTTAATACCCGAGGTTGTTGCTGCTGTTAAACAGTTCGAGGATAATTATAATGTTAAGATTCCTGTGATTGCTGCAGGAGGTGTTTATACGGGTCAGGATATTAAAGATATTATGAACCTTGGGGCATCGGGTGTTCAAATGGGAACTCGTTTTGTTACAACTACCGAGTGTGATGCCTCTGATGCTTTCAAGCAAACATATATTGATGCAACTGAAAAGGATATAGAAATTATTAAAAGCCCCGTGGGGATGCCTGGAAGGGCTATTGGTAATAGTTTCATCGAAAAAGTTAGGCTTGGCTATAAGCAACCTATTCGTTGCCCGTTTAAGTGTATCAGAACTTGCGATGTTTCATCAAGTCCTTATTGCATTATAACAGCACTTTTTAATGCATTTCGAGGAAATCTTGAGCATGGTTATGCTTTTGCAGGAACCAATGCTTATCTTGCAAAGAAAATAATATCGGTTAAAGAAACTTTTAACGAGATTAAAAGAGAGTATTTGGAG
>Ga0075012_10003821_pt1 | contig 14140 bp, 9 predicted proteins | sample All_14_2_FD_71474 | JGI IMG/M metagenome (GOLD analysis project Ga0075012, IMG submission 71474) | Freshwater microbial communities in response to fracking from Pennsylvania, USA - Allegheny Zone_MetaG_DW_15 | ecosystem: Environmental > Aquatic > Deep subsurface > Groundwater > Drilled... | reverse complement strand
AAGCCGGATCTTCATGTTATCCAATGCCTCACTTCGAACACTGGATTGCTTCGCTAACGCTCGCAATGACGGGAGATTGGTTTGTTTGCATCAAATCAACCCACTCATGCTCTTGCCCTGCAAATCAGCCGGGTTACAGCATTCTGAAATTCGCATTTAGTCATAATTGTAAACGGCCACATTATTTTGCCGACAAAAAGTATCACCGAATATTTTCCGATATCTGCGGCATCTTCTTCATAAAAATGCCTCATTAGCACACCCAGATTAAACAAACCAAAAAGATGGTGTTGGTTCGTCTTCCTGGCTTGATTCGTCTATAGCCATTTCTGTGTCATCGATTGCGTCAATCTGCGTGATGCCGGATTCCTCGACGGGTGCTGCCGGGGCTATGGATGGTTGTGAACTGAAAAGTGAATGTCCGCTAGATACAGAGGATGAGTAATACTGGTTTAAAATGGCCTGCTGCATCTCCGAAGAGGGTGCTTCAAAATCAATTAAATGGATGCTTCCTGGAGGAGTATTCGATAATAACGCTTCTACATACCCATGCTTGCCTATTCCTTCAAGGATTGTCGATGAAAATGGGTTTGCGTTAATCAGGTCTGTGAGATCGGATATTGCAGCAGTTTCTGCATAAATAATCTGATTTTCAGGGCTTTGCTCTTGAGCATCATGAGTATGCTGATTGGTGGAATCAGAAAAAAATCTTGCCATGTGTTCTCCAAATATACTAAAGGGCTAAAGTTCCCGCATTATAGCAGCAAAAACCTTAAGAAAATATTAAGCAAGCGTTTCATCAGGTTCCGGACCCTGAGGGATCGCTAACCGTGGTGAATGCTTACGATTCTTATTAAATATCCGTGTTTTTACGGATATTTAATATCCGTATATTTTGTTAAAATTCGATTTAATATTTGTGGTTTTTTACTATTGTTATGTAACGTTTATGTGTTGATATTTATTCAATTAATAAAATAGTAAAAATTGATGGATCAACTACCCCCTCTGTCAGGATTTCACGAAATAAAATGAGACACAGGATAATTCCATGAAACATTTTGCTTTTCTCGATGTTGATCAAACCCTTATTTATAATAATCGTGATGTAAATCGTGCATTATTGCAGAGCTTAAAAGAAAAAAAAGTGAGCGACATTTTTTTGTTTACCAATATGGATTTGAAAGATATAAAAAGAGTGGGCCTGGACGCACCGCCAATGAGCCGCGCCGAGCTTGTTGTTTATTTGACAACATCGGGGTTCACTGTCCATGGCGTAATCAGCTCTGCAGACACAGGATATCATGATGAGCGTGGTGTAATAAAACCGGTAGGATCTGCTTACAAGGAACTATATGATCCCCTCATGAGACGCGTTCAATCAGACAAGGGATTAACCGCTGAAACATGGGCCGATTTTTGGCTGGCCGAAGCCGCCTGGATCAATGCAAGCCTGATTGCCAGCAAGAAAAAAGAAATTGGCCCTCTTGCCCGCGCTGAAATCAAACTGGCTGCTCCATTTATAAAATTGAAACCCGGCTGTGATCCTGCTATGGCGGCTGATCTTTTGGTTGGACCCGCGACTCGCGACAGTCTGATTGCTTTTTTTGCTAAAACACCTGAAGAACGACGCAGCCACTATGTTGAATTTGATGATCATCCAGAACATTCGCTTACAGTGAATGGTGATCATTGCGATGACAACAAGGCCGGTATGATGCAATTAGCCATAGGCCAGCTTATTCAAACATATGGTCCCATTGCCATTACCTTTTTTGATGACAAAAAATCGCATTTGGATACGTCCAAAGAGAGTGTTCGCTTATATGAGGATGCCGGACTATTGTATTTGAAAACACACCTCATCTCTACCGATTACGCAGTTTCTCAGTCCCCTGCGTCTAAAGCCGGGTATGATCAGGCGCTGGATATCTCGTTAATTTTTACTCATGCAGCCGAGACCATTACCAGGACAATGGCCATGAAGAGAGGATTTTGCGGATTTTTCGGAATTTGGGATCAGCTGACTCTCGCGGCACCACTGCTGCCCTTGCCCTTCGCCACGTCTCAACACATGTTGAACTTTGCCCGGATCGCGCAGGAGGGCAGTCATCCATTGTTTGCCTCCGCCTCATCGATAACAGCATTCAAGTGCCTGTGCATTGCCTATTTAAAAGCCGCGAATAGTATTGAAAAAATCGCAGCCGAATCAGAAATATGCAGTTTTCTAACAACTCATACTTATGACAGTACTCAGAACAAGAATCAGGTAGATGACCCGCGAATCAATCAAATACTGACAGGCTTGAGAAATCTTCCCCGTTACTATGCGCAGGATTCCTCGATTGCCCGAACACTGGGTGAAAAATATATCGAATTGCAGCGTTTAATTTCTGGATTCCTCGCGCCTGAATCCAAAGCGTTTCAGGAAGTTAATGCGACAATACGATGGTATGAAGACATCCTGAAAGACAGCGAACAACCTCGCATCCAATTGAGCACAAGGGCATCAGCGCACAGCTCGGAATCTTTTTTCTTTGCGCCTGGTTCACATGCTCACTTCGCAGTGAATTCATCGCAAACCCCGGCATTAGCCTCTTCTTCTACGTCCTCGTATAATATCCAGGGTCAGCATTAGGGCGTGTCCTCAATCTGTTGGCTAAAGGACATGTCTCTATTGCTCTCGTTATTGATGATAAATTGGCGGCATAAACCAGCCTGGACATGGTTTCATGCCAGGCTGTAGTGAGGTTAAAGATTCACATCTTGTAGCTTATTGACGTTCCCATTCAATGGCTTTGTTACTTTGAAGCGGCAGAGGCATTTGCGGGAGAAACGCAGGTGAAAAGACAAGACCCAGGTTAATAGCTGTAATAGCGGTTCCTGTGCCGGTCAAAATTCTTTTCCCTTTGACATCCAGGCCATTGGCAAAAAACTGATAGGCTTGGCCATTTGGATCAACCAGCTCAGCGGTTTTACCCCATTGCGCGCCGTGTCTTTCATAAACAATTGCAGCGCCCTGAGCGATTTGTCCTGAAGTACCTGTACGTGCAGGATCTGCTACCAGTGCTGTTTTACCATCAATTGCTACATTAACACCCGTGAGCAAAGACTCTGGATCACTTGAAGTGATTTTTTGAACAAAAACCATTTTGGGTTGACCAGCAAATGTTTCAATATGGTAAAGATATGCAGCGCCTCTGGGTTTGTCTGTGCCCAGGTTTTCATAAGGTGCTCCAACCATAAGCCAGCGATTTTTGAGTGCCAGCGAGCCCCCGAAATTGTCACCGACCTGAACACTGCCTGGTTGTGGAATACCTGATGAATCAAATACGACACCGCCATACAGGAATGAAGCCGCCGGCATCAGGTTTTCCTGAGTGCCATGCACAGTATCCATATGATGCCAGGATTGTGTTTCACAATCAAATCGATACAAAAACACTTTAGAGTTTACGGAGAGCTTGATATTGCTGAAGGTTTCCGTGTTGCTGATGATGGCCAAATCTCCAGAAACTTTGATTCTGCCACCGAAAGTGCCATTTTTTACGGATCCTTCAGGATCGTAAATGGTTTGTTTTAATACCCATTGATTATTTTCAAGCTCAAACGCAAACACGGCACCAGCGTTAATATCACCTGCTGCTGATTTTTGAGTGGGTGCGCTAACCAGCAGTTTTGTACCGTCTTCATTTAAATCAAAGTTGATACCAAAGGCTGCGCCAAGCTCATGATCTTTGGGCGGCGTATTTTGTGTATGTGCATCGATATCAACAACACTTAATCCTTCCAGACCTGGTGTCGTTTTGTCGATAGCTTGCACAAAATCATAGGTGCCGTTGGTATTTTTTTGGTAAATTCGTACTGAACCGGTAAAATCCTGATCCAACATGCCATCATCACCAGCTCCACCAATGGGGGTACCTATGGCAGACACAAACAACCAATCATCTATAGCACGGACATTCAAGACACCCAGATGATCACTCATGCCACCTGTTGTTATCACTTGAATGTTATTCCAGGAGCTGCCAGATTTTTTATAAACATAAATCGCGCCAGATGCAACTTTATCAGGATTTGGTCTTGCTACCGGGGCTGCAATAAAAATATAATCTTCATGTGTGTATACGGTTTGACCAAAACTGTCTTGCAAGGTTGGTGAACCTGCGATGGTCGGTGTAAAGGTGTTCACAGGCTGAAAAGTGGATGCATATACCGGGCTGATCACCATATTACAACACAGTAATGCCCCTATCATATTCTTCATTATTTTTCTTCCTTAATCGTTATTGGTTTCCTTTTAAGCACATCCAGACAAGTTTTTTGTATACTTGTATTGATGACACAAACATATCGTTTCTGTCAGATTACATGACCTCTCGCGATATGAAAAACCAGTATAGATAATTTCAGGGCGGATTTACAGGACAGGCAATTTTCTGGTGCAATTGCCAGGGCAAGATAATCTAATTTTTGAACAGTTTTGTTTTTTTACGTGAACGTTTGCCTGCCCGCCTGCGTTACCGAATTTACAAGGGACGGACCGGGACGGACCCCGTTTGTGTTAGTGGTGTAATACGGATTTATCAGGTTCTACCTTTGGTCTTAATGCGACCTAATTGAACAGAGTGTATCGTTATGATATATTGCGGTTAATCAATCAAAATAAAGGTCAGTATAGTTGAATGTCAGCCGTAATGTATCGACTTCAATCAAGTGTGGGGATTGTGCCTGCACTTCCCGACAACAGCCCGGACAGTAGCCGCTGGAAACCATTGAGCGAGCTGGCTGACCTGGCTCGTGGCCTTGATTATCAACGCGATTTTTTTCGTCCGCTGGTTAAAAGACATGCGCTGTTGGCGCTTGAATATAATGTGTTGTGCACGCAACTGACCCATGATTTTTTTCGCGAAGAGCGTAATGAAAAACAAAATGAACAACTAACCAAACAGGTCGCCACCGCGTTGATGATGGCGGAATTGTTGACGTATATCTATCGGGATTATCTGAACGTACCGCGTGAAGTCGCGCGTTTGCGTGATGAGCAAAAGGTGTATCGTGACTTGTTGACCCCGGTTGGTTATCAATTTTCCGAAGACATCCCCGAGTTGGACAGCAAGCCGGAATGGCTGAGTCAACAGATTCGCATGGGTACGGTGTCTGCCAATCAGTTGCGTCTGGTGGCTCTGCGTTGCAAGCGTGTGTTGAATACGCTGGTGCCGCTGGCGCAACAAATGAGCACGTATGGTGCTGTCATGGGCGACATCGACATGGTGGCCAATCCTTTCTTTTCTTATCTGTCGTGGTTGTTTTTTATGCCGCGTTTCAGCGTCAATATGTTTTTGATGGGCAAGCATTTGATTCCTGGTTCGTGGATGAGCGAGCAGGAAAAATCACTGGGTTTCTGGCGTCGTTTGCGCGCTCAGACGCAGCGTCGCTGGTTTGAGTTGGGTAACGACAGTCTCTGGATTGTCGCCGGGGTGCTGGGTTGTTTTTTGCTGATTGGCGGTTTGGCGCCGATAGGCATGTATCTTAATGTGGCGTATTACCTGTATGACGTGGTGTTGGCGCTGATTCGTTTTTATCTGGAAACCTCGCGCCTGGAAGGCTTGCGGGCGCAGTATCAAGCGATGATTGCGGCTGAACAGGCAAAAGAATATCCGGATGAGGAAAAAATTAAAGAACTCGAGGCTTTTGAGCAGCATTTGCAGGCGCGCTATAAGTTTGAGCAAAAACGCCTGATGATTGGTGTGGTGAATACGACGGCTCTGCTGCTGGCCCTGGTTTTGTGTTTGCCGATAATGTTTACAATTCACCCGGTTATTCCTTTGATAGGCGCGATATTGATCATTGCAATCACAGTCGCGACGTATTATGCGGCTCAGGAGCTGGAAAAGCAGCGCCCCCAGGGCAAAATCGCATCCTTGCCGAATGCGCCGGCGTTGTCTCGTTTTGGTGTGTTTAAATCGCAGCCAAAAGCTACATCGGTGGAATTGAGGACACATCTGGATTCAAGTGACGAAGACGTGTTTTGCCCGCCCTGATCTTCACTCCCGCCACGCAACCAGCTATCATCAACGATTTGCCTGCTGGAGGATCCCGTGTCCCATACCGCCTTGCCCCAATTCACGTCTCTTGATACCGATACTTTTGTGCAAGAACTCGAGCTCATGCTGGACAACAACCTCGCCAACATCGACAAACTGCTGACCCAAAACCACTACACCTGGGACAATCTGATGCAAGCCCTGGACAACATGGACGACGCCTTCGAACGCTTTTGGTCGCCAATGTCGCATCAGCATGCCGTGGTCAATTCCCCGGCGCTGCGTGCCTGCTATCAAGCCTGTTTGCCCAAACTGTCGGCTTATGAATCTGCGATTGGTCAAAATCAGGCCCTGTATGACGCGGTTAAATCGATTGATACCTCAACGCTCGACGCTGCCCGGCAAAAAATACTGACCGATACCCTGCGTGGTTTCGAGCTGTCTGGCGTGGCTTTGTCCGAAGACAAAAAGCAACGTTTTGAAACGGTGCAAACGCAATTGGCCGAGTTGTCCAATCGCTTTGAAAACAACGTGCTCGATGCCTCCCAGGCCTTCAGTTGGCATGTGACCAATGCAGCCGATTTGCGCGGTCTGCCCGAGCACGCCATGCAAACCGCCAAAGAATTGGCAGCTGAAAAAAATCTGCCCGGCTGGATGCTCAACCTCGAAGCGCCCTGTTATCTCGCTGTGCTGAGCTACGCCGATGATCGGGCCTTGCGCGAACGCTTCTATGAAGCCTATGTCACCCGCGCCTCAGATCAAGGGCCCTTTGCCGGCCAATTCGACAACAGTCAGGTGATCAACGATATCCTGGCCCTGCGCCATGAATCCGCGCAGATGCTCGGCTTTGCCCAGTATGCCGATCTGTCGCTGGCCACCAAAATGGCGGACTCACCCGCGCAGGTCATCGATTTTTTACAGGATCTGGCCAATCGTGCCTCAGGCCAGGCGCAGGCAGATCGCAGCCGTCTGGAAGACTTCGCCCGTTCCGAATACGATCTGGATGTGCTGGCGCCCTGGGATGTGGCCTATGTGTCAGAAAAAATGCGTCAACGCTTTTATGACTTATCCCAGGAAGATTTGCGTCCGTATTTCCCCAAAGACACCGTGATGGAAGGGCTGTTTACCATCATTGACCGCTTATATGGCATTCGTCTTGAAGAAGTGAAGGACGTGGACGTCTGGCATCCAGACGTGACCTGTTATCGTTTGATCGATGAACAGGAACAGGAACGTGGATTCGTTTATGTGGATTTGTTCGCTCGCCAGCAAAAACGCGGCGGGGCCTGGATGGATTCCTGCCAAAGCCGTCGCCGTCTGCCGGACGGCCGCATTCAATTGCCCATCGCAACCCTGACCTGCAATTTTGCCAAACCTGCCGCCAACAGCATGGCGACTTTGTCACATGACGATGTGGTGACCCTGTTCCATGAATTTGGCCATTGCTTGCATCATTTGCTGACCAAAGTCGATTATTTGAGCGCGTCGGGCATCAACGGCGTGGAATGGGATGCGGTGGAATTGCCCAGTCAGTTTTTTGAGAACTGGTGCTGGGAATACAGCGCCCTGCAATTGCTGAGCCGTCAGGTTGAGACGGATAAAACCCTGCCGCGCGAGCTGTACGACAAATTGCTGGCCGCCAAAAATTTTCAATCGGCCATGGGCATGATGCGACAGCTGGAGTTTTCCCTGTTTGATTTTCGCATTCATCAGGAATATCAGCCCGGCAACCCAAGGCTGGTCAGCGATATATTGAACCAGGTTCGCAGCCAAACAGCGGTAGTGCCCATCGTGGCCTACAATCGCTTTCAACACAGCTTTTCCCATATTTTTGCCGGCGGTTACGGTGCCGGTTATTACAGTTATAAATGGGCAGAGGTCTTGTCCAGTGATGCCTATGCCCGTTTCGAGGACGAGGGTATTTTCAACGCGCAAACCGGACGTGATTTTTTGCATGCTGTTCTGGAAGTGGGCGGTTCACGCAAAGCTCAGGAATCTTTCCGCGCTTTTCGTGGTCGGGACGCGCACGTTGATGCTTTCTTGCGCCACAACGGCATCGACAGTTCGGAGTTAATATTGCCTTAATCTTGATCGATTAGAATAGAACTATACATCGAGTCGTGGGAGTCAAAAATGGGTGCAACGGGTTTTTTCAAACACAGTCCCCAGATTGTTGCCAAAGTTGAGCAACCAAAGTCGCTGGTTTATGTGGGCACAGAGGCAGAATCAGCCTGTCGTGCGGTAGCCGCGGCTCTGGTAGACAACGTACTGGCTCATCCCAACGCTCACCGTGCCGTGCTGGCCCGTTTGTCGCAATCAGGCGACAGGGTACGGCAAATGGCGCGTAACCCGCAAGTTCTGGCCAAATTGATTGCCGAGCTGGCGAACAGCCTGAAGCAAATCGCCATTGATGAGACGCTGGCCAATCCTGAGTATTATTTTGTCGGCGAACAGGGCGAAATCAAGCTGATGAATCTGTGTGAATCCGGTACGCTGGATGGTCGTGATGCCATCGCCGCACTGGACAAAGTCTTGCTGCCGATAGAATTGCGTGAACGCGCTTCAAAAGACGAACTACCCCTGCTGCACCGTTCTGCGAATGTGGATGCGGTTCAAGTACACATTCTGCAAGATCGTTTTCTGGCTTCTGTGCGTGATCCGGCCCGTTTCAAAGCATTGGGCGAAACGCGTTTGACCCTCTACCCGGTCGATAGCCAGGCTACCGTGCCTGAGCAGGATGTGTCTGCCATTCAATTACAAGTCAGACGCAAAAAAGAAGAATTGATAAAAAGCTACGGCCAGAATCTGCGCCGCCTCGACACCATGCTGACCGCAGGCGAGCTGAGTCGGGAACAGTTGCTGAGCGCTTATATCGAAGGTCTCGGTAACCAGCAGGCGTCTGCTTACAGGCACGTTGCCCATGGCAGTCAGGCTTTTTTTGATGAATTACTTAATCAGGGCAAGCCTTTTTCCTGGCAAGCTTCCGACACACGGCGTTTCAGTCATGAGGAACAATTAGGCCGCGAGCTGGTTCAGGCCCTGGCCCGGGGGATTAGTTTGGGTCAGATAGACGAAGATCGGGTGTTTGAGCCGGTTGAGCGTCAATCAAGAAACGCCCCTGCCGCTTGAGCAGCCAATCCTTTATTGATTCCGCAAAAAACGGGCGCAGGCCTCTTCATCAATGGCCTCGCTAAAATAAAATCCCTGTCCTTCAGCAGCGGCGTGCTGTTGCAAAAAGCGTAATTCCTCTGCGTTACTGACCCCTTCGGCAATCACGCTTACACCAATGCGGCTGGCGATAATAATAATGGCTTCAACGATGGAGCGGTCGATGCGGCTATGCATCAAGCCTTGTATGAAAGATTTGTCAATTTTGATTTTATCAAAGGGGAAAAATTTTAGATAAGACAAACTGGCATATCCCGTACCAAAATCATCCATAGACAGTTTAATGCCCAGCGCTTTCAACTCATGCATGCGTGAGATGATTTCGCTTGAATTATCCAGAATCAGATTTTCTGTGACTTCAAATTCCAGCTTGTTGGGGTTTACGCCTGTTTCAGCCAGTATCTTTTTCACGGTATCAAGAAAGGGCTTTTCCCTGAACTGTGAGGGGGAAATATTAACCGCAATGGTAAGGGACGGATTGATGCTGTCATGCCATATTTTGGCCTGTACACAAGCCGAACGCAGCACCCATTCGCCAATAGACGGCATCAGGCCGCTTTCTTCTATGGCCTCAATGAAATCACTGGGAAGCAACAGTCCACGGCTTGGATGGTCCCAGCGCAGCAGCGCCTCTACCCCGTTGGCTTTGCCGGTGCTCAATTGAATCAGGGGTTGGTAATAAATGACAAACTGCTGCTCTTTGAGCGCCTGGCGCAAGTCTGTCACCAACTCTTCATGTGACAACAGGTATTCGCTGAATTCCGAAGTATAAAATTGAAACGTATTTCGCCCTCGCGATTTGGATTGATACAAGGCGCAGTCGGCATTTTTCAGCAGGGTTTCCGCATCTTTGCCATCTTTGGGATACATGCTGATGCCAATGCTCGCGCTGATGGTCAACAGATGCCCGTGAATGCTGATGGGGGTCGTGAATAATTTGACCAGTTCCTGTACTTTCATCAGCAAATCTTCCTGCCGCAATCGTGGCAACAAGATCACAAATTCATCGCCACCCAGGCGGGAAACCGTGTCTGAATCACGAGTAAACATGCTCAGGCGTTTGCTGATTATCTTTAATAATTCGTCACCGGCTGTGTGCCCCAGCGTGTCATTAACATGTTTGAAATGATCAATATCCAGCAAAAGCAGGCCGACACAGTGCTTGCCGTTCAAGGTGCCGGAAGTGGCTTGTTCAATTCTGTCATACAACAGTGCACGGTTGGGCAAGCCGGTCAGGGTGTCGTGCGTGGCCAGATGTAACAATTCTTCTTCCATGGCCTTGTTGGCGGTTACATCGTGGAAGCTGAAAACATAACCGGCGATCGCGTCCTGAATGTATTGTGCGTGAATATACAATTCCAGTTTTTTCCCCGACTTGAGCGTCCAGTTTCGTTTGAAATGGTGAGACAATTGGGCGTGATTTTGTATGTGATTTAAAAACAGCCAGGGATCATCGGTTTTGTCCGCCATTTTTTGAAAAATCACCTGGGCATCGCTTTCTTCCAATGTGGCGTCATCCAGATCCCAAATGGTCAGAATGTTTCGATTGAGTGCGTTTACGGTATTATTTAAATCAACGCCTAACAGGCCTTCCTGGGTGGCTTCGATGGTGGCCTTGCATACCGAAACAGATGTGGTCAACTCTTGCGTACGTTGCTGGATTAGATGATCCAGATGTTGTACGTGTTTTTTGGCTTGCTGAGACAAATCCCATTTTTTTGCCAGAGAGGCGGTAATTTGTCTGATTTCCAGGTTGTCAAAGGGCTTTTTGAGAATAAGATAGCGATCGTTTTGTTTCAGCTTTGATCGGATATCATCAAAGGAATAGTCGGAATGGGCGCTGCAAATAACCACTTGTAATTCTGGATCTGCTTCCCACAAATGCTGAATGGTTTCAATCCCATCCCATCCCGGCGGCATACGAATATCAACAAAAGCCAGGGAGTAAGGCTGTTCGTCCCGGATGGCTTTGCGCACCATGTTATACCCGTCTTTACCTTGCATGGCCGAATCAATAAGATAAGGGATGTCTGTATTGGTGTGTGACGGCAGACTGTCGGTGTCAGACAGCAAGTTCGATTTCAGGCTTTCAAAGGCGTCGTCAGAACGTCCATCCAGTAACACCTTGCGGAAGTCTCTATGAATGGCTTCATTGTCGTCAATCAGCAACAGGCGTATCTGTTTGATTCCTTCCAAGTCTGTCTCCTGTTGTTTCTGCTGTCTCATAAGGCAGCAACAATGTCAGTGTCGCTCCCTTATTCACGCCGTTGCTGTGCACGCTTAACTTGCCGCCCAGCTCTTGCGCAGAATTGCAACTGCCGTGTAATCCTATTCCATGACCCTGTATTTTTGTCGTGAATCCGAACTGGAATATTTTATCCAGATTGTCCTCATCAATCCCCACGCCATTATCGATAATCTCGATGACAACGTAATCCGGGTTATCTGCTTTAATCTGAATCGTTATGATCTTCTCTTGTATTATAGACTCAGTTAGGGATTCGATGGCGTTTTTAACCAGATTAACCAGAATTTGCAGCACTTTGATGCGGTCTATATACAGGTCTGGCGTGTCGATGTAGTTTTTAATCAGGTTGATGTGTCGGGTTTTGATGTCTTTTTTACAAAAAAACAGGGCATCGTCAATCAGGTTTGACAGCTTGCAATGTTCATTTGTGCTGATCATGGTGCTCAGCCCTTGTTGCGAGGCGATCACTTCTTTGATGAGGTCGATATTTTTCAGCAAGTCGCTGGACTCTTCCATCAGCAGTGCTTTTTGTGCCTGCCATTTCGCCGCGAGCATGATGATAAAGCCTGGAATTTGCTTGCCCTTGGCGTTGTGGGCGAGATAGTTGTCCATATTATCCTGGTGATTTTCCAGTAATTTGGCCACAAGCAACAGGTTGTCGATCTCGGATTTGGCGATTTTTTCATTGATCAGCGCCGCCGAGACATTGACGCTGTTCAAGGTATTGCCAATATTGTGCAGCACGCTGCTGGCAACATCGGCCATACCTGCGCGTCTGGAGGCGATGATCATGTTCGAGTTCAACCTGGCAAGCTCCGCCTCGGCTGCTTCACGCGCCTTGATTTCACTGTTCAGCTGGCTGTTGGTGTTGGTGATGTTGGTGATCATGTTGACCAACTGCATCTGGGATGCGGAGATCACATCCAGCATTTTATTGCTGTTTTCTACCAAATCGGCTATTTCATCTTTTCCTTCGACAGGAATTTTTTGATTAAAATCCTTTTTGATGGTGATATCGTTCAGCGCGTTTTTAAAAGCGAACAAGCGATCAAGGATAATTTTTTTGATAAAAAACTCGATCATCAAAAAGAGAATAATGCCGCTGAAAATCACGATGCCAATCGATTTGTAAATAAAGTTCAAGCCCATAAAATACGTGGTTCCGGACATGACGACGACAATGCTGATGATCACAAGCAATGTGGCGATAATCATGAGCCTGATTTTCATTAACAACTTCATCTATGCACACTCCGTGTGAGATTGGCAGCTTGAGCGTTGGCCCAGGCTCTACAAAAATCCGTTTTCTTTCATCCAGTCGTCGTTGGCAAATTTGGACATATAGTTTCGGATAGAATCGGGCAAAATGACCAGGCATTTTTGTCCGTGTTTCAGCGTTTTCGCGACTTGTAATGCAGCCCACATGGCGCCGCCGCTCGATCCGCCAACCAGCAAGCCTTCCTCTTTCATGAGACGGCGAGCGGTGGCAAAAGAGTCCGCATCGTTAATTTTAACGTATTGATCCATCAACGTATTGTTCAGTACATCAGGGAAAAAATCATAACCGATGCCTTCAACCTGATAAGGCGCTATCAAATCGCCGCCGCCAAGGATAGAACCGATGGGATCAACCCCGACTATCTGGATGGCCGGATTGTACTCTTTCATCCGTTTGGCAATGCCGGACAGCGTGCCGCCGGTCCCAACACCCGCCACGATCATATGCAAATCTTTGCCAAAATCATCAATAATTTCCTGAGCCGTGCCATGATAGTGAGCACCCGGATTGTCCAGGTTGGCATACTGGTCGAGGATATGGGAATTGGGGATTTTTCGTTGTAATTCTTTGGCGAGAGAAATATGGCTGTCAGGCGCATCCCAGGCCGCAGCCGTCGGGGTGCGATAGATAATGGCGCCCAGGCGTTCCAGCACCGTTTGTTTTTCCTGACTCATTTTCTCCGGCATGGTGATGATCACCTTATAACCCATCACCGCACCCGCCAGCGCCATACCAATACCGGTGTTACCGGACGTGGGTTCGATCAAGGTATCACCCGGCTTGATTTGCCCACGCTGCTCCGCATTCCGCACCATTTCATAACCAATACGATCCTTGACCGACCCGCCTGGATTAAAAAATTCGCATTTCGCATACAATTCACACGCCAGATCTTTGCCCATGCGATTGATACGTACGGTGGGTGTGTTGCCGATGGTTTCAAGAATATCCTGGTAAATCATGCTCAACCTTGTTAATGAATTCGGCAATCAGTATAACCAAATAGTGTGGCGTTACTCAACGAAGAGATTATTTTGTCTAGCCCCCTAAAGAAAATATCGATAATCCACATCAAATTTTTCAGCGATTAGCCTGGCCTTATTTTTCCCGATAGGGCGATTACCATTTTCCATGGAGGATAAATTAGCCTGAGTCGTGTCAATAATTTTAGAAAATTCAGTTTGATTCAGCCCTTCACGAATGCGAAGACCTCTTAACAGCGCTCCAGCTTTACTGTATTTATTGGTCAGGTTCTGAAATACATCGTCCGCTGGCATGCTTTCTATTTCACTAACGTGTAAAATCTCTTCAAACTCGTTTTGCATTTCTTTAATAAACGCCAGATCCTCAGCATCAAATTGCTCGAACAAATATTTTTTAAAAGCGACAATATCC
>Ga0075012_10003820_pt1 | contig 14141 bp, 12 predicted proteins | sample All_14_2_FD_71474 | JGI IMG/M metagenome (GOLD analysis project Ga0075012, IMG submission 71474) | Freshwater microbial communities in response to fracking from Pennsylvania, USA - Allegheny Zone_MetaG_DW_15 | ecosystem: Environmental > Aquatic > Deep subsurface > Groundwater > Drilled... | reverse complement strand
CCATCATACCCAGAGAATTGGCATATGACGTCTTGAGCCCATCCATCGCCCGATCGACCTTGTGTGCCAGCCAGCCGTTGCTGGCGGCGGGCTTCAGTATCTTGGAAGCGAGCATCGGCGACAGACTGAGGGCCAGGAATGCGGAAAATGCCACCGCCGCCGCGATCGCCGCTGCCAGCTCCACGAAGAGCCGTCCGACATAGCCAGGCAGGAACAGCAGAGGTGCGAACACCGCCAGCAGGACCACGGTCGTCGCTACCACGGCAAAGAACACCTGACGCGCGCCTCGCTCGGCCGCGACGAGAGGAGGTTCGCCCAGATCCAGTCGACGCTGGATGTTCTCGGTGACGACGATCGCGTCATCGACCACCAGTCCGATGGCCAGCACCAGGGCCAGCAACGTCAGAAGGTTGAGTGAGAACCCCAGAGGGGCCAGCACGATGAACGTCGCCAGCAGACAGATCGGTGCCACGATCGACGGGATCAGAGCCGCCCGGAAACTGCCCAGGAAGATGAAGTTAACCAGGGCCACCAGCACCAGCGAGATGCCGATGGTGATCCAGACCTCGTCGATGGCATGGGACGTGAAGATCGAGTTGTCGACACCGACTTCGAGCTGGGTGCCTGGCGGCAGCGTCGGCCGGATGTCATTGAGCAGATCGGTCACACCTTCAGAAATAGCCAGGTCGTTGGACTGGGCTTGACGGGTGACCCCCAGGCCGACCTGATCCAGTCCATTTCCACGGAACAGCCGGCGCGGCTCGGCTGGAGCCTCCTCGACGCGGGCTATATCGCCAAGGCGAGTGACATATCGCCCCTGGGTCTGCAGCGCCGTCGTGGCACCCGATGTCGAAGGCTGGGTCGTCGCCGTCGTCGCCCCGATCGCTGCCGCCGAACCGGTCGTTCCGATGGGAAGCTGCGCAAAATCTTGTGGCCTCGCATAGGTCCGGGCGACCCGGACCGTGTAGTCCTTGTCCGTCGATTCCAGCGCACCAGCCGGCAGTTCGACATTCTGGTTGGTCAGGGCATTCTCGACATGGGTGACAGTGATTCCCCGCGCCGCCATAGCACCGGAATTCAGCCATATCCGCATCGCATAGCGCTGCTCTCCGAGGATCTGGGCCTGAGCCACGCCCGGCACGGTCGCCAGACGGTCGATCAGATAGCGGTCGGCATAGTCGGTCAGCTCCAGCCTGTTCATCGTCGAGGACCGAAGGAACAGGATCATGATCGGCGCGGAGTCACTGTCGGCCTTCGACACCTCCGGTGGATTGGCCTGTTCCGGCAAACGGCCGACAACCCGGGCGACGCGATCGCGCACGTCGTTGGCGGCGTCGTCGATGTTGCGATCCAGCGAGAATTCGATCGTCACATTGGAACGGCCGTCTCGGCTTGACGAGGTGATGCGGTCCACGCCCTGGATCCCTGCGATCTGCTGCTCGACCGGCTCGGTGATCCGGTTCTCGATGACCTCGGCCGAGGCCCCGGGATAGGTCGTCGAGACCGAGACGACGGGCGGGTCAACGTCGGGCAGTTCGCGCACAGGCAGGAAGAAGAAGGCCGCCGCTCCGATAACGCACAGCACGATGGCAGCGACGGCGGCAAAGACCGGCCGCCTGACCGCAACATCAGACAGCATCATCGTGCCGCGCCTGTGGCAGGAGCAGCCCCTGCGCCGGAGCGCCCACCCCGCGACCCGGCGACCTGGACCGGCGCATTGGGCTGAATCCGGTTCAGGCCCGAGCCGACGACCTTGTCGCCGACGGCTAGACCTGACTCGATCTCGACAAATCCCCCTTCGACCGCACCGGTCTCGACCTCGACCCGCTGGGCCGTCGTGCCTCGCTCGCCTGCGGTGATACGATAGACGAAGGCTCCGTCACCCTCATACTGGATCGCCGATTCAGGAACGGCCGCACTCTGACGCTGGCCCTGGGCCACGGCGACGCGCATCAGCATTCCCGGTCGGATGCGACCCCCTGGATTTGGAAACTCGGCGCGGGCCGTCACTGCCCGAGTCGTCTCATTGATCCGGCTGTCGATCAGGGCAATACGCCCGGTAAACGCTTCGCCGTCATAGGCGTCCGCTGTTGCCGTCAGCGACAAACCCGGCCGCAAGACGCCCAGATACCGCTCGGGTACGGGGAAATCGACGCGGATCGTCGAGGTGTCGTCCAGGGTCGCGATTACGGCACCGGGATTGATCAGAGTGCCGGCGGTCACCGTTGACAGACCCAGAACCCCTGCGAACGGGGCCCGGATCATCCGATCGCCACGCCGTGCCTCGGCCGCCGTCAGGGAGGCTCGCGCGGTCTCCAGTGCCGTCATGGCCTGTTCTGCTGTGACGCGCGGGGCCACACCACGTTCCGCCAGTACGCGGTAACGCTCGTATTCCCGCTCGGCCTGATTCACCTGCGCCCGGGCCTCGATAATTCCCGCGTCTTCCTCGCGCGCCTGCAACTGAACCAGGGGAGCCCCCGAGGCGACCCGCTGGCCATCGGTGAACAGGACGGCCGTGATGAGTTCGGTGGTCGATGAGGTGATATTGACCGAACGCTTGCCGCGCGCCACGCCAAGAACCCGGATCGTGTCGCTGAAAGACCGGTCTGCGACCGTGGCTTCGGAAACCTGCTGGCCGCGCCCGCCTCGTGCGCCGCCTGGCCCGCCCTTGGTCGTGCCCTCGTCGTGGGCAAACGCGACCCGCAGAACAACGGCAACCACCATCAGGGCGATCAGAACACCGGCGGCAACGAGGAAGAAATGGCGTTTGATCACGCGACAGGCTCTCCGGACAACAGGCGTCGGCATAGCCGCTATCGCCGTCGAGGCAACTAAAGTCTGTCTAACGGCGAGGGTTGCACATTCCGTCGGCTGAAATGCCGCGCCTGGGTGATCCCGACGTCAGGATCAACCTAAAATCGTCGCCAGATCGCCAGGACCGGTCCACGAGTCGCCGGCACTTCCCGGCCGCCTAGCGGCTGGCGCCAACCGGCCTGGATGCTCCAGGACCCGACCTGACGGACGACGGAACTCTCCGTCTGAACCCACCTCGCACCGCCCCCGTCGGTCTCGCCCGAGTAGATCTGATTCAGCATCATCCAGCTGTTCCCCAGATGACGGCCGAAGGTGAAATCGGCTCGCGTTTCATCGGGGAGGCCATCACGCATCCGGCGCGCGACCTGAACCTCGACGAATGATCGTTGTGGATAGAGCAGCGCTCGCCAGCGCTGGGTCGGCTTTTTCATATCGAACGTCCAGCCTGCCGAAGCCCGCACTTCCCAGTCATCCTGACCGACGCCCGGCGCGGCATAGCCGGCATTGCGTCCATCGCCAGCAGAGGCATAGCCGGCGTACAGGCTGACGGCTCCGCGGTCGTTGCGCCAGGCCTGCCAGACCAGCCCTATCTCGATCGGGCCTCGTCCCTGGTAGTCGACGAAGGCGTCCTGGCCGTCCTGCCAGTCCCCCTTGACCTGCAGCGTCATGCGGCCGCTCAGGCCATATTCGGCAAAGACCCCCACCGTGGTGTCGCGGCGTTCGACTGCCAGCGTCACCCTCTTCCCGTCAGGATCGAAGGCGTCGTCGGCCCTCATGGCCTCGCCCTTGACGATGACCTGGGCCTTACCCTTGGACTGGACCCATGCGCCCGCCCCGGCCGGCATCGCAGACAGACTCAAGCTCAGGGCCACGACACCCGAAATGAGTGCCGCAGCCGACCTCACGCGTCGTAGCCCGGAGATTTTCGGTCCAGCATCCGCAGCGCGCCAGGCCAGGCCAGGGAGGAAATGAAGCCGATGCCCCGTCCCTGTTCCTTCGTCTCGGCCTGGGCCGCTTCCGGTGCAATCAGGACATGCTCGCGACCGCCCGAAAGCGCCGCCACCTGCTGGGCACAGGCCCGCTCAAGGAAGAAGATCCCGATCCAGGCCTGCGCCGCCGTCTGCCCGACCGCCAGGGTACCGTGGTTGCGCAGCAGCATCAGCGGCTGGTCGCCCAGATCGGCCACCAGTCGCTCGCGCTCGTCAAGGTTCAGCGCCAGCCCCTCATAGCCGTGATAGGCGACCTGATGCTGAAGCAGGCAGGCATTCTGCCCGATCGGCAGCAGGCCTTCCGCCTGGGCTGCGACCCCCACCCCGGCCACTGTGTGGAGGTGGATCACGAACCGGGCATCCTCGCGCGCCGCATGGATCGCCGAATGGATGGTGAAGCCGGCCGGATTGATGAAGCTCTGGGTCTCCTGGACGATATTGCCGTCCAGATCGACCTTCACCAGGCAGGACGCGGTCATCTCCTCGAAATACCAGCCGTAGGGGTTGATCAGGAAATGGTGCTCGGGGCCTGGCACACGGGCCGAGATATGGGTGAAGATCATGTCGTCCCAGCCATGCAGGGCGACCAGCCGATAGAGGGCGGCCAGCTCGACCCGGACCTGCCACTCCTCGGCCGAAATACGGGACTTCAGGGTCGGTACCGCACCATCGGCCATGGACACATCCTCCGGTCGCCTCGCTCGGGCATTTCTCATGCTCGCTGCCGTCCACCCGATCGTCAAGTCGCCCGGCATGGTTGAGGCTTCGTTAACCGAGTTTTCACGCCCGACGCCCACTGTAGAGCCAGACTCGCGCGAGTCCGACCGGAGCCTGCCCGTGACAGCCGTCGCCGCCCTGCAATCCTTTCGTCCGACCCCCCAGATCAGTGTGGCACCGTCCGACCTTCTGGCCCTGGCCAGAAGCCGGGCGACAGACGACCGGCAAAGGTTGTTGCTTGGCATTGCGGCCTTGTGCGATGCCACGCCGGCCGGGGCCGAGGTCTCGCCCGTCCTCACCGAGATTTTCCTGACCCTGGCCCGCCAGGCCGAGCACGACATCCGCAAGTCCCTGGCCGAGAGCCTGGCCGGTGCCGACTGGGCTCCGCTGGCCCTGGTCAATATGCTGGCGCTCGACGAGATCGAGATCGCCCGGCCGATCATCGCCGGCAGCCCCCTGCTGCGCGATCAGGACCTCTTGCGCATTCTTGTCGAGGCGACGGTCGAGCACCAGATCGAGGTCGCGCGCCGCCCGGCCCTCAGCGGTCGGGTCGCTGACGCCATCATCGACGGGGCCGAACCTGCGACGATGACGGCCCTGGCCTCGAACCGTACGGCAGAGATCAGCGAGGACGGCCTTCGTCGTCTTGTCGAACAGTCGCGCCGGGTCGCCGCCCTTCGTGCTCCCCTGACCCGCCATCCCCGCCTGAACGAAGCCCTGGCCAGAGAGCTCTACAGCCTGGTCGGCCATGCCTTGCGACAGGCGATCGGCGAGCGGTTCCGGGTCGATGATGCCGCCATGGCCACAGCCATCGGCAGTGCCGTCTCTGGCCTGCATGCCCCGGCACCCGCCCCGCTGCTGACCAATGTGTCCGAACGCGAGGAAATGGAACGTCGACTGATCGACAAGATGCAGCGCGCCGGACAGCTGCGCGCCGGCTTCCTGATCCGCGCCATCCGCGAGAAGCGTCTCACCCTTTTCGAGCACGGTCTGGCGGCCCTGGGTGAATTCTCTATCGGCCAGGTCCGAGCCGCTGTGATGCGTCCATCCCCTGACGCGCTTTTTCTGGCCTGCAGTGCGGTGGGAATTGATCGGGCAGTCTTTCCCGCCATTCTGGAAGAGATCCGCAAACTTTCCGATGGCTGGCCAGGTACACAGGCCGGAACGAACTGGAGCGCCGTGACCCTGTCGTCCGCCGGCGCGACACGCGAGTTCCGTGCCCTGATCGGCGGGATAAAGAGCTGATACGGTTTGACTTGTACGCCCGCCTCGGCTTGCCTGCGCGCGTGACCACATCTGAACCGAAATCCTGACGATGAACCCGCCGCCCAGCCTGGCCTTCGTGGCCAGCGAACGGCCTGAAGCCCAGTTCGCGCGTAGTCGGCTGATTGCCCGCTATGGCTCGGTCGATGTTTCGGAAGCGGACGTGATCGTCGCCCTGGGCGGCGACGGGTTCATGCTGGAAACCCTGCACGGCGATCTCGACCGCCGTACGCCGGTCTATGGCATGAACCGGGGCTCGGTCGGGTTTTTGATGAACGACTACGACGAGGACGATCTGACGGCGCGGATCGCCGGGGCCGGGCGAGCGGTCATTCACCCCTTGCAGATGGACGCGACCGACGAGGCCGGACAGGTCCGCAGCGGACTGGCCATCAACGAAGTCTCCTTGCTGCGCCAGACCCGACAGAGCGCCAAGATCAGGATCTCGATCGACGGCAAGGTCCGTCTCGATGAACTGACCTGCGACGGCTGCATGGTCGCCACGCCCGCCGGATCGACCGCCTACAACCTGTCGGCCCACGGCCCGATCATCCCGCTGGAGGCTCGCGTCCTGGCCCTGACCCCGATCAGCGCCTTCCGCCCCCGGCGCTGGCGCGGTGCCCTGCTGCCTCACGAGGCGCGCGTGACCTTCGAGGTACTGGAAGCCGACAAACGCCCTGTCAGTGCCGTGGCTGACAGTCTGGAAGTCCGTCGCGTCGCCCGGGTCGAGGTGCGCGAACGCCGCGACGTTGATCTGGTCATGTTGTTCGACGCCGGTCGCTCGTTCGAGGAACGTGTCCTGTCTGAACAGTTCGCGGGTTGATTGCGTCGCAGGTCACCGTTCCTTAACGCCACCCATGCAGGATCAGCCCGTTCGTTCCAGGAGCTTTCCGTGAGCAATACTGCACAGGTCATCCGCCCGCCCAACACGCTGCGCCTCAAGGTCGGCGGCGGCTTCGGCGGCATCGATGCCAATGCCATCGCCAAGGCCGAAGCCGCGCTGAAGGCCATGTCCTCCCAGTTTGGCCAGTGGCTCCAGGACGAGGTCACCAAACTGGATGCCGCCCAGGCCGGGATTCGCGCCAAGGGTCTGAATGTCGAGACGGCGGAGGAACTCTATTTCCGTGCCCACGACCTGAAGGGGCTCGGCACCACCTATCAGTTTCCGCTGGTCACCCGTCTGGCCGGATCGCTGTGCCGATTGCTGGACGAACCCGGCAAGCGCGCCGAGGCTCCGGTACTTCTGATTGACGCCCATATTGACGCCATTCGCGCTGTAGTCCGCGACGGCATCCAGACCGACGAACATCCCACCGGTCGCGTCCTGGCCGAGACCCTCGAATCACGGGTTTCGGACTTCCGTTCGTAAGGGCGTCGCCAGTCCGGCACCAAGGTCCTGTCCTGACCCTTGTGCGCGCCAATGATCCCGAGGCCGTAATGCTTGCGAGGCCTGAGGGTCTGAAGCAGGAGAGAACTCATGCTTTCGACGGATCCGCGCGACGCTGTTCTGTCTCAAACGACCTGCTCTATGCCGCGTTCGCCGCCGTTCGCACGGGAGCCATGGCAGGCTGATCCAGCCTTTCCATCAGATAGGCCAGATCCTCACGCGGCGCATTCGGCCTCTGGGTCAGGAACCGTTCCAGCATCCTCGTCCGGAACGCCTCGCCCGAGGTATCGGCCCCTTCGGCTTGCAGAGTCCGCCAGGTATCCACTCCGGCCCGGTAAGCCTGGAACAGGCGTGGCGGCAGACCCGCCCGATCATAGATGGCCTTCAGACCCAGAGGCCCGGCGTCGTGGATCATGAGCCAGGCGCGGGAATGCGGTGTCGACGTCAGTTCGGCCATGGCGTGTTCGAACAGGGTCATCTGACCCCGCGCCAGGGCCCGCAACAGCAGGGACGGCGTCAAGGCCTTGCGGGCATTCAGCTGGGCCACGAAACGCGGCAGGTCGGCACTGGCCGCCGCCTGATCGACCAGATCGACGGTGGCCCGCTCGCGCGCGAACGATGCCAGCCGGATGGCCGTCTCGGGGGCGACCGCATGGCGGCTGACCAGATGTTCGCGTACTGCGTCGCTGGCCAGGGCGATCAGTTTTTCGGTGATCTCCAGCGGCAGGACCTGACGATAGGCCAGAGCCGCCACAATCTCGGGCGCATCTCCGAACCGGTCGATCGACCGCGCCATCGCCTTTTCCGACAGGTCGGCATTGTCATTGGATGCCAGGGTCCGCACTGCCTGTTCGCAGCCGTCCACACTCAGCGCCTCGGCAACGTCGCGCGAGACCCTGGGCCGAGCCGCGATTGCGACCTGCCGGACGGCCGAACCGGCCTTGACGATCTCGATCAGGTCCTCGTCAGTAAAGACCGGCGAAAAGCCGATGATTGGAAGGGCGACACTGTCCACATCGGCTGCAAGCCGTCTGGCCACGTCATGCGGGATCAGGTCCGATGCCTTCAGCGTCACCGCCATCGACCGGCGAACCAGCTCTGCCGCGTCATTGGCCAGGACTCGCAGGATCTTCTGGGCCGCCTCGCGGTCGTCCTGTGTCAGTTCGGCGCGGTCGATGCTTCGGCACAGCTTGTGCGCAGCGGCAGCGCGCTCATCCTCATCGGTCGCCTTGATCAGGCGACGGATGTCGAGGTCGGTCAGCCGGGCGCGAAAAGCGGTCATGGACTTGGGACTCTCAGAATCGGAAGGCAGGCTCCCATCGTCAACCTGCCATGCTTAACGTCCGGTTTACTATCGCCGACCGAATGCGAGATCAGCCAGCTTCGGGCCCGGGAGAAAACGCTCCCCCGAAACCTGCGTCCTTTCCGTCCTCGCCCTGGCCCAGCAACATGGCCAGAACATTCTGGTTCTGCTTCAGCCGATCCAGACGCGCGGCTATCATGATGTCGCGCTCCTGATCGGTTGGTGGTGTCCGGGGCATGGCCGTGGTCGCGGCGGGCGCACCTTCGCCTGCGGTGCGCTGCAGGTTGGCATGCACCTCGGCGACCGTCGCGGCCCGCCCCTCGCGAAAGAAGATCGAACGATTGGCCTGGGCTGCATCGGGGAACAGGGCCGCTGCGCTGGCCCCGGGACGCGTCGCCATGGCCTCCATCAAACGACCGGCCCCGGCGGGTCCGAGGAAGTGGGCGGCATAGAGGTCGCCGGCCCCGGGCTCCTGGCCGGTCCGACCACGCAGATAGGCTGCATTCGACGCCGTCAGTTCCGCCGCCATCGTCGAGGCGGCCTGGGGATCGAACCTCAGGTCCATCACCACATTCCGGGCCGAGCCATCGACGCGCCAGCGCCCGTCCTGACCCCGGTGGATCAGGTCGGCATACTGGCCATAACCATGTTTGGCACCGGATTGCTTGACCGTGGCCAACCAGGTCTGTTCGATGAACTGGAACAGACCCGCCGCCGAGGACGTGCGGGCCTGGGCCGAAGGGTTGAGCGCACTCTCGCGGCGCGCGGTCTTCATCAGGAAGTCAAAGTCCACGCCGGTGGCGTTCGACGCGCGCCGGATCGCCGCCTCCACACCGCCCGCAGATGGAATCGCACCGACCGTCATAATGGCTGGACGCTCGCTGATCGTGGTTAATGAAACCTTAACGTCAATGCTTGATGCCGTCGCCGTAACTGACCGTCGATAAGCTGAACGGTTGCCCAAAACCCGCCACAAGCATGGCGCGAACTTCACCTGTGGCGGGCTGGGGAGCGGCCACAAGAGGGAGTGACGGCCATGATGATAAGAACAGCAGGCGGCCCGGGACTGATCAGCCCGATAGATTTCAATGAACGCAAACCCGGACCCAGGTTCAACCGTAACACCTGGATCGCCATCGGCGTCGTCGCCCTGGCCCATCTCGGCCTTGGCGTGGCGGTCTATTCCCAGAAATTCGAGTTGAGGACCCTGCCCACGCCGCCGGTGGTCGTGAACGAGGGTGTGATCCTTGAGCTGGAACGGCCCGAACCCAGGCCGCCGGAACCCGTCAGGACAGAGCGCCAGCCAGCACCGAATGCACCGGTCCATCAATCGCCCCTGCCCCAGACCCCGACAGAGACCTTGACGGCCGTGACCAGCGACACGACCGCGACCTCGGGCCCCATCAGCATTTCCACCCCCGTTCCGGTCGGCCCGGTCCTGGAACCCGTTGCAGCCGAGCCGCCGCGGCCCCCTTCCGTGATCACTCGGCCCCGCTGGGCCAGTCAGCCCACATCGGCCCAGATGGAACGGGCATTTCCTCCTCGCGCGCTCGAGAACGGTGTCTCGGGCACCGCGTCCCTGAACTGTCTGGTTTCGGCGGCGGGGACCCTGAGCAACTGCACGATCACGGCCCAGACCCCGCAGAGCGCCGGCTTTGGTCGTGCCGCCGAAAGCCTGACACGTTATTTCCGGATGAGCCCCGGAACCGTGGACGGCCAGGCCATCGATGGGGCCCGGGTTGCCTTCACCGTCCGGTTCGCCCTCAGCGAATAGCGAACCGCCGTGGATCCAGAGCGGCAGAGTGGGGCGATCTCGCGCTGCCGCCTTCGATCACGTCGGCCACGACCCCGGCAACCAGCGGCCCCAGAAGCCAACCGTTCCGTCGCGGGGCCAGGGCCAGAAACAGACCCGCCTCGCCTGAGTCTCCGGCCATGGGCAGGCCGTCCGGGCTCGCTCCCCGGATGCCGACCCGCCAGTCGACCGGGCCAGCGAGCGAGCGAGCGAGCATCCGCTCGGCGGCAGCGACCAGCCTGTCTCCCACTGCGGCATCGGACTCCAGATCCCTTCGCCCGGGCTCCATCGTGGCTCCGACGACCATGCCCCTTCCCGAAGGCGCGACATAGATGCCGGTTGCGCGGATCACCGCGTTGATCGCCTCCTGCGCTGCAAACCCGATCTGCCCCCGGATCGGTTCCACCTGACCGATCAGCCGGGCAACCGTGTCGGGCATACCCGCGATGATGCCGGCCGTTCCGGTCGCCAGGACAAGGGTCCGGGCCTCCACAGCCCCCGCCCCCGTCTCGATCCGCCATCCCGTGTCCATTCGCGCGATCGCCGCGACCCGTGCCTGCAACACAGGAACGGCCAGGATGGCCGCCATCGCCTGCAAGGCCGGTCCAGGTTCGATCAGGACATCCGACGGCAGCGAAACCCGACTGTCCGCGCCGATCTCCGGGGACACAAACCCCAGGTCGTCCAGCGCCTGGATCATCGCCGGGGTGTCGCCGCCGGCCCAGAAGGTCGGGGCCGAATGGATCCGAATGCCGGCAGAGGCGGCGAAACCGTTCCACGCCGCCCTTGCGTCCCGGAACAGGGTGGCCCGCTCCGGCGTCACCCGGTCCAGCACGGCCTCCAGCGCCGGCGCGATCATGCCTGCAGCCACCGAGGACGCGTTCGTCCCCCCGGCATCGACCACCCGCACCTCATGGCCGCGCAGGGTCAGCTCCACCGCTGTGCACAGGCCAAGCACGCCTGCGCCGACGATGACGACCTCGGCTTTCAGGATTTCAGGCATTGCAGGCACGGACCGTCCTTCGACCGCCCTTGCCGTGATTTCAAGCCATCAGGTCGCGATCAGACCGAAACGGCCAGGGCACCTTCCGCATTCAGCCGCTCGACCAGGGCCCCGTGCTGCTTCCACAGGGTTTTGGGCAGACGCTCGCCGAACTTCTCGTAGAAGGCCGGGATCAGCGAGGCCTCTTCGCTCCAGACCTCGGTATCCACATCAAGCAGCAGGTGCAGGTCGGCATCCGACAGGGTCAGGCCCGACAGGTCCAGCGCCTGCGCAGCTGGCACGCGCCCGACGGGGGTGTCCGCCGCCGACGCCTCGCCGTCCAGTCGCCCGGCGATCCATTTCAGGACCCGGGCATTGTCACCAAAGCCCGGCCAGACGAACTTGCCGGCCTCGTTCTTCCTGAACCAGTTGACGAAATAGATGCGGGGCAGTTTGGACTTGTCCGTGGCCTTCTCGCCCAGCTTGAGCCAGTGGGCGAAATAGTCGCCCATGTTGTAGCCGCAGAAGGGCAGCATCGCGAACGGGTCGCGGCGCAATTCGCCGATGGCGTTCTCGGCGGCCGCCGTGCCTTCCGACGCCACGGTCGAGCCCAGGAACACCCCGTGCTCCCAGTCGAAGGCCTCGGTCACCAGCGGCACGGCCGAGGCCCTGCGGCCGCCGAACAGGATGGCGTCGATCGGCACGCCCTTGGGGTCTTCCCACTCGGGCGCGATGGTCGGGCACTGGGACGCCGGCGAGGCGAAGCGGGCGTTGGGGTGGGCGGCGGGCTCGCCCGAAGCGGCGTCATAGGGAACGCCCTTCCAGGTGGTCATCCCCTCGGGCGCGTCCTTGGTCATGCCCTCCCACCAGATGTCGTTGTCGGCGGTCAGGGCGGTGTTGGTAAAGACGGTGTTGGTGGCCAGGGTGGCCATGGCATTGGTGTTGGAGGCATGGCTGGTACCCGGCGCAACGCCAAAGAAACCGGCCTCGGGGTTGACCGCATACAGACGCCCGTCGTCACCGAAACGCATCCAGGCGATGTCGTCGCCGATCGTCTCGGCCTTCCAGCCCGGCAGGGTCGGTTGCAGCATGGCCAGATTGGTCTTGCCGCAGGCGCTGGGGAAGGCGGCGCAGACGTATTTGGCGCGGCCCTTCGGATCCGTCAGCTTGAGGATCAGCATATGTTCGGCCAGCCACCCCTCGTCGCGGGCCATGACCGAGGCGATCCGCAAGGCGTAGCATTTCTTGCCCAGAAGCGCGTTGCCGCCATAGCCCGAGCCGTAGGACCAGATTTCGCGCGTCTCGGGGAAGTGGACGATCCATTTGTCGGCATTGCACGGCCACGGCACATCGGCCTCGCCGGCCTTCAGCGGCGCGCCCAGGGTGTGCACGGCGGGCACGAACACCCCGTCGTCACCCAGCACGTCCAGCGCCGGCTTGCCCATCCGGGTCATGATCCCCATCGACACAGCCACATAGCCGCTGTCGGTGATCTCGACGCCCAGCGCGCTGATCTTGGAACCCAGCGGACCCATCGAAAAGGGCACCACATACATGGTCCGACCGGCCATGCAGCCGTCGAACAGGCCGTCCAGGCGATCGCGCATCTCGATCGGATCGGCCCAGTTATTGGTCGGACCGGCGTCCAGCTCGTCCTCGGAACAGATGAAGGTGCGGCTCTCGACGCGGGCGACGTCGCGGGGGTCCGAGACGGCGTAGTAGCTTCCTGGGCGTTTGACGGGATCGAGGGCCTTCAGCGTGCCCTTTTGAATGAGATCGGCGGTGATGATGGCCTTTTCGGCCTCGGATCCGTCGCACCAGTGGACCCGGTCCGGCTTGGTCAGGGCAGCGATCTGCTCGACCCAGGTGACCAGCCGTTTATGGCGCGTCGGCGCAGGCAGAAGGCCGGGAATCGCGACCGATTCGATCTCGAGTGCAGACAAGGTGGTGCTCCTGAACCATCGGCCCGGGCGCTCTTTAAGTCGGCGCCTCGGATAACCCGCGAAGTAACATGACGTTATGTTTCAGGCACAAAGACACGTCGGCAGACCTTGCGTCAACCGCTCCCCGCCTCGTAAGCGAATGACACCGGTTTCCATATTCGGTCCGGCATTTTTTGTCGCAAGCGGACCTCTGGCCCGCTAACCACGTCGGGTGAACACCCTGGATCCCACAGCATCCTCGTCCATGGGCGGCCTCGTCTCCGCAGCCGCAGAACGGAACGCCGAGGCTATTCTCCGTGTACTGATGACCCACCTTCCCGCACGCGGCCGGGTCTTGGAAATCGCCTCGGGGTCGGGCCAGCATGCCGTCACCTTCGCGACGGCCCTGCCCGGCATCGACTGGACACCCAGCGACCCCAGTCCCGACGCCCGGACCAGTATCGATGCCTGGCGCGCGACGGCATCCCTGCCCAATCTGCGGCCGCCGGTCCTGCTGAACGCGGCCGATCAGGACACCTGGCCCGATCCGACCTTTGATGCCGTCGTCTGCATCAACATGGTCCACATCAGCCCCTGGTCGTCTACCTTGGGGTTGATGGCCGGTGCGGCCCGGGTGCTGGCCAATCCGGGCGGCCTTCTGGCGCTCTATGGCCCCTATATCGAGGCTGACGTTCCTCTCGCGGTTTCGAACGCCGCGTTCGACGAAAGCTTGAAGTCGCGCGACCCCGCCTGGGGCCTGCGCGACCGCGATGAGGTCGTCGCCCGGGCCAGGGCCCACGGCCTGTATCTGACGCGCCGTGTGGCGATGCCCGCCAACAACATCATGCTTCTGTTCCGCCGGGTCTGAGCTACAACGGAGCGGCCTGACACCGGAGGACAACGTCCATGACGACCCTGACCATCCCGCGGTTTCTGCTCCCGCTCGCCCTGGCCACCCTGGCCGGGATCACC
>Ga0075012_10003819_pt1 | contig 14144 bp, 12 predicted proteins | sample All_14_2_FD_71474 | JGI IMG/M metagenome (GOLD analysis project Ga0075012, IMG submission 71474) | Freshwater microbial communities in response to fracking from Pennsylvania, USA - Allegheny Zone_MetaG_DW_15 | ecosystem: Environmental > Aquatic > Deep subsurface > Groundwater > Drilled... | reverse complement strand
CGCTTCCTCCGCCCCCCCGCTGCCCGCGCTCAGCCTCGCCAGCCCCGCGCGCTTCACCCGCATCTTCAGCCGCCTGCTGCTCGTCAGCTTCGTCCTGCTCGCCATCGCGCTGCTGTTCCTCCCATGGCGACAGTTCGTCGCCGGCACCGGCCGCGTCATCGCCTTCAATCCGCTCGACCGCCGCGTGAATGTGGAGGCTCAGGTCTCCGGCCGCGTGCGCAATCTCCACGTCACCGAAGGTCAGCGCGTGAAGAAAGGCGAGCTCATCATCGAGATCCAGGACAACGACCCCAACCTCATCAACAACCTCCGCGCCCAGCGCGAAGCCATCGAAAGCCGCCGCGACTTCGCCCAGGGGCGCGTCGAATCCCTCACCGCGCAGATCACCCAGCAGGAGCTCGCCAAAGCCCAGGCCATCGATGGCGCGCACCAGCGCGTCGCCGGTGCCAGGATCGCCGCAGAAACCGCGCAGCTCAATTACAAGCGCACGCAGGAGCTCTTCAGCAAGCAGCTCGAATCCCAGCGCAGCATGGAGCTGGCCACCCTCCAGCGCGATGCCACCTCCGCCGATCTCAAGTCCGCCGAGGCCGCCCTCAAGCGCACCGGCAATGACATGGACGCCCTCATCGCCTCCATCCACGCCTCCAAAGGCAGCGCCCTCGGCGAAGTCGCCACCGCAGAGCGCGATCTCTCCGTCATCGACGTGCAGATCAATCAAAACCTCCGCCAGATCGTCGAGGCCCCGCGCGATGGCGTCGTCCTCCAGGTCGCCGTCACAGACGGCACCTACCTCCGCCCCGGCTCACTCATCTGCGTCATCATTCCAGAGAGCGACAGCCGCAACGTGGAAATCTGGGTGGACGGCAACGACATGCCCCTCATCCACGCTCGCAAAGAAGTGGACGGCGTCGTCACTCCCGGCAGCCCCGTGCGCCTCGCCTTTGAAGGATGGCCCGCCGTGCAGGCCATCGGCTGGCCGCAGCTCGCCATCGGCACCTTCGGCGGCGAAGTCGTCTTTGTGGACGCCAGCGACGACGGCCAGGGCCGCTTCCGCGTCCTCATCGGCCCCGCCGAAGACATCGTGGACCGTGGCGACGGCAAAGGCCCCGTCACCGTCCCCTGGCCGGATCGCGAGCGCTGGCTCCGCCAGGGCACCCGCGCCAACGCCTGGTTCCTGCTTGATGAAGTGCCTCTCTGGTTTGAGCTCTGGCGCCAGATCAACGGCTTCCCCGCCGTGAACTCCAACGCCGACGGCAAGCTCGACCCCACCAAGAAGTGATATTTCCTACCACACTGAACCCGAACACGCCCCAGAACCTGATGAATACCAGCCCCACGATCCCAGCAGCCGCCGCACAAGGCCTGCATGGCAGCCATCCACGCCACCCTTTGAAGCCAGGGCATCGTTGTTCCAACAAACCCTCCCCATCGCCCAAAACCGCCCGCAGCTCTTTGCTGGGAGCGCCGATATTTTATCGGCTCCGGGCGAACGTCCCTGCCCCCTCCCCACGACCCAACGCCCCCGGCGAATCGCAGCGTCTCCCGACCTCGCGAAGCGTCGTCCGGAGCCGGTTAAAAACCGGCGCTCCCAGCCATGACGCTGCCGCACGCCCTCGTGCGCCTATCCCGAAGTCCATGGGCCGCGTCCGCACCGCCATGGTCGCCCTCATGCTCCCCTTTGCCGGACTCGAAGCCGCGCCGGAGGAAAAAGAAAAGGAGAAATCCCGCCCCCTGCTCCTCCCCGAAGTCCTGCAAAGCGTCAGGACCCAGTACCCGCCCTACCTCGCCGCCATGATCGAGCAGGACATCGCCAACGGCCGCGCACGCCAGGCCATGGGCGCCTTTGACCTCAATCTCAATGTCGGCGGCACCTTTGCCCCCGCAGGCTACTACGACGGCCAGACCGCCTACACCATCCTGGAGCAGCCCCTCACCAACTGGGGCGGCGGCGTTTACGGCGGCTACCGCCTCAGCAGCGGCTTCCTGCCCAACTACAACAAGGACCGCACCAGCACCGATGGCGAAGGCATTCTCGGTTTCCGCATCCCCCTCCTGCGGGACGGCACCATCGACCGCCGCCGCGCCACCCTCTGGCAGGCGCAGATTGATCAGGAACTCGCCGATCCCATCATCTTCCGCCAGTACCTCGACTTCATTCGCGCCGCCACCATCTCCTACTATGGCTGGCTCTCCGCCGGCCAGCGCCTCAACCTCACCGAAGAGCTCCTCCGCGTCGCCAAAGAGCGCGACTCCGCCATCGCCCAGCAGGTGAAAAACGGCGCCTCAGCCCCCATCGTCCAGGTGGACAATCAGCGCCTCGTCGTCAGCCGTGAGATCGCCGTCGTCCAGGCACGCCGCCGCCTGCAGGCCGCCACCATTGAGCTCTCCCTCTTCTACCGCGACCTCCGCACCGCAGAGCCCATCCTCGCCCCGCGCACCCGCCTTCCATCTTCCTTCCCCGCACACAACCACCCTGCGGAATCCCAGCTCACCGTGGACATCGCCAAGGCCCTCATCTTCCGTCCCGAGATGCGCCGCATCGAGCTAACCCTGGAGAAAACCGGCATCGACCTCCGCCTCGCCAAAAACAACCTCCTCCCCAGCCTCGAAGTCGGCGTGCAGGCCGCCCAAAGCTCAGGAGGCAGACTCCCCTCCGCCTTGGAGCGCACCGAGATCGAGGCGAAGGTCGAGTTCAAAGTCCCCCTCCAACGCCGCGAAGCCAAAGGCCGCGTCGATGTCGCCAACGCCCAGATCGACCGCCTCAATCAGGAAATGCTCTTCGCCCGCCAGCGCATCACCGCCGACGTGCGCGACGCCCACAGCGCCCTCCTCGCAGCGCACGAAGTCCTCCTCCAGACCCGCCGCAACGTCGATCTCGCCCAGCAGCTCGCCACCGCAGAAGCCGAGCGCCTCAAGCAGGGCGCCACCGACCTCCTCGCCCTCCAGATCCGCGAGCAGGCCAGCTTTGACGCCAAAGTCCTCGAAGTCGAAGCCCAGTCCGAATACTTCCGCGCCCACGCCAACTACCGCGCCGCCATCGCCTCCGACAAATAACACGCCTCCCTCCCGCGAAAACGCCACGCCCCTCAAAATGGGGTCAGTGTGCAAATTTTTGACAATTTTTCCTCGACAATACCGCGCCCCGATTTCACGAAAAACGTCTGCCTCACACAGCCGGCAAACAGCCCCGAAGGCTTGCCCACGGCACACAGTCCTTAAAAAGGAGGCGGCGCGACCTGCACCGGACAGCGCCAACCTGCACGGACGCCAGAGCGCACGTCCCTCGCCATCCCCCGGAGCACCCTGGCCGCAGGGGCATTTCGAAAATCGTATCGAACATCGCCTTCGGAAACTGCCATGGCTGTTCGCAAAGCGCCTCTCCGTTCAGCCATCCGTTTCTCGATCGAAGATCATGGGCCTCCTTGCTTGCTCACGCTACGAAGGAGAGGACGATGGCGGCGCGCTGGGAACAGCCCGGCCAGCCTGCCTGCCGGAAGGCGCGACGTGGCGGGCCGCGCATCCTCGCGCCGGGTATCGCGCGAAGGCCCCCTCTCCCTAATGCCCCAGGTATCTTACGTTGATGTCTCCCGCTCCTTGGATGGTCAGGATGTAGGTGCCCTGCCCTCCCTCACGAATGAAGACTTTCGTCCCATTGCTGAAGGGATAAAAACTCTGCGTCTTGCCGCTCGTCTGCTGCCAGGACTGGCCATTTTGGAGGCGGTAGATTTTGCCCGGGGAGAAACCATCAAAATTGCCCGCTAGATAGGTGGTCACGGGCATCTGCATGCCCCTGTTGACCGGCGGTCCGGGCACCTGCTCCTGCATGGCCGGAGGCAGGTTGTTGAATCGCTTCTGATTCAGCCACGCCACCAGGACCTGCCGTTCATTGTCATTGAGCTTCTGCCTCCATGTGTTGATCCTCGGCTCGCCCACGCTGGGCACCGTCACCCACTGCCTCAGGGCTTCCTGCTCATGCACGTCCAGCTTGTCCACGCCGGAGGCTGCGCGTTGCTGGGGCGTCATCATCGCGGCCAGCACGCCTGTCTGCGCACGCTGCTGGTTGGCGGCGGCATTGGCATTGGCTGCCGCCTGCATCGCCGCCGCCTGGGCCATGGCCACCTCGTACTGCCTCTGGCGCTCCAGGGCCAGCGCCTGCTCCCGCTCTTCCGCAGCCCGTGCCGCGTCCCTTGCGGCCTTCCGCTCCGCCCTGTCCTCCGACTGCTGCTGCCGCATCTCCTGAAAAGCCTGCTGCTGCTTCGCATAGGCCTCGGCGGCCGCCTGCCGGGCTGCCTCCTGGCGCGCGGCTTCGGCACGCTGGTTCGCGGCGACCATGGCGTTTTCCTCAGCCGCCATCCGCTCCCTGAGGGCTTGATTCTCACGGTAGCTCTGCGCGGCGGCGGCCTCCCGCTGCTTCCGCGCCTCCGTTTGCTCCGGTGTTTCCATCATCGAATACAGCACCGTGACGGTCTGCGGATGCAGCGTATCGAGCGGGATTTTGCCAATGCCTGCGTCCGTCATGACACGCAGCGTGTCCGGAGACATGCTCAGCAGCTTGCGCACCTGCTGCGCAGAGCCATCCGCCATGAGGATTTCCACCATGCCCTTGGTTTCCAGCAGCGGCGACTCCGGGCTGACCACCGTCGGCGCGGCCGCCCGCAGCGAGGAACCGGCGCAAAGCATGAGGAACGTGAGGAGAGTTTTTTTCATGGTCACCAGATCTCAGATTCGGGGCAGGGTTAGGGTAAAAGCATCCAGACCATCCCTCATGATTTCGCAGACCATCTGGAAATTTTCCTCAAACTCAACCCCTTTTTGCAACGAGCCTCCTTCCACTTAACCGCTCGCTTCACGTGTTCCTGGTTGCCCAGGCGCCCCCCATCTTTGGCCGGAGACCCGCGCGTCTGGCGACCAGCCAGGCCGCCAGCGCGCAACATGCCCCCGTGCGAAAATGAATGCCCGGAGCGGCATCAGCAGCGCCCCCGTTTCATGCCCCCGCAGGCCTTCTTCTGCGGAGCAGATCGGTTCTCAAAGAACTTCGCTCCCACAGCCCCTTTCGGCAGCACAATGTTCTTCCCGGCGCGCTTCATCTCCATCAGCGCAGCAGTGGAGATGGCATGATTGGGCACCACCGTGCCGCTGTGTTTGGGCACAATGATCTCCGGCCCCTCCTCACCCACGAGGTAGGGCTTCCCAGCCTTCACCGGCCCGCCTTTCGCGAGGCCCGGAATTTTCGACTTAGCGTCCTTCTTATCCTCCGGCTGCGCCGGCTGACCGCCCAGCGCTTGGGGTGCGCCAAGGCTGGCAGACAGCCCCGTGCTGGCCTGAATCGTGCCTGTGTTCGGCATGCCCAGACTGCTCGGTGGTGAAGCCGCCCCCGTGGCTGAGATGGAAGAAGCCTGTGGGGTGGACACTGTCGAGGACGTCAGGCTTTGTTTGCCTCCGGTCACCGCGCCGAGCGCCGGCACCGCAGGACCGATCACAGGCGGCACCATCGGCTTCGGCATTTCCATGCCCTTCATCGGGTTGCCGCCAAACTGCTCCGTACCCGTCTTGATCGTGCCCTCCATCCCCGGCGTCGCAATCACGGGCTTCGGCTGGGCAAACGCATTTGCAGGCGTCGGGCGCGGAGTCAGGATGCGCGGCGGCGGCAGGCTCGACGGCCTTGTGGCAGCCCCCAGGCCGGACACCGGCGAAGTGCTGCCATCGCGATTGATCGTGCCCACGCGGATCGCCGTGCGTCCCGTTCCCGGCCCCGTTCCCGGCATGTAAATGTTGTTGCGCGGCCTCGCATCGATGCGCCCCGGCCGCTTCCCGAAGCCGGCGGCGTTCGCTTCCTTCATGCCATCCAGCTCCTCCGAAGTGAACTGCTTCACCGGCTGGCTCAGCGGTCCAGTCGCCGAGCCCATCGCAGACACCGGCGAAGTGCTGCCGTCACGATTGATGGTGCCCACGCGGATCGCCGTGCGCCCCGTTCCCGGTCCCGTGCCGGGCATGTAGATGTTGTTGCGCGGCCTCGCATCGATGCGCCCCGGCCGCCTGCCGAAGCCCGCAGCATTCTTTTCCTTCATCTGATCCAGCTCCTCCGAGGTGAACTGCTTCACCGGCTGGCTCAGCGGTCCCGTCGCCGAGCCCATCGCGGACACCGGCGAGGTGCTGCCGTCACGGTTGATCGTGCCGGTGCGGATCGCCGCCGTCCCCGTTCCCGGCCCTGTGTCAGGATCATACTCGTTGTTGCTCGGGCGGGCGTTGATCCGCCTTTGCGGCTGCAGCTCGTCGTCCTGGGTTTGTTCTTCTTCGTCGTCAATTTGCGTGTTTTGAGAGGCCATGACAACAACCTTGGGCCCGGATTTCAGAGTTCAAGCACTTTGGTATTTTTTTCTGGTATCTTTCGGTATTCCTTCACCCCTTTGCATCGGTTTTCCACCATCTGCGTTTCTGCCTTCGGTCCATGCCCCTGCCATCCATCTCCGCCCGGGCCTTCGCCCGCTTCAAAAGCACCGCCGCGCTAAGCCCCGCGCCTATCCGCTTTTCACCCCATCCACTCCTCGACAAACCGCTGCGCAGTTCAATAATCCCCCTCCCCCTTTGTTCTCCATGAAAATTGCCGACCCCGACTCCCTTCCGCCCACCTCGCCCAAGACAATGGCGGTGCTCATTCTCATCCTCATCTGCCTCATGGCCGCCACCTTCAAGGCCGCCCTCTATCCTTCGCAGCCCTCCGCCTGGAAGAGCCTGCAAAACCCGCAGGCCCAGTCCGTGGCAGACACCAACACCCTCCTCTCCAAAAGCGGCGCCATCATCGAAAACATCAAAACCACCGATGCCATCACCACCGAGACCTGGAACCTCCGCCACCGCACCGGAACCTGGACCGTCCTCGTCCGCTTCGAAAAAACACCCAAGGGCGATGTCGTGCAGTCCATCCAGATCCGCAGCGAAATCTCCCACCTCCCCGCCTTCACCCGCACCTGGGACTACCCGCCCGGCACAAACCCCCCGGCCTCCAAAGACGCACCCGCCGGCAAAGCTCCCCCTTCAGCCACCGACGCCCCGATCCCCGCAGCCCCCGCCACGCCCCCTGCTCCTTCCACGGAAGCACCCATAAAGTAGCGTCCGCATTCCGCATTCCGCATTCCGCATTCCGCATTCCGCGTTCCGCATTCCGCATTCCGCATTCCGCATTCCGCGTTCCGCATTCGTCATTCGCCATTCGTCATTCGCCCTTCCTCTCACCCCCTCACCCGCCTGTAATCAACCGGTCTCCGACGCCTCCGCGTCGCCGGCTTGTATAACGTGGCGCTCCCCTTGCAGCGGTAGGCCATGGCCAGCCCCAGCACATCGTCATCGTGGCAGCCGCTGCGCGCCTCCTCGCGCCCGTTCTTGCTCCACATGAAGTTCTTGCACTCCGCCAAGATGTGCGGGCAGAACACATCCAGCGTCTCGTTGTGAAACGCCAGCGCCAGGCTGTCGATCACATCCCGCCGCTGGTCACGGTCCTTCAGCTTCCAGCCCAGCATGAAGTTCTGCTTCTCGCGGTCATACGGGTCCACCACCTGCCGCTTGTACAGCGGCACCCCCGCATCCTTCAGCCGCTCCAGCACATGCAGGCCCATGTTCACCTCCAGCACCACCAGTGCGCCGCCGTAATACTCTGACAGCAGCGCGATGTAGTCAGCCGTCAGCAGCGTCGTCCCCGTGAAAGGCGGCCGCACCCGCGCCACCACCGCATCCTTGTAGCACGCACCGCCCGCCTCCTGGTACTCCGTGCGCAGCACCCCGATCGAGTGCCGGTCCGGGTCCCCGCTCGCCGCCTGGTCCTCCCCCGTCATCGGGTCACACCACACGATGTAGCTGCACCCCGGCTGCGGCCTTTCCCAGATGTGAAAACTGCCAAAGCCGCTCGCATCCATCTGAAACTCCACGCCGTCCCCCACCGCCACCAGCGAGCCCACCTCCGGCTCATGCAGCCCCGCCGCCAGCTCCAGCCGCCGCAGCGCCGCCACGTTAAAGCGCGGCCTGCCTGACGAAAGAAAGCAGCTCACCTCATCCTCCGGATAATACTCATCAAACGTGTCCTCCGAGCCCGAGCACTCCGCTTCCATGATCGCCCGCCGCCATGCCATCTGCTCATACGTCCACCCATACCGCCGCCTCCCGTTCGCCTCACGCGGCGTCAACGTCGCGTCGATCTTCGCCCGCATCGCCTCCGTCACCGGCTTTGCATTCTCCGCAAACTCAAACCACGCCGCAAACACCTTCACCCATCCGTTCCCCGGCGCCGCATCCCCGGCTTTCCACGCCTTGAGAAAATCATCCAGGCTCAGCGCCCCCTGCCACGTCTCGTAGTGCCAGCCGCTCGCCCCGTCAGGCGTGCTCTCCGCGATCGCCAGCCCCGCATCATTCAGCGACGGCAGGATCGACGCCATGATCTTCCGGTCATCCTTCACCCCGCCGCGCGGATACTTCGCGCTCTCGCTGAACAGCACCGCCTGCCGCGGCTTCGAGATCCCCGGGTTCATCGACTCCGCGCTCGTGATCGTCGCCGTGCTCCCGTTCGCCCACTTCATCCGCCGTTCACGCGGCACCAGCGCATTGTGCCACGGAAAGCGGTCGTTCTCGCTGAAGGTCCGTATCCGCTCCAGGATGCCCTGGCTGTTCGCGCTGATGTTCGCCAAAATCAGCGCATCCGTGTTCCGCTGCTGGCACAGGTGATAGATCACCTCCACGCTGAAGGTCGTCCCGCCGCACTGGCGGATCTTCGTCACGATCACCCGGATTGCCGGCACACCCAGTGCCGTCAGCACCTCCACCGCCTCCGCCATCCGTCGCTGCAGCACATTCGCCCGCGGCACCTCCAGCTTCTTCGTCGTGGCGTTCTGCACCTTCGTGCACGTCTCGAAATGAACCAGCGGCGAATGCGCCACCAGATGAAAATCAGCATCATTCATATTGGGTACCTGAAAGACTTGGGCCCGGATTTTAAATCTCAAGCGGTTTGTTATCTCATACCACATTTAGTTTATATCATACCACATCCTATTCCAATCCTAGCCGCCCCTTTAAGCCCTCCCAGGCCGCCCGCCAAAACAGGTGCGCCGGCGGAAAATCCGCCCATCATGCAGCCATGAAGCCCCCCCTTTCAGCCCTGCTCTGCCTGCTGCTTCATGCGGCCACTTCTCCCTGCCACGCAGGCACCGCCACCAGTCTGGAAAGCTTCCTGCTGTTCCCTTCGCCCGATCTCACCCTCACCATAAAGGGAGACCTTGAATCCGAAGTCTCCCTGCTCCTCGGCAGATATCCCGGCGCAGACCAGGCCTTCATCAAATCAAAGGTCGTTTTCACCGAGTCCGCCAAAAAAGCGCTGACCTCCTCGGAGGTGCCCCTGGTGACCTCCAAAAACAACCCGCTCGCCGTCTCCCTCCAGCACCTGCTGGAGCTCCACATCTGCAAGCAGCACCTCCACGAAGGACGCCTCCACATTGAGACCATCAATGAAGGCAAGGGCGAGTTTGAAACCAGGGAGTATTACACCAGCCCGACCCTCCTCGCCCTCGTGCTGGGAGAAGACGCCGGCAAAGCACCTCCCGCCAAAATCCCCTGGGATAAGTTCGAAGACCGTCTGAAACCACTCCGCCTGCGCGTCGTCGGCATCGGAGAGCACGATGAGCGCGTCCTCCTCGAAGGTGAAACCTCCGCCCATGAGCCCTTCAATGCCGAACTCACGCTCCTCCTCCTCAAGACGCTTCACGCCGACCTCGAAAGCCGCACCCACCGGCTGAAACCTCCGGCCACCCAATGAAAGGAGCGTGTTTTGCCCCCGACCACCCGTCCAGCCCTAGTCTCATTCCCCACTTGCACCTCGCATTTTCCCGCCCACACTCTCACCATGAAGACCTTCCTTGTCACCCTGCTGCTCCTCGCCACCGCAGCCCGGGCCGACCAATGGTTTGTGAACGGAAGTCTCTACAAAGGCACCCTCCACAGGCTCAATGCCGACCGCACCCTGGTCTATGTCACCTCCGACTGGGACAACTACCGCGGAAGCTGGATCAAGGTCACCGCGCTCGATTCCGCCACCCGCGTCCGCCTTCAGATCGCAACGCCGGAGGAGGTGGAGTACGTGAAGGCCGCGCAGGAGCAGCAGGCCAAAGCCGCCGCTCAGGCCGAGGCACGCGCCGCCGCCGACCGCGCCGCCCGTCTGGAGGAGCAAAAGCTCGCCCTTGAGCGCGAAAAGCTGGCCCTTCAGCGTCAGCAGGAGGCCCGCCTCGCCGCCCAGCGCAGCCAGCCCTCCACCACCCAGATCTACATCGTCCCAGGCTACCCGCAGAATGGCTACGGCTATCCTCAAACCGGCTACGGCTATCCGCAGAACGGTTATGGTTACGGCTACTGTTACCCACAGAGCGGCACCCCTGACGCCCCCCACAATCATGTCCACGTACCCGTGTTGAACGTGCCGGTCGTCCCCATCCCGCAGGCGCCCTACGTGCCGCAGCCCATCATCATTCGTACCAACTGATCGGTCACCCCTCGCACATTCGGCGCATCCCCCACCATCCCATGAAGACCTTCCTTCTCTCCCTGCTGCTCCTCACCACCGCAGCCCAGGCCGACCAATGGCTGGTGAACGGAAAGGTCTACAAGGGCACCCTTCACAGGCTCAATGCTGACCGCACGCTCGTCTATGTCACCTCAGACTGGGACAACTACGGCGGCAGCTGGATCAAGGTCAGCTCCCTCGACAGCTCCACCCGCGTCCGTCTCCAGGTCGCCGCCCCGCAGGAGAATGCGCACTATAAGACCTTGCGTGAGCAGCAGCCTCAGGCAGCCGCCTTGGCCGCCGCCCAGTCCGCCGCTTACTTTGAACAGCAAAGGCTCGCTTACCAGCGCATGCTCGCGGCCCGCAGCGTCGCCCAGCCCACCCCTCAACCCTACGTCGCCCCACGCACCCGGCAGTCGTCCGCTTCTTCATACGGTTACAGCACCTACAGGCATCCGCAGAGCAGCTACGGCTACGGATATTCACGGAGCAGCACCCACCACCACCACAGCCACATCAGTGTTCATGGCTCACGCGTCACGGTTCCTCATGTGGTGGTCCCCCGGGTGCCCTGCATAGTCGTGCCGCGGCCCATCATCATCCGCGTCAACTAGGCGGTGTCTTCGCAAATAGCCGCCTCCGCACGGGAGATGCCGGGGTGACTGCGGTGGAGTTGAAAGAGCGCGCTATGGACGAAGGGAGAATGCAAGGGTGGCAGCCCGTGCCCGTGCATCGGCATGGCCGCGCCTGCGCATGCTGTCAGGATGCCCTCTTGCCTGCAGCCCCAGCCCCGCGTTCCTCACCCTGCCCTGCACCTCAGACCACATCGTCACACATTCCACTACCACACCGCGCGCATTCTCTGTTAAATGCAGGCCGCGTTCCGCGCCGGCATCACACGTCCGTGGCCCGCACATCTTCAATTCTCCCTTCCAACCACCTCATGAAACATCTCCTCACCGGCCTCCTGCTTTCCTGCCTCCTCGCCTCCTGCGCCACCAAGGATCTTGAAGAATGCGCTCCCGGCACCCCTGCCATCCAGATCGCCCAGGCCGTCGAATGCACCCACAAAGACGGCCGGTTCACCCTCCCCGCCGGCATCTATCAGCCCGAGGCCCGGTCCTCCAAAGGCATCTACTACGTCGCCCCGGAGCCCCTGAAGACCTCCGGCATCATCCGCAGTGGCCGCGAGCGCGGCGGCCTCTTCATCGCCAACGAAGGCTGGGAGTGGGCCTGGATCGGCCACCCCGGCTTTGAAGTGCATGAAAACAAGACCTCCATCCTCGGCAAAAAAGGCATCATCATGCCCACCGTCTACAAGTTCGAACCCTACGTGAACTACACCCAGGTGAAGAGCCGTTAACCCGGTCCTCACTTAGCACCTCACGGCACCTCCCACACCGTTCCGCCTTTCCCGGCTTTCGTGTCCTCCGGAGCTCAAGGAGCAAAGGAGGAAGTCGGCCCGCCTTCTTCTTACGTAGTTCGGGGTTCGCTTCGCGGCTGCGCTGCAGCCCGCTCTGGTCTGCGGCTTTCTCGTGCGCGGTTCGCTTCGCACCCGGCCCCATAGGCCCTTTCAGACCTGTTCACGCCACATCCAGCATCCAGTCTCACTTCCCCGCCCGCTGAATCCGCGCCGGCACATCATTGATGCTGTACCCCGCCTCACGCAGTGCGTCCCACACCTTCACCAGCTTTCCCAGCGCCGCCGTCGTGTCCGCCTGCAGCTCCAGCTTTAGCCCCGGTGTGGTCTCCTTCATCGTCGTGATCGCCGCCGCCAGCATGTCCAGTTCCACCGGCTTTCCATCCAGAAAAACATTCTGCTTCTCGTCGATGCTGATCGCCACGCGCACCTCCGCCGCCGCCGCCGCACCCCCCAGAGATTTGGACTCCGGCAGCGTGATCTTCACATGCGTCCGGTCCTTTTCAAACGTCGTCGTCGCCACAAAGAAAATCAGCAGGATCACCATGATGTCGATCAGCGACACGATGGGGATCGTCGGTACCGGGCGGCGTTTGGGGCGCAGATTCATGGCCATGGCGTGCAGCAGGTGGAGGTCAGTCGTTCTCGCTCACAGACTCAGTTCACCGGGCGCTGCACTTCAAAGTGCTGGTAGAAATGCTGGATCGTCTCCTGCATGATCGACTCCACCCGCACCGCCAGCGCATCCAGCCGCCGCGAAAAATACGTGTGCGCCAGCACCGACGGCACCGCCACAAACAAGCCCGCGATCGTGCACCGCAGCGCCACGCCGATCTCATGCGCGATCACCGTCGTGTCCGGCCCGCCCCCTGCGCCAAAGGCCGAGAACATCCCCACCAGGCCCACCGTCGTGCCCAGCAGCCCCAGCAGCGGCGCCACAGACACCATCACCTCCAGCAGCGGGATCCCGCTCTCCAGCCGGTGGATCTCCTCCCGCGCCTTGATCGCGCAGGCATCATGGCACTCCTGCTTGCTCGTGAAGGCCCCGCTGATCGCCATGCTGCCCAGCCGCGAGAGCATCGAGCCATCATGCACCAGAAACTCCTGCAGCGGCCGGATGTCCCCCTTCAGCGCATAGTTCGGGATCGCCCGTAGCTGGCTCACCACCGCGCTCGGCATGATCACCTGCTCCCGCAGTTGCAGCCACGCCAGGATCGAAGCCCCGATGGCCGACATCGAACAAATGACAATCAGCCCCATCACAAAGCCCCCCGTCGAAAGGAATTCATAAACCAGCTGCAGCCCCGAAGGCGCAGCCTTTTCAGTGGCATCCGCAGCAGCCGTGGCGGCAGCCGCAAGCATGGGCGTGGCAGAGACGAGGAGTTCAGTAAATGAGGACATTGTATTCGATTTTCAGGCGCTCAGGATCATTCATCGGCAGCGAAGGGACCACATCAAGAGGCATCCGCGGTATGTCCGCATCCTTGATCGCCCGCAAGGTAAATAAAGTGAGAGCCCGGTAGGAGTTCTTGTCCTCCACCACTCGCGGATTCTCCATGGCACCCGGCACACAATGCTCCATCACAAAGCCCGCACGGGCGTTCAGTTCAGTAAATGAGCGCATCGTATTCCACTTTCAGCCGGTCCTGATCATTCATCGGCAGTGACGGCACCACCTCGGGCGGCATCGGCGGGATCTCCGCATCCTGGATCGCCCGCACGGTCAGTTCCGTGAGGACCGGGTTGGACTCTTTGTCATTCACCACCCGCAGGCCCTCGACCTTGCCCTTTTTGTTCACGTAAAAAACGATCTGCAGGTACCCCGCCGTCGCGCCATCCCGCCGCAGGTGCAGATAGACATGCCACTTCTTTTCCACCTGCCCCGTCACCTGCCGGTAGTAGCGCCCCAGCGGCGTGTCCGCCGCATCCACGGAGGCCTCCTTGCCCCGATTGGCGATGCTTCCCTTCGTCTCCTGCCTGCGAGTGAAGGGCGTGTAGGCGTTCGGGTCCTGGTTGTTCGTCGTGCGCGTCACCGCCGTGTCCTCCACCACCGGCAGCGCCTTCGGGATCGGCTTCTCCTGCGGTGTCGGCGGCGGCATGTCCTCCGCGATCTCCGGTTTCTTCGGCACCGGCTCCGCCTTCGGCGGCGTCTCCGGCGTCTTCGTCATCACCTCCGGTTTCAGC
>Ga0075012_10003816_pt1 | contig 14147 bp, 14 predicted proteins | sample All_14_2_FD_71474 | JGI IMG/M metagenome (GOLD analysis project Ga0075012, IMG submission 71474) | Freshwater microbial communities in response to fracking from Pennsylvania, USA - Allegheny Zone_MetaG_DW_15 | ecosystem: Environmental > Aquatic > Deep subsurface > Groundwater > Drilled... | reverse complement strand
TTGTGATTGAAGGCTGGGCCTGGTGGGCCTACATTTTCAAGTCAACTTCGCGGCGGTCGTTTAATGGTAGGACTCTAGCCTTCCAAGCTAGAAGCGAGGGTTCGATTCCCTCTCGCCGCACCACCCTGATAATCAACGACTTACCAATTTTGATTACATGCGCATAACGCTTACGCGTAACGTGTCCAAGGTTGTTTACACTTAATTCCCAGTTTACATAGCCATTTCCCCACCAAGCCTACCCAATCGGCAAAAAGTTGACCTCCTCTCTTCAAAGACAAATGAAACAAATAAAATTTGGAGGAACGCTCATAGTCTGTATCTCAACTAATGCTCGATTTGATACCTCAAATCGCCTCAACCTGTGGGATCAATTATGGCACTCCATCTTTTCCTTCTCAGAAAATCACCTAATTTTGTATTTGTGATCTAAGACACACGCTTTCGTCAGTCGTTGCCTCTTGCTGTAGAGTAGTAAATTGCTACAGCTATTTATCACGGGCTAAGCCGCACTTGGATATGTCAAATATTTTGGAACCATGAAACGCAAAGTGTTTATTTCTTACGATTCGGTCCTAGGACTAGCCAAGTCACACTCGAAGCATGATAATATAGGCTTTCATCGTTTTTTGAATGAAATCGCATCTGATCTATCTCTTTCGAATCGGCCTAGTGAAGCAAAGATATTGCGTGAATCACTAGCCTCAATAAATGGGAATGGTAAACTCAACTCAATGGAACCCCATCCTAATCTAGCAGCCATAAAAAGCGGGGAAGCATTAATCTATTTTGTTGAAAGCGACATTCAACCTGAGGATGTGGTTTTATCAAATCCGACCAAAAAAGCTATTGATAGAATCATTGAAGAACATCGCTTAAAATCAAGATTAGAAGAAGCAGGATTAAAGCCTCAGTCCAAAATACTATTTTGGGGTCCTCCTGGCTGCGGTAAAACCATCTCAGCTTACATGCTTGCAACTCAATTAGGTCTACCGCTTGGAATAGTTCGATTGAGCGCAGTAATAACTAGCTATGTTGGCGAAACATCTTCCAATCTTCAAAAGGTTTTTCGTCAAGCCAATGAACTCCCTATGGTAATTCTATTAGACGAAGCTGACGCCATCGCAAAAAATAGAGAGGACCGCAATGATGTTGGAGAGCTTAAACGAGTCGTAAACAGTCTACTTCAAGCAATGGATGCAATGATCCCCGGGAGAAGCATTCTAATTTTTGCAAGCAATCATCAACACTTGTTTGATCCCGCTATTTGGAGACGGTTTGATGATGTTGTTGAATTCCCCAAGCCTGACCACCAATCACGATTTATTTTGTTAAAAAGGCTAACCAGCGGACTAAAGATTAGCGGCTCACTAGAAGCAGCAGCCCGGTCGATGCAAAGCGCTTCCTACGCTGATATAACTAGAGTATGCCTTGAAGTGACAAAAACTGCTGTCCTACTTAATAGAAAACAGCTCACAACCACTGCACTAATTGAATCTTGGAAGACCTGGAAAAAGAAGAAAACTATCGCAAGCATACGTCAACGAACCGACTGATTGTGAATACCGAATTCCCACCAATTTTGTTTCAACCGCTAGCTCCCCGCAAGCTAAGACCAGCACCACCAAGAGCAATTCCATCTACTGCGATTGAAATTCAAGCCCGCGTTCAAGCTGCTACTCGCGCTCGCCTGATCGTACAGCAAATTACACAGGCAGTAAGAATCCTCACTCCAGAGCAAAAAAGAGCCGTTTTTTTGAAGATGCGACACGATCGTCCTCTCACACCAAAGGACTTAGCGGGCACTGGATTTCGCCTCTATTCCCCCCCGGGCGAAAGTGAGTCACTAATTATTCCTCGCAACGCAGAGGATATGAATTTTCAAAAAATGGATCGTCGGATGCAAAAGTTGCAGGATGAGACAGAACAAGATAAGGGACTAAATTTAGCTCGTTCTATTACGTCCATCGAAATAGCTGACCCCAAAGAACGTTTATGCGAAGAATTTCTCACCGGATACGAGAGTCTTATAGATCTCCCCCTTTTTATATACGAAGTTGAAATTGTCAGTTTTAAAAATAGAGAATCCACGCGAGTTCAACAACTTTCGCAGAATTTAACAACGCTTCGAAATTTTATTTCCCAATCCGGCGCCATGCATGAACATGACGACTCACAACGCAATGAAGGCGTGATTCGGGCTATTCTTTCTTCTAGTGGGGCTCAATTCCGCCAACTTGTCGAGAATCCTGAATGGCAACATGTCATATCTTACTTTGATGAACGCCCAAAGTTTGAAACTTTTAGTCAACGTTTTCGGAACTTCAATATTGCAGACACTACATTAGTGCCCGCAGATCCAAATGCCCCAAAAGTCTGTGTAATTGATACCGGCGTTGCCGCAGGAAATCCGCTGTTATCACCCGTTGTGGATAGGCAGCTCTCCAAATCTTACCTACAAAATTTTAATCCACTGGCCGACCCCTTAGGTCACGGCTCGGGAGTAGCCTCTCTAGTAGCCTACCACACGATTGACCTTTCTGGGGGATCAACCCACAAAGCATATGCCACAATTGTGTCGGCCAGAATAACAAATGACAGCGGCCAGATGGACGTAGTCGAATATTCTGATGACGGACAATATCGCGTTTTGGAAGCTCACTTACTTTCAAATACATTAGAAAAGATAGTTCGGGAAATGCAGCCACATGGAATAAAAATCTTTGTCTTATCGTACAATATTTTAAATCACCACTGGAGCCAAGCCAACCGTCGTTCTATCTCTCGCAAATCTTGGGTAGCCCGTCGTATTGATAGTTTAGTCAAAGACTATGATGTTGTTTTCATAGGAATAACTGGAAATATACACCCGAGCGATCTACAGGATTTAGGAGGACATTCAGCCTACCCCAATCATTTTAACAGCCCGCTGTGCAAGATTCTTGATCCCGGTCAAGCCAGTTTGGCTGTAATTGTTGGATCAATCGCTCATTCAGCCATTGTTACGAATCCAAACGCTATCGCAATTGCACAGGAAGGACACGCATCTCCTTTTACTAGAAGCGGGCCGGGCTTTTCAGATTCTGTAAAACCAGACTTTGTCGAGTATGGCGGGAACTATGTTGCCGATCCTCAAACAGGTCTTATCTCTTCAGATCTTGGAACTGATGTAATAATGGCAAGCGGGGAGTTAAGTCGCGTTCTGCAAAGAAATGTCGGAACAAGCTTTGCTGCCCCAAGAATTGCCTTCCACGCTGCAAGAATCTTAACCGATTTAAACGAAATTGGAATTACTGCATCATCTTCACTAATTCGAGCACTTCTCGCGGTTTCCGCAAACCATATCGCCCCTACGTTAAATCCGGATATTCAATTATCAGTCTATGGCTATGGCCTGCCGAACGGAAAAGCGGCAACAGACTGCGCCGGACATTCAGTGCTATTAATTTATGATGGGGAACAACCCGTTGATAAAGTTATTCTGCTTCCTTTTCAGGTTCCAGCCGGACTATCAACATTTAGCCGTGGAGAAAAAATAATTCGTATTGCAGTTGCTACAGCCCCTCCAGTTCAAACTCTTGGACTTGAAAATTATTTGGGGATTAAATTAAATTTTCGCCTTTTCCGTGGCGATAATGACCCAGACGCAATAGTTCGCATGATGTCTCTCCCTGAAGTTGAAGAGCCAACTGCTGACGGAGCACCACCACCAAGACCTCCCAATGTCAGCGATATTCCGGGTAATTTGCGTCTAACAAGAAGGTCAAACGGAAGCCTGCAAGCTGATACATTTTCATGGCATATTCACCAGGCTGAATATAGCCAGTCCCCTTACATTCTTGCTATATCACTTAAAAGGGCTGATTGGTGCGAAATTAATTCTGTTGCTATAGCAGCAGCGGTCCGCATTGAAGATGTTACTCAGCGATACACAAATTTATATGCAGATGTGCAAGCGGCAGTTTTGGCCGAAGCAAGAGCACGCGCCAGGTCAAGTTAATCTGCACCATGCACCTAAGCGATTTATCTACACTAATTTAGTGAGAACTTGTCTGGGGCTTAAATCGGAGATTTTGAAATGAGATTTTCGTGCTGCTCCCTCACAAAGCTCCAATATATATCCAAAAGTTCCTGTGAGTTTGCGTGTTCTTCATAAAGCAGGTCTATGCAAACACTTATTGGAATTGGCTTTAAACTGCCTACTTCAATTTCTTTTCGGCCTTCAATATTCTTACGAATGCTCACATGGGGAACGACACCGAATTCAAAATTACGTGGAATTCTGTGATGGGAAAGATTTCTCGTATTACCCAAGGCGTTCTGACATTCAGGTGTGTCGATTTTGTAGAGGGCAGAAAGAAAATTCTTGCTGACAGTGCTGGCGGGTAGAATTTTTTTTAAAAACTGCAAATTGATGTCGCGATCCTCTGGAATCCAACGTTCAGACAAAGAACAAGCGATTTGCAAAAGCTTCACACCAGTATAAATGTATTGATTTTTTAGTGCGTATGGACTGTTAATGGCACAAGCTAGTATTGGCTCAATAAATTCCAGTTGAAGTGACAATTGATCGGCAAGTGATGGCTTTAGTAAATCCAAAGTTTGCTGCCAAGCGCGAAGAGAAATTATGTAATATCCAAATGTGTTTGTGGTATTAATTAGCTCGTTCATCGAAAGCACAGAAAAGTTTACATAAGCAAAATCCTTTAAGCTTACTGCCGTAAGATTGCGCCTCCCATATTCAATGGGATGCTTGAATTCAAATTTTGCGGCTTTTCGAATCGAAAGAAAGGTTTCATAGCATTTAACCAGATCCATAAACATTTCCCTCGGAGTTAGGCACGATAAGCTATTTATATTACGTCTTCAGTTGATACATCTGACAGATGTGTCCACGACTCATCTGAAAGTAGCTTCCGTATAGAACGCATACGGCTGAAAAAGCGAGGTAGCTTTAAAGTGATTTCAGTGCTGTTTTTTTGACGTAGGAATGCGGATGCTGAAAACAACATACATGATGAAAAGTCAGCGCTCTCTACGGGAAAGGAAGACATTGGGCCTGGAGTAGTATTTGGGTCAAATATCAGACGCCAGAATGCTACTAGCGGAACAATTTCCTTGAACTTAATTGTCTTGGGTGGAGTCATCCTATAATTCCATGCCTTACAAATTCCTTTTTTGGGGTCATGAATTGCTCTGTTTGTAATGAAATAATTCCAACAGTCCATGTTGTACTCTTGCGCTTCTTCAGAATTGAGGGACACAGTATCAGACAACACCCGCCCTCCATAACTGTGGGCGGACCAATTCTTTACTTCTACTTGATACAATATCTCACCAGCTAGTACCCATGCATCTAATCGATTACCTTTTCGCCCAGGGCGCTTACACTTATAGCCAATCACTCGACTTGTGCTGTCTACAGTTTCAGAAAAGTAATTCACTAGACAACCCAAGACCAAATCTTCACCTAGAAGGCCATTTGTTGAGCTTGCATCGCTTCCTAGCAGTACGCCATTGCGGACATCCAATGCATTTAGAACCATTTGCCTAGACAAGGATAACGTATCGTATGACATTCAAGAATAATACCAGGAAGCATTCGAAGGCGTCCAGCGTTGATGCCTCCCTGGCGTGCAATTGTGTTTATTGGTGGGAGTCGTTTGGCAGAACACAGTTGTAGTTTGGTAGAATGGTCAGGTGTAATTAGGTGTATGCAAACAATTTCGTGTTATCCTATTCGACTCGCTTTCTAAACCTATTAACTGCTAGTTATTGTAATCTAACTCTATCATTATGAGAAAAAAGGATCGCATCAAAATTAGGCGCTCAATGACTGTAGAGCCTCCTGATTCATTGCCAGCAGATACACTTTCTTGTCCATTAAGTCCTGAGGACCACGCCGTACTTATGGAATCCCTGGTGGCGCAAAAGCCTCAGATGGAAGACCAAATCACCCAGTCAATCACCCGGTGCCGGGAAATTTTCTCATCTTTTAGTCCTATACTACTTCTTTGGGCTTTAGCAAACGAGTGGGCTTTCACTAAGGTTAATACGGAGACTGGCGAAAAAGAAGAGGCCAAAGAAACGTTGTTGGAATATGCGCTAAGTTTATCAACCGCCATCCCAGGTCCTATATCAGGCAATGCACCAACAATGGCTGTAGTTAATGAGTTGACAGAGCTGATTAAAATCATCCACGAGACGACAAGCCTATATTATACCATCGAATCTGCTGATAGCGCTAACCTGACTGATGAGCGCCTAATACAGTCAAAGCAGAAGATTTCAGCCCTCCACCACCGAGGTCGGGGATTCAAGAACCACCGCATGGCAATGTTCAAGAGTATGTTCAAAGAGCATGATGAGTATTTTAGAAGACGGTTTGGCATATCAGCATCAGAAATGATCGATATCGTATTTGTTTTTTCTAATCAGCCTATGGATGGAATCCAAAGTTTTGGTGTTGTGACATCTAATCTAAAGGCAGCAATAGACCTCATGTCGCAGTCCCCTGAAATCCAGAAAATGATAGAAAGTTCCAATGAGGAAATCATGCAAAAGGCTCAAAGCATGCCGAAACTCAAAGGCGTTATTTCCCGTCTGAAGGAAAGTACTGTCATTTTAAATACCAATCCCTTTGAGTTAAAACTTAACTCCAGCAACGAACTAATTGTTGCTAAACTTTTGTCGATCAGATTGGGAGATAATATACAGTTCTTGGACACTCCTAAATGGGCGGGTTGGCCCTTAAATCCTACATCCGTACTTTTACATCCTCTTATCAGTCATGAAGGGATGTTTTATGCATATCAGCCTCAAATACTCTGGAGCAATTTAGATAAAATTCTTTTCGCTCTCATTGAAAATGATTCCGCTTATCGGAATACCTTTGTCAAGGCCAAGGGAAAATGGCTTGAGAAGGAAGCCCTTCGACTCTTGGCCGACCGACTAAAGCACGCAGTCATTTATCACCAACTGTTTTACGATGTACAGATAGACGGTAAAACAGTCCAAATGGAAGTAGATGGGGTGCTACTTTTTGATGGTCATGTCATGGTCCTTTCAGCGAAATCGGGACAAGTTAGTGATTCTGCTCGGCGAGGTGGAACTCAACGTATGACCTCAACCTACGACAAACTCGTTGCAGGAGGGTTTACCCAGATAATTAGGGCCAGAGACTACATCTATGCACATCCTGAAGGCGCCCTCTTCTACAATAAGAAGGGCAATACAGTTACAATAATGCCCCCGAATCTGGGCAGACTCTTTTTGCCAATAAATGTTACTCTGGATGATCTCGGACCTGTAGCCATGCAACTAGGGGCCTTAAAAAGGGCGGGAATCCTTCGTTCGGACGAATACCTTTGGACAGTAGGTATTCATGACCTGCGAATCATTACTGAAATTATCGAATCACCTTCATTGCTGCTATTATATTGGACCCGACGAATCCGATCTTACGATTTCTCTGGCTTCGCCCCCTTTGAGGAGATGGACGTCTTAATGTATTATCTCAGCTATGGGCTCTTTTTTGAAGATGGGTTGATACAAGATGACAAACAACTTACTGTCCACATGACTGCATCATTAGATGCCTATTTTTGCTCTCAGGCAGCAGGGGAGAGTGCTGTAAAACCGCACATGAATTTACACGCTGGTATGCAGTCATTGTTAGAAATCCTAGAAAAATGCCCTATGCCTGGATTCACATCAGTGTGCATGTTTCTTTTTGGGGCCTCTGGCAATATGCAAGGGACCATACTCACAATGATCGAAAATATAACCCAACGTCAGCTCATCGATCAAAAACCACATCAGTTAACCGCTTACTTTCCGGATTTTGATACTGGCATTAACGTAGCTTGTATTTCTGAAGCTGACCAGGCAGCAATGGATAAAATGATGCAATTTTCATTCCTGAAGAAATACGAAACTAGATATGCCAATTGGCACACCATAATTATTGAGTTTAAAGGCAACAAAATTATTCGCGCATACACCCATACGGCTACTCAACCGTGGGAGTTGAATCCAATGATGGAACCCATCATGGCACAACTGAAACTAGATCGTGCAAAAAAGAAGTTTCCAAGAAATAATCCATGTCCTTGCGGAAGGCCGCGTAAGTATAAAGACTGTTGCGGTCGTTAGTAATTCATTTCTATGAATATGCCTCATACCTTTACTGTCACCCTAGGCGCGGACGCCATATTTGTTTCACATACTGCATACAAGACTCATAACTTCGGGATTTATTTCATCAAATGCGACGAAGAGATTGTTCGAGTAGGTGAATCACAGTCTTCATACACCCGAATAATTAAAGGATTCAAAAATCCTTTTCGTAAATTTATTCGAGGCAAAGATAGGAAACATTACATGGCTTACCCATGGCGGACTTACTATCCACATGCGATTCTTTCGGTAGATTTTTTTGAGCTTAAAGACCCTTATTTCAAAGACAATTCTCTCAGGCGTTCATTGGAAGCTGAGTTAACTTTTCAATTACGTCTGTATTATAAGAAGTGGCCAATTCGTATGTGTGAAATTCACTTTAGTGAAGCCACTAGGACCGATACATTAATCGTAACTACGGCTAGTGAAATTCTAGCCCACTATAAGATTCCTTATGCTAAAGAAGTGTGATCTCAGAAATGAATAAAGACGCCCATACTATTTTACTAAATATAAGGGACATTCATCTCTTTTATGTCCCTGCTGCATTAGAGCAAGCTACGGGACTCTTGAACCTTCTTCCCATCGAATCTAATAATTTTAAGGCGCTTTTAACTCACTCATTAAGGCAGCGCATTTTCACATTAATGCGTGACTCATTGCAGAGTTTTACCAGCAATCCCGAAGGGGGATATTTTACAACATCCGTTTTAACCCGATTAATCATGGAAACCGGGTCGGTCATCATATTAATGAGTCGAGACAACACAGATCAATTTCTTTCGGACTACCTGCAGGATGCACAAACATATTCAAAATCTCGACTTCACGATCTTAATAGGATGATATCGTGTCTTGATTTGGATGTGGCCACGGCTGCTCTAAATGAAACTGGGCAGGCTCAAAATATTATCAATGCATTGGATGCACTGCGACAGCAGCAAACTTTACCACCACCAAGAAAATATCCAAAGATGCTCGAAAGGTGTCGGAGAATAAGCAAGAAATGGGAGTTCTTTTATCATGCCACCTACCGGGAGCTCAGTGAAAATGCCCACGGCCAGTTAACAAAAATTATGCATCCCCTTGGATTAGCGCTGGCATCCTCAAACCAGGGAGAAGCACTTTTCTATGAACATTCCAGGGCAATGAACTATGCTTTTATGTTTTGGGGTAGTACGATGGTGGAAGTGCTGGAAGGTCATATATCTGATAAGGAACTTGATCCCTTTAAAGAGCTTTATTCAACAGCCCTACAGACCGCATCTGAGGCCGCAGAATCATTCAATCCCGACAATTTGGCTCATTCTTTCCGGGTCTGATCTCCCCTAAAGGCCATCCTTAGTTCAATAGGAGGGATTGTGTTCTTTATTTTTGACTGCCTTTGACACTCCTAGCTTAGTCCAATTGTAAAATTGCAACTGTTGCAATAAGCCGAGTAACGTTCTGATGCAAGTTTCTGCTCAATAGAATTACTAAAATCCACCTAGCCTCGTATTCCTAAAAGTTTGTCCCAAGAACAATTTAAAGCCTTTTGCAGACGAATTGCCGTCGTAATCAAAATGGCGATTTCACCCGCCTCAATACGTTGGACGGTTCGGACATTCAATGTCGCCATTTCAGCCAACTTTTCTTGGGAAATGCCTGCACGGTTTCGTTCCCTGCGGAGACTCGCCCCGAAGGCTACTAAAGATGCCTTATCCCTGGAACTTAGCACGGCTTATTACGCCGTGTTATTGGCTTGACGACCACGGCGTGTTGCGCCGTAGTTTTGACTATGACTGAATTCAGCCTGCCTAGTGTATTACCCTGATGGAGACAGTCCTACTTTAAGCCAATGAACTACTACTACTGTATTAATGATCAAACCGAAGGCCCTATTCAGCTAGCAGAGATTGCTGCTCGTATATCAAAAGGCAGTCTGCCACCTGATGTCCTCTGTTGTATGGAAGGGCAAGAGACTTGGGTGTCTTTTCCGGAATTGCCCCTGCCAGATAATGCGACGAATCCTGACACGTCAACCGAAGCCTTACCTGCACCTTCTCCAGCTTCCTGCGTAAAGACTTCTAAGGGCTGCTATAAAATAGCTCTAATTATAGGGGGCTGCCTATTAGCTGTAGGGATCAGCTTAATAGCAGTGTTCGTGGTATTTGCTTATCAAGTGAACAACAAAGAATGGAATGGCGACGGCGCTGCTGTCATTTCTAAAATTGAAAAAGCTGTTGATTCAGGAAATTATTCTGAGGCCTTAACCAAGGCAAAGCCTCACGCTCGTCGGAATAATCCCCAACTTAATACCTTGATTGCAAAGGCCGAGGCCATGAAGAGAAAAGCTGACGAAGAAGCCCAAGCAAAAGCAGTGACTGCTCAACAGGAAGAAAATCTGGCGCTAGCAGACGACAAATTACGGGAAGAGCGATTGGCAAAGATCAAATCCAGTTTCAGTGTATTTGATGGCTCTCATCGTGGACTCACCAGACTAATTAAACAGGGATTAAATGATCCCAAAAGCTATGAACATGTTGAAACAAGCCATAAAGTCATGGCTGACTACATGGTAGTAACAACCGTTTTTCGTGGTAAAAATGCGTTTGGTGCGCTTGTCAAAAATCAGGTCACAGCAAAAGTTGATTTTGAAGGGAATGTTCTGGAAATAATTGAACAAGACCCCTGAGACAAATAGAGGAACTCTAAAAGTAATTCGTCTCATCATCTGTGGTTTTTGACCGCCCCCAGTCTTCAGGGTAACGCCTTTCAAGCATCCAAGCAGCTGCCCGCCATTGCCCCTTAGCGGCAGCTTCATTGACTTTGGCAAGCAGCGCATCCGCTGATTTTGCTTTTGCTATGCCCAGTTGCTTGCAAAAGTCGCATATCTCAGGCTCGGCATCAGGACTCAACCCCTGCTTACGCCAACGATTGACGGAATCGTACGAGATTCCGGCCAAAGCTGCCGCTTGGCTATAGGGAAGCCCCCTTTCAATTGCCCCAAATAGCACCTTTAATACACTTGGCGTCCGAACTGTGGGACGCCCACTTCGTGTACGCTCGCCTTCTCCCCTATCCAAAAGTTTCTTTTTGTTCATGTCTGCATTCCCCTATTCGTTACGATCCAATGCTTGCTATATTTGTCTGTCTTCTATGTGAGTACTCTTTGTACTAAGGAAGGATACAATTATGTAACCATGGATTGGACACTTTTGTCGCAATCCAATGGACACTTTTGTATATGTCTTCACGCTGTGTCCCCGAATTTTAGTCTGTAGTATTTCCTTCGTGAGCGTCTGCCCTCTGGTTGACAGCTCTCAATCACGCCCCATTTTTCCAGCTTCAGAAAATATCGTTTTATCGTGTGTGGTTTAAGCCATATAAAATGCTCCGCCCATCCTTCATACGTATTATAAATCCACCGGCGCTTTCCAATCAGTTTTCCATTTCGAGGATCTCGAAGAAGAAAATGCAACTGTTGCATAATGATGGCCTCTTCAAGACCCACCTCCTTCGCTAATACCGGCAGCACAATTAACGGCCTATCTTCGATTAGTAACTTGGATTTCAATTTCTACCCTCCGGTAATGAATTCAGAAATTCACGTAACCGCGCCAGATGAATAAGACGGCGTCCTTTTATTCGCCCCGATTGTCTGAAGTTCACACTTCGGATTGATCCCGCATTGATCAAATTGTAGATCGTCGAGCGAGACAAACCAGAAACCCGACAAGCACCGGCTATTCCAACAAACTCAGGCTCTACTATTGAAACTTGGCTGGAATTCGCCGCACCTTTTTCTACCGCGCTATTTTCATCTAACGTTGTTCGCATGCGTGCAAGATGCGCCAAGATTATTTACTATTACAGTCTAATGGTGGGACATTTTATGGATGTTTTGTCCCATTTTTATTCTTGTTCTTTTTTGAGCTGCGGAATGGTGTCACAAACATACGAGAGTAGGTTTTCTTGAGTCTTTCAAGTTCCAGAACTTCTTTATAGCCCATGCCAATAATTTCAATTCTCCGATCTTTCCACGTAAGGCGCTTGCGCATTTTCCACGACAAATATCTATTCAGCAAAACAAACGGCAACTCATCTTGGTCATTGGGTTCTACGACGAAATCTTTACTTTGGGTTTCGCCTCCTTCTATCCAATACTTGATACGCAAGAGAACCTGCTTTTTTTCCTCTTGGCTGAGCGCATTTGCAAATTTTGCATTAGCCAAGGTGACTCCAGCACACGCAAACGGATAATACTCTGGTAGGACAGGCTGCACATTAGCGAGAATAGGCGGCCTAAATATTGCAAGCTCTACGCTTGGAAAGCCGTCATTAAATCTAACTTTAACTGCTGGAACGTAGGTGGGCTCAGGAATAATTTTATATACAATGCAGTCTTCCGAATCCACTGGTGGCATGTCTTTAGTTAACTTGAATTCATACTCGTTGATCGTCCCGGGATGAGGCTTTAGAGGCATGCTCTCAAACAGAAACAGGTCATAAGCTTTGGGAGGTGGATTATCCGGCGAACCTTTTGCTACGCAGGTCAGTTTATTTTTCCTGGAATCTAGTGCTATTATATTCATTTGCTATTCCTGCTCGTTACGTCTGGCAGCTTCTCTAGTGCTCGACGCATATCTTCCGATGTAAAATGCGTATATACACGGCTGACCGCATCGCTTTCATGGCCAACAATTTCCCGTGCCATTGCGTCATTGACCCCATGAGACTTTAGGAAGCTGACCGCACTATGTCGCAGGCTATGAAAGCTCACCTCTGAGGTTTCACGCTTGGCGGATCGGCCTTTGCCGTTTTTCTTTTTTTGATGTGTTTTGGCTTCGCGCAAGCCTGCGGTCACAAGGATTTCATAAAACTGATTGGATACTGTCGAGCCATTCTTTAGGGATGCCTCTGCTAACTTGGGAAACAGGTAAGTCCCGGGATTGTCCGAGGAGGGAAGTTTTACGAGTGCGTCGCGCAATGGGGCAGCAAGTGGCAAATTGATGTGTCGATTCGTTTTTTGAGTAACGATGTCCATTTCATTCTTATCAAGATCGACCTGCTTCCATGTCAGCCGACACAAATCCCCAAGCCTCTGCCCGGTATAGAGACCAAAGAGGACAACCGCATGCCATTCGGTGTCTTTAGCAGCTTCCAGAATGCGACGTATCTCAGAAACGGTAAAAGCCCGCCGACTCCCCTTTTTCAAGCCCTTCTTGAGGATAGCTACGGTTGCCGTAGGGGAGCTTGTGATGAATTTTAATTTCACGGCATCTGAAAAGACCGCACGCAAAAGCTTGAGGGCAAAATTCGCACTGGCATTGGAAAGCCTCTTGGCTTCCACATCCCGGAAAGAGGATACGTCAGAGGCCGTAACGTGGTTGATATCCTTCTTAGCCTTGGCACCCAGATGCCCCTCAAATCGCTTTAAAACGACCCTGTAGCGATTCTGACTGTTCTCCTCTACTACCTGAGCCTTTGAATCAAGCCAGCGGTCAATCCATACACCCATCGTGACAGAGGGAAGCCCCTCGCCCGCGCTAGACGCCAGCATGACATTGGACACACCCTCCGCGATAATTTCCCTCGCCCGATCAGGGGTAAGCACCCCGCTGCGGGCAACTCTTGCCGTTTTGGCCCAGATATCGCATATGGCCTGCGCCTTTCGCCTGTCACTGGTCTTGGTGCTGACGAATTTTCGTCGTCCATCGGCGTCATAGAAGGCTGCGAAGTAGTGGGGGCGACCTGGCTGCTTGTGGACGCTTGGCATGTATAACGTTTTAGCATAACGTCCATTATTGTTCAAGGGTGTTCTATAGCGCTTGTTTACAGGTAGTTACATGACCTATTTCGAGCTTATAAGAAGCGAGGGTTCGATTCCCTCTCGCCGCAGGCTTTCCCCATCGAACCCGAGCGCTTTTGAAGCGAGAACGCTTTGCCCGCAAGGGCCTATGAACCCAAGCCCGGAGGGCCTTCCCGCA
>Ga0075012_10003815_pt1 | contig 14148 bp, 11 predicted proteins | sample All_14_2_FD_71474 | JGI IMG/M metagenome (GOLD analysis project Ga0075012, IMG submission 71474) | Freshwater microbial communities in response to fracking from Pennsylvania, USA - Allegheny Zone_MetaG_DW_15 | ecosystem: Environmental > Aquatic > Deep subsurface > Groundwater > Drilled... | reverse complement strand
GCCTTCAACCTGATGCCCAAGCGCGCCGGAAGCGCGCCCCTCACCCGCCTGACGGCGGGACTGGAAGGCGGCGGCGAGACCTATCTGGCCGCCGATGTGGCCCGTCGCTTCGGTCTGGGCAATGAATACGGCCTGCGCCTGAACATCGCCCGCCGCGACGGCGAGAGCAGCGTCGAGGGACAAGAGCGCGAACTCAGCGTCATCGGCCTGGGTCTGGACCGGCGGGGCGACCGCGCCCGTTTCTCGGCCGACATCGGCTGGCAGGATCACCACATCGACGCCCCGCGCCCGACGGTGACCCCGGCCGGGGCCATTCCGGCTGCGCCCGCCGCCGACAGCAATTTCGCCCAGCCCTGGAGCTATACGGACGAGCGCCAGCTGTTCGGCGTGGCGCGCGGCGAGTTCGACCTCACCGACACCGTCTCGGCATGGGCCGCCTTTGGCGGACGCCAGGGCAAGGAACAGAATGTGCTGGCCAATCCGACGGCCCAGCCCGACGGCACGCTCAGCGCCTATCGGTTCGACAATGTGCGCGAGGACCAGATCATCTCGGGTGACGTCGGCGTGCGCGCCGACCTGACCACCGGCTCGGTCGATCATCGTCTGGTGGCCTCTGCCTCGACCGTGCGCTCGCGGTCCGAAAACGCCTATGCCTTCTCGAACTTCGCGGGGTTCGCCAGCGACCTCTATGCGCCGGTCGATGTGGCCCCGCCCACGCCCGACTTCTTCGTCGGCGGCTCGCTCAGCGATCCCAATGTGACCGAGCGGGTCGAGAACAGCAGCATCGCAGTCGCCGACAGGGTGTCCTTCCTCGACGGGCGCCTGCTGGCCACGGTCGGGGTGCGCTATCAGTCGATCGAGACGCGCACCTATGACTACAACACCGGCGCCTTTGCGTCGGGCTATGAGGGCGACGCCACCACCCCGGCCTTTGCCTTGGTCTACAAGCCGACCGAGTGGGCCTCGCTTTACGCCAACTATGCCGAGGCTCTGATCCCCGGCCAGACCGCGCCGGCCGTCAGCGGCGGCGTGCCCGTCACCAATGCCGGCGAGGTGCTGTCGCCGTTCCGCGGCGAGCAGGCCGAGGTGGGCTTCAAATACGATCTGGGCCGGTTCGGCGGCACGGTCAGCCTGTTCTCGATCACCCTGCCCAGCGCCTTCGTCGAGGGCGGCGTCTTCGCGGCCAATGGCGAGCAGCGCAATCAGGGGTTGGAGGTCACCTGGTTCGGAGAGCCGCGCGACGGCCTGCGGGTTCTGGGCGGCTGGACCTTCATCGACGCCGAGCTGACCCGCACGGCGGGCGGCACGCTGGACGGCAAGGCCCCGATCGGCGTGCCGGAACTGCAGTTCAACGCCAATGTCGAATGGGACGTGCCCTCGGTCGCCGGCCTGACGGTCGAGGGCCGCATCGTCCACACGGGCGAGCAGTCGGCCAATGCCGGCAATACGGTCGATCTGGAGTCCTGGACCCGGCTGGATGCCGGCGTGCGCTATGGCTTTGAGCTGCAGGGCCGACCGCTGAACCTGCGGGCCCGGGTCGAGAACCTGACGGATGAGGATCACTGGGTGGCCGTCGGCGGCTATCCGGGTGCCAACTATCTGACGCTGGGCGCACCGCGCACCCTGACCCTCTCGATCTCGGCGGACTTCTAGATACCATGAAGGCATCCACGATCCGCGCCTGGTCGTGGGTGCACACCTGGTCGAGTCTGGTCTCGACCGTGTTCCTGCTGATGCTGTGCATCACCGGCCTGCCGCTGGTCTTCTCGCACGAGATCGACCATTGGCTGCTGGACGAGGCCTGGGCGCCGGCCAATCCGGACGGCGACCGGCTGAATCTGGATCAGGTTCTGGACGTCGCCCTGTCGCGGCATCCGGGCGAGGTGCCCAGCTTCATGAGCTTCGACACCGACCGGCCGGTCGTGAACGTCACCAGCCGGGCACCCGACGCCGCGGCCGGTGTCTACACCTTCCAGCCCATCGACCAGACCAGTGGCGAGGCCGCCCCCCCGGTCGCCGGTCATCCGGTGATGGAGTTCATCCTGCAGCTTCACACCGACCTGCTCCTCGGCCTGCCGGGCATGCTGTTCCTCGGGCTGATGGGTCTGATGCTGGTGGCGGCGGTCGTGTCGGGTGTCGTGCTGTACGCGCCCTTCATGCGAAGGCTACCGTTCGGTACGGTGCGCTCCGAGAAGTCGGCACGGACGCGCTGGCTGGACTGGCACAATCTGGCAGGGATTGTGACCGTGGCCTGGGTGCTGGTGGTCGGCGGCACCGGCGTGGTCAACACGCTCGCCGTGCCGATCATCGCCCATTGGAAGGACACGGCGCTGGCTGATCTGGCCGCCGCCTATGATGCCCCTGTGGCGCTGAACGAGCGCGCCTCGCTGGATGCGGCAGTCGAGCGGGCAAAGACCGCCCTGCCCGGCCGCCAGCTGCAGTTCGTGGCCTTCCCCGGCTCGGACTATTCGACCGACAACCACTATGCGGTGTTCTTTCACGGCGACACGCCGCTAACGACGCATCTGACCACGCCCGCCCTGATCGATGCGCGAACAGGCGAACTGGCGGCGGTCGCCCCCATGCCCTGGTATGTGAAGGCTCTGTCGCTATCCCAGCCGCTGCATTTCGGGGACTATGGCGGGCTTGGCCTCAAGATCGTCTGGGCCATTCTGGACGTCATCACCATCGTGATCCTGATCAGCGGCCTTTACCTTTGGCTGGCCCGGCGGAGACGCGCGCCATGAGCCGCGCCGACCTCAGCCTGTGGCGGATCTTCCGCATCCCGCTGCTGCTCGTGGCGCTCAGTCTGACCGGCCTGATCGGGGCCTTGCTGGACGACGGATTGTGGGACGGGTTGGGTGCCGGGCTGTTGGCCGCTACACTGGTCATCGCGACTGCAGCCTGGGTCCGCAGGCGGCGGCGCCCGTAACACCCGGCGGAACGGTTCCGGGTCGCAGCGGTTAAGCTTTGGCGCGCGCGGCTTCTGCGCGCCCTGTTCCAACTGACAAGCGAGGTCTGAGCCAGCGCATGTGTGGCCTGAGTGGCGAGATCAATTTCAACGGGCAGACGGCTGATATCGCCGCTGTAGAACGGATCACCGGGGCCCTGACCCCACGCGGGCCGGACGGCAGCGGGGTGGTGGCACGCGGCCCGGTCGCCTTTGGCCACAGACGCCTGAAAATCATCGACCTCAGCGACAAGGCCCAGCAGCCCATGGTCGATGCCGACCTCGGCCTGATGATGGTCTTCAACGGCTGCATCTATAACTATCCCGAGCTTCGCGCCGAGCTGCAGGGTCTGGGCTATCGCTTCTTTTCCGACGGCGACAGCGAGGTGATCCTCAAGGCCTGGCACGCCTGGGGCGAGGCGTGCGTCGACCGCTTCCACGGCATGTTCGCCTTCGTCATCCATGAGCGCGACAGCGGCCGCGTGGTGATGGGCCGCGACCGGTTCGGCATCAAGCCGCTGTATCTGGCGGAACAGGGCAAGCGGCTGCGCTTTGCCTCCAGCCTGCCGTCGCTGCTGGCGGGCGGAGACGTCGACACCTCGATCGATCCGGTCGGCATGCACCACTACATGACCTTCCACGCGGTCGTGCCCCCGCCGCACACCATCCTGAAGGGCGTGCGGAAACTGCCGCCGGCGACCCTGCGCATCTTCGAAGCTGACGGCGCCCATCGCGATCGGCTGTACTGGGCGCCGCAGAATGTGCGCCGGGCAGAGGATGCAAACCTCACAGCCGAAGACTGGCGGGACCGCGTGCTGGATGCCTTGCGTGTCGCCGTGAAGCGCCGCATGGTCGCGGATGTGCCGGTCGGGGTTCTGCTGTCGGGCGGGGTGGATTCCAGTCTGGTCGTCGGCCTGCTGGCAGAGCTGGGCCAGACCGGCCTCAAGACCTTCTCGGTCGGCTTTGAGGCGGCCAATCAGGAGAAGGGCGACGAGTTCGTCTACTCCGACCTGATCGCCAAACACTATGGCACCGACCACCACCAGATCTTCGTGCCGCATGACCGGCTGATGCAGTCCCTGCCCGGCACCATCGGCGCCATGTCCGAGCCGATGGTCAGCTATGACAATGTCGGCTTCTACCTGCTCAGCCAGGAGGTCGCGAAACACATCAAGGTGGTCCAGTCGGGCCAGGGCGCCGATGAGGTGTTCGGCGGCTATCACTGGTACCCGCCCATGCTGGATACGACCGATCCGGTCTCGACCTATGCCGGGGCCTTCTTTGACCGCAGCGACGCAACCCTGCGGACCCAGGTCAATCCGGCCTATTTGCCCGAGACCGACGCCAGCCTCGAGCTGGTCCGCGCCCATTTCGGCATCCCGGGCGCCGAGACCGCCGTCGACAAGGCGCTGCGTCTCGACAGCCAGGTCATGCTGGTCGACGACCCGGTCAAGCGGGTGGACAATATGACCATGGCCTGGGGGCTGGAGGCGCGGGTGCCGTTCCTCGACCACGAACTGGTCGAACTGGCTGGCCGCATTCCGCCCGAGCACAAGCTGTCACAGGGTGGCAAGGGCGTGCTGAAGGAGGCCGCGCGTCTGGTCGTGCCGCCCGAGGTAATCGACCGCAAGAAGGGCTACTTCCCCGTCCCGGCCCTCAAATACATCGACGGGCCCTATCTGGAGATGGTCCGCGAAACGCTGAACAGTCAGGCCGCGCGCGAGCGGGGTCTGTTCCAGAGGCCGTATCTGGAGACCCTGTTCGAAAACCCGCGTGATCACATCACCCCCCTGCGCGGATCAGAGTTGTGGCAGGTCGCGGTTCTGGAAATGTGGCTGCAGTCCCATGGCGTCTGACGCGCCCCGTCCGAAGCCGCGCGCGACGCCGCACCGCCTGAAACGCATGCGCCACGAGGGGCTGAAGCCTATGGTCGGCGGCGCCGAGCGCGACATGACGCCCGATGCCGTGCTCGACATGGGTTGGGGGCGGCTGCTGTTCGCCCAGACCTTCGCTGACGCCGAGCCTCTGATCGAGGCCCTGCGGTCCGAGGGACCGGACCGGCGCGACATCGCCTTCTATGTGCGCAATCCGCATGTGCTGTTGGCCTCGGCCCCGCAGGAGGTGTTCCTCGACCCGTCGCACACCTTCCGGCTGGACCTGGCCACCTATCGACCCGGGCGGCGCCAGCCCCGGGGCTTTACTGTGCGGCGGCTGGCCTCCGAGGACGATATCGAGGCGACCAACCGCATCTATGCGGCCCGGCGCATGGTGCAGATCCGGCCCGACTTCTTTTCCAGCCGCAAGGACGACCGCGCCCTCACCTATTTCGTGGCCGAAGACGACACCACGGGCGCGGTCATCGGCACCGTCACCGGCGTCGATCACGTGAAGGCGTTTTCCGACCCTGAGGAGGGCTCCTCCCTGTGGTGTCTGGCCGTCGATCCGCAGGCCACCCAGCCGGGTGTGGGCGAGGCCCTGGTCCGGCGGCTGGCCGAACATTTCCGCACGCGCGGGCTGGCCTATATGGATCTGTCGGTGATCCACGACAACGAACAGGCCATCGCCCTCTATGAAAAGCTGGGCTTCCGCCGCGTGTCCTTCTTCGGCGTGAAGCGCAAGAACCCGATCAACGAACCCCTGTTCAAGGGGCCGGACCCGGCCAGCGACCTCAATCCCTATGCCCGGATCATCGTCGATGAGGCCCGGCGTCGGGGGATTGCCACCGATGTGCTCGACGCCGAGGGCGGGCTGGTGCGGATGACCTGGGGCGGCCGGTCGATCCGCTGTCGCGAAAGCCTGTCGGAACTGACCTCGGCCGTCGCCGTCAGCATCTGTGACGACAAGCGCATGACCCGTCGGATCGTCGAGCACGCCGGGCTGACGGTGCCGCAGCGCTATGACCCGGACGATACCGGGGCCCTGACCGCAGCGCTGGCCGACAGGCCTGCCCTGGTCGTCAAACCGGCGCGCGGCGAGCAGGGCAAGGGCGTGGCCGTCGGCCTGAAAACGCTGGATGATGTGCAGGCGGCCATCAAGGAAGCCCGCACCCTGTGCCCCGAGGTGCTGGTCGAGGATCATGTCGAGGGCGAGGACCTGCGGCTGGTGGTCATCGACTTCAAGGTCGTGGCCGCCGCTATCCGCCGTCCACCGCGCGTGGTCGGTGATGGCCGCTCCACCCTGCGCGATCTGATCGCCCACCAGAGCCGAAGGCGCGAGGCCGCAACCGGCGGAGAGTCGCGCATCCCGCTGGACGCCGAAGCCCGGCGAACCCTCGCCGAAGCGGGCTACAGCTTCGACGACGTGGCCCCGGCCGGTGAGGAAATCCGCGTCCGCAAGGCCGCCAATCTGCATCTGGGCGGCACCATCCATGATGTGACCGGCGAGGTGCACCCCGCCCTGATCAATGCCGCCGTGATGGCTGCCCGCGCCATTGACATCTCGGTCACCGGCATCGACCTGATGGTGCCCGACCACCGGGGTCCGGACTATCATTTCATCGAGGCCAATGAGCGTCCCGGCCTGGCCAACCACGAACCCCAGCCCACGGCCGAGCGGTTCATTGACCTGTTGTTCCCCCTGTCCGGGGCCGCCGCGAGCCGCGTGGCCCTGACCAGCTGAAATCAAGGAGACCCATGCCCCTGCCCTCTATTGACGCTGCCTATCTGACCGAACGCCTGTCGCGCCTGCTGAACATCCCCAGCCCCACGGGCTATACGGATGAGGCCGTCTGGGAGGTCTGTCGCGAGCTGCAGCGGCTGGGCATCTCGTTCGACATGACGCGGCGCGGTGCCATCCGGGCAAAACTGCCCGGCAGGGAGGCCAAGCCCGCCCGGGCGCTGGTGGCCCATGTCGATACCCTTGGCGCCCAGGTCAAACGCATCAAGGACAATGGCCGGCTCGAGGTCGTGCCGATCGGCCACTGGTCGTCGCGCTTTGCCGAGGGGGCCCGCGCCACCATCTTCTCCGAAGGACAGCGGTTCAGGGGCACCATCCTGCCGCTCAAGGCCTCGGGCCACACCTTCAACGAGGAGGTCGACACCCAGCCCGTCGCCTGGAGCCAGGTCGAATTGCGCATCGACGAACGGACCCTCGACCGCGCCTCGACCGAAGCCCTGGGCGTAGAGGTTGGCGATATCATCGCCATCGACCCCCAACCGGAATTCCTCGACAATGGCTACATTGTCTCGCGCCATCTGGACGACAAGGCGGGCGTCGCCACCCTGCTGGCCGCGTTGGAGTGTATGGTCCGCGAGGGGCGCACCCCCGAGGTCGACACCTATGCCCTGATCACCATCGCCGAGGAGGTCGGAGTGGGCGCCTCATCCGTGCTGGTCCCGGACGTCGCCGCCATGATCACCATCGACAACGGCACGACGGCGCCGGGCCAGAACTCGTCCGAGTTCGGCGTCACCCTGGCCATGGCCGACCAGACCGGACCCTTCGACTGGCACCTGTCGCGCAAGCTGGCGCGGCTGGCGCGCGAACATGGCATCGCCCTGCAGAAGGATGTGTTCCGCTATTACCGCTCGGACTCGGCCTCGGCGCTGGAGTCGGGGGCCGACATCCGCACGGCCCTGCTGACCTTTGGCATCGACGCCAGCCACGGCTATGAGCGCATCCATCTGAACGCCCTGACCTGTCTGGCCGAACTGCTGGTCGTCTATGCCGAAAGCGAGGTCGAGATCGAGCGCGACAGCCGCCCGCTGGCCGGCGTCAGCGGCTTCACCCATCAGCCGATCGACTGACCGTCCCTTGCCGTGCGGCACCGCTGCCCTAAGGTGCCGGACATGGAACCGCCCAAGGACAAGGAAGAGGCCCTCGCCGGCCTGCTGAACGGGACGATCTTCACCCTGCTGGGCTGTGCGCTTCCGGCCGTGTTCATCGTGGCGCTCACCCGGAACTGGCGCGATCTGTTCGGCGGCGACCTCACCGCCATTTCGACCGATACCTCGCTGGCAATCGGGATTCTCCTGCTCAGCCCCCGCCTGATCCGTTTCGGGCTGCGTACGCTGCGCCTGAACTGGGCCGGCCTTTGAGGAAGAGAGGCAGACCTTTGAGACGCTCTTCGCTCGTTGTCGGTGTCGCAACGGTGTTGGCAACAGCTGGTCTGGCCAACAGCGCCGTCGCCTGTCGGTACCTCGTGCCGCGAGCCGAGCAGTTGGCCATCTACGAAGGCAGAGTGCTCGCGACAATTACCTCAGCTGTACGAGTGGAAAATCCGGGCTGGAACACATGGACAGTTCACGCTGCACGCATCTCGCCATCCCAAGCCGTTCAGGATCCTACCGAGTTCACCTTTTCGGTTACGCTGAGCAGCGACGGATGCGGCCAAACTCCTTTGCCGCCAGCCGGGGAGGTATGGGTGCTATATTTCACCGAGATTGGCTCGAGCCAGGTGGCACGAGCCTTTCCACTCGACTACCTCGCCATGCACCGGGTGCCCCTGCCTGATCTCCAGTAGCCCTGCGCGGACGCCGTCCGTTACGGCAGCGGCCGCAGCAGCGGGACCACTGCTTCCATCCGGTCGACCGACGGGGCGAACTCGGGGTCGCGCCGCGCCTGTGTGGCCTGTTCGAAGGCATAGCCGAACGACAGCACCTGCTGGTCTTGCCACTTCCCGCCGATGAAGCTCATGCCCACGGGCAGGCCGTCGACAAAGCCCATGGGCACGGTGAGGTGCGGATAGCCGGCGACGGCCGCCAGCTGGCTGGCCGAGCCCAGATAGTTGTCGCCGTTGACCACATCGATGGACCAGGCCGGGCCGGTGGTCGGGGCGATCAGCACCACCACATCATGGTCAGCTATCATGCGGTCGATGCCCTCGGGCCCCGCCAGCCGGAGGGACCGCTCGCGCGCGGCGATATAGTCCGGGTCCTCAAGCCCCTCCGTCGCTTCGGCGGCGATGAAGATGTCCTGTCCGAACAGGGCCAGTTCGCGCGGCGTGGCCTCATTGAAGGCGATCACATCGGCCAGGGTCCGGGTCGGGACCTGGGCCGGATCGGTCGAGGCCAGATAGAGGTTGAGGTCGACCTTCAGCTCGGTCAGCAGCACGGCGAACTCCGCCCCGCCGATGGCGCCGCCATCGGGCCCCTCGGTGATGTCGACCAGAATGGCGCCCGCCGCTTCCAGCGCCCTGAGGTTTTCCTCAAACACCAGATCCGTGCCGGTCGAATAGCCGGTCAGGAAGCGCATCACCCCGATCCGCTGCCCGCGCAGCGAACCGGCGTCGAGGCCTGCAGCAAAGTCCACGCGGTGCGCGTCGGCCTCGGCCGTCGCAGGATCAGCCGGGTCGCTGCCCGCGATAACCGTCAGCACCAAGGCGGCATCGCGTACGGTGCGGGCCATGGGGCCGGCGGTGTCCTGGCTGCGGCTGATCGGGACGATGTGGGTGCGCGACACCAGACCCACGGTGGGCTTGAAGCCGACGATGCCATTGATGGCCGCCGGACAGGTGATGGAGCCGTCCGTCTCGGTGCCGATGGCCGCCGGCGCCAGACCGGCCGCAACGGCCGCCGCCGAGCCAGCGGACGAGCCGCAGGTGTTCCGGTCCAGCGCATAGGGATTGCGCGACAGCCCGCCCACGGCGCTCCAGCCGCTGATGGACTCCGACGACCGGATATTGGCCCACTCCGACAGATTGGCCTTGCCGAGGATCACCGCTCCCTCGGCCCGAAGCCGCGCGACCAGCGGCGCGTCGCGCCCGGGCGCATTGCCGATCAACGCCATCGACCCCGCCGTGGTCGGCATGTCGAAGGTCTCGATATTGTCCTTGATGAGGATCGGCATGCCCCGGATGCCGTCACCCGGTCGCCAGTCCAACGTGGAAACCGAGCGCGACCAGGTGATGACCGCATTGGTGGTCAGCCGGTCGCCGATGCAGAGGTCGGCGACCGCATCATACAGGTCGATACACCCGTCCAGCCGGGCGCGCGTGTCGTCCTCAAGGCTCGCTTCCGCCCAGGCCTCGTCTGCGGCGATGGCAGCCGTCTCTGCGGCCTCGGCAGCCGCCATGGCCGCCCAGTCGCTCGGCGCCGCCTCACCCGTCCGCGTGACCTCGACGCTGATGCAGCCGCCCAGCGTCAGGGCCAGCAGGCTGGCGCCGATCAGTCCGCGTGCGGCGAACGCGAGCCGATCGTGCGGTCCAGGAAGTCCAGATAGGTTCGCCATTGGTGGAGCCCCCGCTCATTGCCCCGGATACCGTGGCGCTGGCCGGGATAGAGCATGGTCTCGAACGGAATGCTCTGGCCCTGCAGCGAGTCCAGCACGCGGGTGGTGTTTTCAAAGATGACATTGTCGTCGGCCATGCCGTGCATCAGCAGCAGCCGCCCGGTCAGCTGGTCCAGCTGGTCCACCACGTCCGAGGCCGCATAGCCCTCGGGATTGGCCTCCGGCGTCGACATGAAGCGCTCGGTATAGTGGGTGTCATAGAGGCTCCAGTCCGTGACCGGCGCGCCCGAAATCGCGGCCGCCAGCCCCATCTCGGGCTCGGTCAGCATGTGCAGAGTCATGAAGCCGCCATAGCTCCAACCCATGGCAGCGATGCGATCGTCATCGACGAAGGGAAGCGTTCTCAGATAGTTGGCAGCACGCACCTGATCTTCGATCTCAGGTTGGCCCATGGTCAGATAGAGGGCCTGTTTGAACTTGGTCGAGCGCTCGCCCTCGCCCCGGTTGTCGAGGCGGAAGACGACATATCCGGCCTCAGTCAACAGTTGAGTGGTCGAGGGCTGCCAGCCATTCCGGACACCACCGCCCGACGGGCCGCCATAGACCTGCATGACCACGGGCCAGGTCTTCGACGGGTCAAATCCCGGCGGCGTGGTCATCTGCCAGACCAGGGTCTCACCATTGCTTTCCAGCGTGCCGAATGTCGGGGTCTGGCGACGCGAGACGTAGGGGAAGAAGGGGTGGTTCTCGTCCAGCCGGTTCTCCTCGATCCAGCGCACCCGAGTGCCGTCGATCCGGTAGAGGGCGGACTGGGGCGGGGTCTGAAGATCGGTGTAGTTGCCGACATAGGCGGTGCCCGTCGCGTTGACCGAGGCCGACCACCAGCCGCCGCGCGGGGTCACCTCGACCGGGGTGATGGTCTCGTTGAGGCTGGCCCGGAACAGTTGCTGCTCGATCGGATATTCCTCGCCGTCGCGCATCGAGGCGGTGAAGAAGACGTCGCCGGTCGCAAGGTTGACCCCGTCCAACGCCTTGACCGCATAGTCACCGGTCGTGATCGGGCGGATCAGCGTGCCGTCGCGGTCATACAGATACAGGTGGCGCCAGCCGCTCTCCTCCGACGACCAGATGAAACGTCCGTCGGCCAGCGGCCTGAAATTGTGCGTCAGGCTCACCCAGGCCGGGCTGGTCTGCGTCAGGATCACCCGAGACTCGCCCGTGGTTGGATCGACGGTCATCAGGTCGAGGGTCTGCTGGTCGCGCGACTGGCGCTGGACGTACAGGGTCTGGCCATCGACCGACCATGCCACGCGGGCCAGATAGATGTCGGCATTGTCGCCGAGGTCGACCTTGACCCGCTCGCCCGTCGTGCGGTCGTGCACATACAGCTCGACGACGGCATTGGGCCGTCCGGCGCGGGGGTAGCGCTGCTCGATCACGCTGGCACCGCCGCCGGTGATGTCGAGGCGCGGCACCACATCGACGGTCGATTCATCGGTACGCTGCAGGGCGATGTAGCGCTCGTCCGGGCTCCACCAATAGCCGGTGTCGCGGTCCATCTCTTCCTGGGCGATGAACTCGGCGGTGGCCCAGGTGATCAGGCCTTCGCCATCGGTTGTAATCGCCATCTCGCGGCCGCTGGCCAGATCGTAGACGACCAGATCCTGATCCCGCACCCATGAGACATAGTTGCCGTCCGGGCTAACCTTTGCGTCGATCTCATCGGCCTCGGTTTCGGTCAGGCGACGCACCGCCCCACCCTCACGCTCGGCCAGGAAGATGTCGCCTTCCAGCGGCGCGAGAATATAGCGGCCCTGCTGGTCCCAGGCATATTCGACCACGCCCCGGGCGCTGATCCGCATGCGCTCGCGCCGGGCCTTTTCCGCCTCGGACAGCTCACCGGCGTCCGGCACCAGGGCGCGGGCGTCGATCAGCTTGAACGGCTCGCCGCCGTCGACCGAGACGGCCCACAGGTCCAGCACATCCACATCATCCTCGCGCGAGCGCAGGAAGGCGACCAGCTGGCCATCGGGCGACAGGCTGACGCCGCGCGCCACCGGCCCGTTCAGGGACGGGCTGGAGAAGACCCGCTCGGGCGTCAGGATCGACGGATCGGCGGCCTCCTGGGTCGGCGCCTGGGCCTGGGCCAGACCGGCCATGGCGGTCGCGGAAACAAGGGTGAGGGCGGAGACGGTGTGTCGAAGGGTCGATGTGTGCATGGGCGGCACGCTAGAGGGGGTTTTCCCGGTCGTCACCCCGAAATCGATTGCGGAGACGGAACGCCTCACCCGGGTTTCGCTGACGGGCGTCACGCTCTAGATAGGGCGGCAATGACCCAGACCCTTTCGTCCATCCCGGCCGATCCCGCCCCTGCCCGGCCGTCGCCCCACCATGCGCTGAAGGTGCTGTCGGTGCACCACTGGACCGATCAGCTTTTCAGCTTCACCCTCGAGCGGCCCGAGGATTTCCGCTTCCGCTCGGGCGAATTCGTCATGATCGGCCTGCCGGGTGAAGACGGCCGCAAGCCCGTGCTGCGCGCCTATTCCATCGCCAGCCCCCACTGGGCCGAAGAGCTGGAGTTCTTCTCGATCAAGGTGCCCGACGGGCCCCTGACCGCGCGCCTGCAGAAGATCCAGCCCGGCGATACGGTGCTGATGGGCAAGAAGCCGACCGGCACTCTGGTTCTGGATGCGCTGACCGGCGGCGAACGGCTGTGGCTGATCGGCACGGGCACGGGCCTGGCCCCCTGGCTGTCGGTCGCGCGCGATCCCGAGACCTACAGCCGTTTCGGACAGGTGATCGTCTGCCACACCGTGCGTCAGGTGGCAGACCTCGCCTATCGCGACTTCTTCACCGCGGGCATCCATGACGATCCGCTGGTTGGCGACGAGGCGAAGGCCCAGCTGACCTACTATCCCACCGTCACGCGCGAGCGGTTCGAAACGCCCGGACGGATCACCGACCGTATCCGCTCGGGCGATGTGTTCGCCGACCTGCAACTGCCCATCGGCTTTTCGCCCAACACCGACCGGGTCATGCTCTGCGGATCCATGGCCATGATCAAGGAAGCCGGCGAACTGCTGGAGACCTACGGCCTGAAGGAAGGCTCGAATGCCGAGCCGGGTGACTATGTGCTGGAGCGCGCCTTTGTCGGATAGCATCCCCGTGGACCGCCGCACCGCGCCGGGCGACTGCACCTCCATGGCCGAAGTCCGGCAGGGCGTGGATGCCTTGGACCGGGCGCTGGTCGCCCTGCTGGCCGAGCGTCAGGGCTATATGGAGGCTGCCGCCCGCATCAAGCCCAGCCGCGATGTGGTCCATGACGACGCCCGGATCGAGGATGTGGTCGCCAAGGTGCTGACCGCCGCGCGCGACGCGGGCCTGTCGCCAGACATCGCCGAGCCGGTCTGGCGCCTGCTGATCGACCGCTGCATCGCCCACGAGTTCGCAACTTGGGACCGGACCCGGGGTTAACCTCTCAGGCCCCGCAGCATCAGCTCGTGTCGCCAGGCCGCGACATCGGCCAGCGCCACATCCAGCGCATCATGCACCCGGTCCAGCAGGGGGGGCGCTTCGGCCTTTTCGGCAGCCTCGGCGACGGCACAGGCCTCGGCCAGCGCGGTCGCCCCGATCCCGGCCGCTGCGCCCCGGACCGTATGGGCCGCATCACGCCAGCCCTCGTGCCGGATGTCCAGCAAGGGTGACCATAGCCCGGCCTGCTGCACGAACAGGGCCAGCACCTCCTCGGAGACGGCATCGTCACCGCCGGTCATGGCCTCCAGCACGGCAAAGTCGACCGCCCCGCTCAGATCCCGTCGTGCCATGGTGCCCCTCCCCGAATCCCGAGACCGCAGCTTAACGCCGCAGGCCCACGGACGAAATCGGCCTTGCGTTCGCAGTAGGCAGACAGTATGTCCGGCGACTTCGCGCAACCGGGCCCGTGCCCGGCTGGACGATACGGGTGATTAGCTCAGTTGGTAGAGCAGCTGACTCTTAATCAGCGGGTCGTAGGTTCGAACCCTACATCACCC